>WBZT01000475.1_pt1 | contig 23020 bp, 18 predicted proteins | sample 5204241 | NCBI WGS metagenome assembly WBZT01 (sample SAMN12344358, study PRJNA552823) | activated sludge metagenome | biome: Activated sludge suspended growth; feature: Nitrification reactor; material: Wastewater; isolation source: activated sludge from nitrification reactor of wastewater...
GACGTCCCGCCACGAGGCCCGGCCGCGCCTCCGCGGCGCGCCCGTCGAGATCGACGGTCGAGACCGAGATGCGCAACAGGCCGCCCTGCGGCATCGCGTGTGCGGCGTTGGTGCCGAGGTTGAGCACGATCTGGTGGATCAGCGTCTCTTCGGCCAGCACGCGCGGCAGGCCCGGCTCGATCGCGGTCTGGATCGTGAGCGTCGCGGGGAGCGACGCGCGCAGCAGCTCGGTCGCTTCGCGAACGATCTGGTCGAGCGCGATCGGCGCGCGCTCGACGTCGCCGGGGCGCGTGAACAGCAGAATGCGCCGCACGAGGTCGCGGCCGCGCTCGGCGGCGCGCAGAACGTGGTCGAGGTCGTCGCGCACGCCGGGCAGGTGATTCGAGGCGCGTTGCGCGAGTTCCGCGTAGCCGACGATGCCGAGCAGCACGTTGTTGAAGTCGTGCGCGATGCCGCCGGCCAGCGTGCCGAGCGACTCGAGCTTCTGCGCCTGGCGCGCGCGCTCGTCGCGCTCGCGCTGCGCGCGCTCGGCGTCGCGGCGCGCGGTGATGTCGAGGATCGTGGCGACCACGACCGTGCCGACGTCGAGCGTCACCGGCTGCAGCCCGACCTCGACGGGGAACTCGCTGCCGTCGCGACGGCGCCCGTACAACTCGCGGCCGCGTCCCATCGCTCGCGGCTGCGGCGCGGCGAAGAACGTGCTGCGCATGCGCGCGTGCGCGTCGCGGCTCGTGCGAGGCACGAGGTGGTCGACCGGCATGCCACGCAGCTCGCCGGGGCCGAAGCCGAACATGCGCTCGACCTCGCGGTTCGCGACCAGGATGTGGCCCTCGGGCCCGATGGCGAGCATGCCGGCGGGCGACAGGTCGAACACCAGCCGCACGAGGTCGGTCTCGCGTCCGTTCGGATCGGTCATGTGGAGCCTCAACGTGCGGCCGGCCGAGTGATCGTCCACTCCGGGAACGAGCGATCGCGAAGCGGGCTCCGAGGTGGAGCCTCGACGTTCGTGCCGCTAGACTCGCGGACCACGCTACAGATGCGCGACCTTCGCCGGAGTTTCCCATGATTCTCGTTCCGCTCGTTCTCGCCGCCGCGCTGCACGTGGCACCGCCCGCCACCCTCCCCGTGGTGCTCTCGAACACGGAGCGTGACTCGCTCACGCGAACGATCGAGCACTCGCGCGCGGAAGAGATCGAGGACCTGCATTCGGGCGCGGCGTCCTACCTCGCCACCGTGCAGCGCGTCGACTTCGGCGCCGCCACGCGGCTCGTCGTCGGACGCGCGCGCGATTGCGATGTGAGGATCGACGATCCGGACATGCCCGAGCACGCGCTCGCGGTCTCGGTCGCGGCGGACTCGTTCCGCGTCACCGCGCTCGATCCGGCGCAGCCGTTCCGCTGGCAGCACCTCGCCTACACCAGCGCGACGCTCGGTCCGGCCGGCATCGAGTTCGGACGCTGGAGCCTCCGGCTCTCGCACCAGCGCTTCCCCGCGATCATCGTGCTCGACCCGAAGAGCCCGCGTTTCGCGTCGTTCAAGGGGCGCGAGTACTACCCGGTCGATCTCGCCTTCCGCTTCGTCGCGCCGCTCGTGCCGTCGCCGAAGCCGGACACGGTGATCATCCTCTCGACACGCGGCAACCAGCGCCGCGCCCTGCGCGTGGGCGCGTTCGAGCTGGTGATCGGCGGCCGGCGCTGCCGGCTCGTCGCGCACCGGCTGCTCGAGCCGGGCGTCGACGAGCAATCGCTGAGCCTGTTCTTCCGCGACGCCACCACGGGGCGCACGACGTACCCGGTCGGCCGCTACGTGGATCCCGAGCCGCTTCCCGACGGGCGCTGGGTGATCGACTTCAACGCCGCGTACAACCCCGCGTGCGCGTTCAGTCCGCACTACAACTGCCCGATCCCGACGAAGGAGAACGTTCTGCCCGTCGCGATCCGCGCCGGCGAGAAGGACGCGCACTACGCACACTGACCCGCTCGCCTCCGACGCGCCCGCCGGCGCCGGCGTCACGCGGGGCGTGCCCGCCGTGGCGAGCGCGCGCTCGCCGTGGCTCGCGTGGGCGCTCGCCGGCCTCGCCGGCCTCGCCGCGCTGTTCGTGCTGCGCGCGTGGACGCCGGGCGACGATCCCGACGGGACGATCTGCCTCTTCCGCCGCCTCACGCACCACGACTGCGCGACGTGCGGCATGACGCGCGCGTTCGCGCACCTCGCGCGCGGCGACGTGGCGGGCGCGGCGGCGCGCCATCCGCTCGCCGTGCCGCTCGCGATCGAGTTCGCCGGCCTGTGGCTCGCCACGCCGCTCGCGATCGCGCGCCGCTGGCGCGTGCCGTCCGCGTGGCGCGTGCGCTGGCTGCTCGCGCACGCGGCGGCGTTCCTCGGCGTATGGGCGGTGCGGTTGCTGCGCTAGCTAGCTGCGACGCCGCGCGACGCGGCGGGCGACGCATCGCGCCGGCGTCAGCCCAGTCCCAGCTCGCGCCGGCGTCGCGCCTCGAGCCGCGCGCGCGCGTCGTGCTGCACCACGTCGAGCATGCCGAGCAGCCCCTGGCCCTTTCCCATCGACAGATCGCGGCCGAAGATCCGGTAGAGCGCGTCCTGCGGCACCGCCGCCACGCGCTCGAGCGGCTGGCCGTTCAGCGTCTCGGCGAGGATCACCGCCCACGCCTTTGCCGAGAGCCCCTGCGGGTTCTCGACCGCGAAGTGCCAGTCGAGCGTGCCGTCGGCGCGATCGACCGCGAACACGTACGCGTCCGACTCGCAGCGCGGCGCACGGCGCGCTTCCGGAAACGGCCGCGACGCGATCGCCGGTGCCACCTCGCGGAAGCGGTCGGCATACTCGATCAGCATCTCGGCGCGCAGCCCGCGATCGACGAACTCGAAGTCCGCGATCACGTCCGCGAGCGGCGCGGGCAGCGTCGCCGCGCTCACGTCGAACGCTCGATCGGCAGGCCGACCGAGTTGCCCCACTCGGTCCAGCTGCCGTCGTAGTTGCGCACGCGCGGGAACCCGAGCAGGTACGTGAGCACGAACCACGTGTGGCTGCTGCGCTCGCCGATACGGCAGTAGGCGACGACGTCGTCGCCGGCGCGCAGCCCGGCCTCGCCCTCGTAGATCGCCCTCAACGCCTTCGCATCGAGGAACGTGCCGTCGGCCGGGTTCGCCGCCCGCGCCCACGGCACATTGCGCGCGCCGGGCACGTGTCCGCCGCGCAGCACGCCCTCCTGCGGATACTCGGGCATGTGCGTGCGCTCGCCGCTGAACTCCTGCGGGCTGCGCACGTCGATCAGCGGCTTGCCGCTGGCCATGTGCCGCAACACCTCGTCGCGGAAGATGCGGATGCGCGTGTCGTCGCGCTCGGGCGCCGAGTACCGCGTCGGCGGGAACGTCGACGCCTCGCGCACCAGCGGGCGGCGCTCGAGCTCCCACTTGAGCCGGCCGCCGTCCATCACTTTGGCGTGCACGTGGCCGAAGAGCTGGAACACCCAGAACGCGTAGCACGCCCACCAATTGCTCTTGTCGCCGTAGAACACGACGGTCGTCTCGCGGGTGACGCCGATGCGCGACATCAGCGCCTCGAAGCCCGCGCGGCCGAGGTAGTCGCGGCGCACCGGATCGTTGAGGTCCGCGGCCCAGTCGACCTGCACCGCGCCCGGCAGGTGGCCGGACGGATAGAGCAGCGGATCCTCGTTGGACTCGACGATGCGCACCGACGGATCGTCGAGGTGCGCAGCGACCCACTCGGTGCTGGCGAGCACCTCGGGGTGCGCGTAGCCGCGCGACGCGGGGTCGGCGGCGGGCACGGTATCGGACATGGAGAGCCTCGCGGCGCGGATGAAGTCGAGGGGCGCGCGGCCGGTCCGCAATGTAGCGCAGCCGGCTCGGACGCGCTCGCTCAGCGTTCCTCGCCCCACTGCGCCGGAGCGATCGCGGGACCGCGTTCTCGACGCGCGAGCAGCACGCGCGGCCGGCCCGCGAGGTCGGCGCGCAGTTCGACCGCGCGCCAGTCGTGCGCGCCCTCGAGCCACGCCGCGACCTCGTGGGCGCGCTCCTCGCCCAGTTCGAGCGCGAGCAGGCCGCCCGCGACGAGGTGTCGCGGCGCCTCGTCGACGATCGCGCGCAGGTCCGCCAGTCCGCCGTCGGGCGAGAAGAGCGCCGCGTGCGGCTCGTGATCGCGCACGTCCGCGGGTAGCGCGGACGCGTCCTCGAATGCGATGTAGGGCGGGTTCGAGACCACGACCTCGAAGCGCTCGTCGTTCGCGATCGCGCCGAACCAGTCTCCGGACGCGAAGCCGACGCGCGAGGCGAGTCCGAGCGCATCCGCGTTCGCGCGTGCGAGCGCGAGCGCGTCGGCCGATGCGTCCGTCGCGGTCACGCGCGCCGCGGGCCACTCGCTCGCGAGCGCGAGCGCGATCGCACCCGAACCCGTGCCGAGGTCCAGCACCGCGGGCGCGGGCCAGCGCAGGCGCTCGGCGGCGAGCACGTCGAGCACCGCCTCGACGAGGCCCTCGGTCTCGGGGCGCGGGATCAGCACGCGCGGATCGACCGCGAGATCCAGCGAGCGGAACGCCGCGCGCCCGGTCACGTACTGCACCGGCTCGCCGGCGAGGCGGCGCGCGAGCCACGACTCGAAGCGCGCGAGCGTCGGCGCATCGAGAGCGCGCGTCGATCCGCGCACGTCGGCGCGGCCGACGCCGAGCAGGCGCGAGAGCAACTCCTCGGCATCGGAGCGCGGCACGTCGGTGACGGAAGCGAGGCGCGCGATCGCATCGCGCAGGACGTCGGCAACGAGGACGGACATGCGCCGCAGGATAGCGGCGGTGCCCGGGCACGGCGAGCGCGCGGGCGCGGCGTGTGGGCGCGGCGTGTGGGCGCAGCGCGCGGGCGCACGTGTGGATCGTCAGTGAAAATGACCGGGGTCAACGCGTCAGTGATTCTGTCCCCCCATGGACTTCATTCTCATGGCAACTCGGGACGCCCGGCGGCCGGGCATGGTGAAGGCCGCAGAGCAGGGACGCACGTCGAACCGGGAGGCGTCGGCGCGAACCGCGCGCGCTCGCGCCGCGTCGTGCGGGAGCGGCCCTCCCGCACGGCGCGACGCGGCCTCAGTTCGGGTCCTGCGAAGCGATGGCGTCGACCATCATCAGGAAGCAGCACACGGCGGTCACCGTGATCCCGATCGGGGTCGGGATCGTGGTGTTCACGTTGATGCCGGCGCCGCACGCGGCCGACATGAACGCGCCGACGAGCGTGTCGCTCGACGTGCCACCGGAGCGGGCCGGCGCCTGGGCGAACGCCGGACCGGGAGCGAGCAGCGCGACGAGCGCGAGGGACGCGAGCGCGCGGCGGACTTCAGGGATGCGGAACATGGGAAGCTCCTCCGGGCGCTAGTGGAAGGTGGCGTTCCATTCGTCGGCGATCATCTTGAAGCAGACCGCGATCGCGGCGAACGCGGTTCCGGGCGTCTTCGCGAACGCGAGGCCGCCCGCGCAGGCGGCGTACTTGGCGAGCGTGGCCGCGCCGTCGGTCGACGCGCCGGGATCGAGCGCCGCGTGCGCGGGCGCCGCGGCGAACGCGAGCGACGCGACGAGCAGCGCCGCACGCGCGAACCGGATGGTGCGAGGTGCGTGCATGACTTCACCCCCCTTCGGCGGGAGCTGCGGGGGCGAAGTTCGAACCGTCAGCGTGAGTCGGCGGCGGCCGGATCGGCCTCCGGCCCGGCGGTGCGCAGGAGCGCGCCGTCCGGCGCGAAGACCAGCACCTCGCCGTAGAGGCGGTGTCCCCAGCGTTCGCGCCACACGCCGGCCGAGTCCCAGTCGACGCCACCGTCCACGCGCGGCGAGATCTCGAGCGAATCGGGCCGCGCGCGAACGTCGACGAGCAGCACGCCCAGCGCCGGGTCGTGCGCCGGGTCGCGCGGGCGGCGCATGAGCTCGGCGAGTCGCGCGCGGCAGTGCGAGCAGTCCGGGTTGTACGCGAGGCGCCAGGTGACGCGCCCGGCCGGCGCGGGAGCGGGCGCGCGCAGCGCGACGAAGCGCGCCGCGTCCCATCGCGGCGTCTCCCACGTGCGCGTGCGGTCCTGCCACCACACGAACACGATGGCCGCGAGGATCGCGAATGCGACCACGAGCGCAGCGCGGTTGATCGCGCGCTGCAGCCCGCTCACCGCCGACGACGGCTCGCTCACGACACCACGCTCCTTCCCCGGGTCAGCTCGACCATCAGTCCCTGCACCACGTGCGAGCCGGCCCACACGAGCGCCACGATCGCCGCGGCCTCGCGCCAGCGCCGCCCCGTGCCTTCCGCCTGCACCCACGCCCACAACGCCATGCGCACGAGCGTGAGCGCGCCCAACGAGCCGAGTGCGGCCGCGACACCGTCGGGCGCCGCGCCGGGCCACGTCACGCGAGGGCCGGCGAGCACGCATGCGACCGCGCGAGCGGCACCGGCCTCGGGCCGGTGCGAACCGATCGCCAGCGCGACGACGTCGATCATCGAGAGCTGCAGCAGCACGAGCAGGCTGGAGGCGAACGGCAGGCGTCGGCCGCGCGCCGACCACAGCATGCCATAGACGAGCGTCTCGGCGACGAGCGCGCACGCGAATCCCGCGACGCCGATCCACGCCGCGGTCGCAGGCGCGAACGGCAGCTCGGTCGCGAGACCTTCGAGTTCGCGCTCCACGCACTCGTGCCACGCGAGCAGCGGGCCCGGCACCAGCAGCAGCCACGCCCACCACGGCGGGCCGGCGGCGAACGGCGAGGGGCGGCGATCCGGATCGAGCATGAGCGACTCCGCGCTTCGCCGGCGCCCCGTGCGCCGGCAGATTCGCCATCGCACGCGGCGTGCCGTCGCCTCGCCTCGCTCACGCCCGCGGCCGGCGCGCACGCAAGCGTCCGCGCGCCCGTGCGTCGCGCGCGCGCCGCGACCACGGCGTGCGCAATGCGGCGACGCCGTGCTCTCGACGTGGCGACGGCCTGCGCTCCGAGGCGCCGCGATGGAGCGGACGCGCGCGGTGTGACGACGCGCGCGGTGTGACGACGCGCGCGGCGGCGGGCCTTCATCCCGCGGGGGATCGTCGCTGGGATCACGGATGTCGCGCGTTTACGGTGTCGACATCGGGACGACGACGGTCGCGCGTCGTGACGCGCCGTCGTACGCCGCACGCCCGCGACGACCCGGCCTCGGTCGCGCCGCGAGCGTCCCCAGCCGTGCGAAAGAGGTCGGTGCGACACCGACGACTCCAGCCCCCCGGAGAAGGCTCGCCCGAGGTGCCCCCCGCTCCCGACGCGCCGCGGTCTCGTGTCCCGTCCTGCGCTTCACCCGCGGCACCACCGGCGCGGCGACCGCCGAGGCCACACGCCACGTGCCGGCGGATGCGAGCGTTGCGGCTCGCGATCGCGAGCCGCGCTCCGCCGCGGCGCGAGTGGCCCCGTCATTCCACGCGTACCGAGCCCATCGTCCTGAGTCGGTGACCTCAAGAAGCCGGACCGCCGGTCGTTACTAACCTGTCGACGGCCTCGGCGTCGGAGACGCATCGACTCGAGTGGACAACGCCAGCACACGTCCCGGGGAGTCACCGACGCCCGGATGAAAGGACGTCGCGCGATGTCGACCTCCGTCACCGCCAACCTTCCGAAGTGTCCCACCGGCATCAAGGGCTTCGACGCGATCTCGCGCGGCGGCCTGCCCGTGGGACGCTCGACCCTCGTCGCCGGCCACGCGGGCGCCGGTAAGACGCTCTTCGCGATCGAGTTCGTCCTCAATGGTGCGGCGCACCACGACGAACCCGGCGTCTTCGTGAGCTTCGAGGAGAGTCCCGCGGACCTGTTGCTCAACCTCGGCGGGCTGGCGTTCGACGCCCCGGACCTGATCGCGCGCCGGCGGCTGCGCGTGCTCAACATCGAGATCAGCCCCGACGACTGGGTCGAGGCCGGCGAGTACGACCTCGACGGCCTGTTCCTGCGCATCAACGCCGAGATCGAGGCGATCGGCGCGAAGCGGCTCGCGCTCGACGGGGTGGAGAACCTCTTCGCCGGCTTCGTCGACGCGCGCCGGCTGCGCCACGCGTTCCGCCGGCTACTCGGCGAGTTCAAGGGACGCGGGATCACCACGGTGGTCACCACCGAGCGCGGCACGCATGCGCTCACGCGGCACGGTCTCGAGGAATACGTCGCCGACTGCGTGGTCTCGCTCGACAACCGCATCGACGGTGAAGTCGCGACGCGGCGACTGCGCATCGTCAAGTACCGCGGCTCGGCGCACGAATCGGACGAGTTCCCCTTCCTGCTCGGCAACAGCGGCTTTTCGGTCGTGCCGACGACCGGCGCGGGCATGCAGCACGCGGTCAGCAACGAGATCGTGTCCACGGGAATCGCCGAGCTCGACCGCATGCTGCCCGGCGGCATCTACCGCGGCTGCACGATGCTGGTGAGCGGCACGAGCGGCACCGGCAAGAGCAGCATCGCGGCGCACGCGGTCGAAGCGGCCTGCCGGCGCGGCGAGCGCTCCCTGTACGTCGCCCTCGAGGAATCGCCGGACCAGATCGAGCGCAACATGGCCTCGATCGGCCTCGACCTCGGCCGCTGGCGCCAGGCCGGGCTGCTGCGGTTCTCCGCCTCGCGAGCGACGGAGCACGGCCTCGAAGGCCACCTCGCGCGCCTGATCGAGATGATCGAGGAGTTCGGTCCCGAGCTCGTCGTCGTGGACCCGGTCACCGCCTACGCTGGCGCAAACGAGATGTTCCACCCGAAGCGGATGCTCGTGCGTCTGCTGGACCTGCTCAAGGTGCGTGGGATCACGTCCGTCCTCACCGCACTCACCCTCGGCGGCGAAGCGTCCGAAGCCACGTCGGTCGTGATCTCGTCGCTGGTCGACGTGTGGCTGCTGGTGCGGAACCTCGAGCTGGCGGGCGAGCGCACGCGCGGGCTCTACGTCTGCAAGGCGCGTGGCCTCGCGCACTCCAACCAGATCCGGGAGTTCCTGCTGACCAACGAAGGCATCCGGCTCATCGACGTCATGCTCGACGACGACGGCCGTGTGCTGACCGGCTCGGCACGGGCGCTGCGCGCACGCTTGCTCGCAGAGGAACAGGCACGCCGGTCGGCCGACGCCCTGCGGCGCCGCGAGTTGCTGACGAACCGCTCGCGCGTCCTCGAGGCTCGCATCACTGCGATGCGGGTGGAGAGCGAGGACGAACTGAAGTCGCTCGAAGCCGAGCTCCAGATCGACCGCGACCGCGCGGAACGCAGCGGTCGCTCCATCGACACTCTCGCCGCGCAGCGCTCGCACGCGGGCCGCGACGGCCAGTGAGGACCCGATCATGAACGACACTCCGATCCTCGCCCCGGTGTCCGACACGGAAGCTTCGCGCTGGCAGCTCCGTCTCTACATCGCGGGACAGAACCCACGGTCGATCACCGCGCTCGCGAACCTGCGCCAGCTGTGCGAGGAGCACCTCGCTGGCCAGTACGAGATCGAGATCGTGGACCTGCTCGTCACGCCGCACCTCGCCGATGGGGATCGCATCGTGGCGATCCCGACGCTCGTGCGGCGACTTCCGGAACCGATTCGCAAGGTCATCGGCGACCTCTCGGACACCGAGAAGACCCTCGTCGGCCTGCAGCTGCGTCCGAAACCCCGCTAGAGGCCACATGCCGTCACCGTCGTACCGGCACGACACCATCGCCCAACTGCGCGAACGCCTCGCCGAGGCGGAGGCCGAGCTCAAGGCCATCCGCTCCGGCGCGGCGGACGCGTTCGTCGACGGAGGTGGCAGCATCTGCCACCTCACCGGTGCCGAGCGCTCCTACCTCACCTTCTTCGAGGCGATGGCCGAAGGCGGCGTGACGCTGGACGGCGACGGCGTGATTCTGAACTGCAACCGTCCGTTTCTCGCGATGCTCGGCCGGCCGCTCGAGAGCCTGCATGGGCGTCCCTTCCTCGCGTGCGTCCGGCCCGAGGACCGGCACCTCGTCGTCGCGCTGCTCGCGCATCCGAAGTCGGCGGTGTGCGAAGTGGCGCTCGAGGGCGCGGTCGCGCCGGTGACGGTGCGGCTCTCGATCGAGCCGGTACGGCTCGGCGATCGCAGTTTCTCGTGCGTGGTCGTCACCGACCTCACCGAGCGCGCGCAGGCCGAGGAGGAGTTGCGCATCGCCGCCATCGCGTTCGAATCGCTCGACGGCGTCATCGTCACCGACGCCGAGGGACGGATCGCGCGGGTCAACCGCGCGTTCACGCAGCGCACCGGCTTCGGCGCCGACGAATGCATCGGACGCACGCTCGCGCTGCTGCACTCGGGCCGCCACGGCCGCGTGTTCTACGAGGCGATGTGGCGCGACCTGCGCGACCGCGGCCACTGGCAGGGTGAGATCTGGAACCGCAGCAAGGACGGCACCGTCTACGCGGAGTGGCTCACGATCTCTGCGGTGCGCGCTCCCGACGGCTCCGTCACGCACTTCGTCGGGACGTACTCCGAGATCGGGCGCAATCGGGAAGCGCAGGCGGAGATCTACCGGCTCGCGTACTACGACCCGCTCACGCACTTGCCCAACCGGCGGCTCTTCCACGATCGCGTCGCGCATGCGCTGGCGGCGAGCGCGCGCAGCCGGCGCATGGGCGCCCTGATGTTCCTCGACCTCGACAATTTCAAGTTCCTCAACGACTCGCTCGGCCACGACGTCGGTGACCAGATCCTCGTCGAGACGGCGCGCCGCATCCGCAGCGCGCTGCGCGAGGTCGACACGGTCGCGCGGCTGGGCGGCGACGAGTTCGTCGTGATCCTCGAGGACCTCGACACCGATCCGGGCCGCGCCGCGTTCCAGTGCCGGCAGGTCGGCGAGAAGCTCCGCGAGGTGCTGTCGGAGCCGCAGCTGGTGGGCGGCCGCGAGTTGTACGTCTCGGTGAGCGTGGGTATCGCGCTCTTCCGCGGGCACGACGAGTCGGTGCAGACGCTGCTCAAGCACGCCGACCTCGCGCTCTATCGCGCCAAGACGCATGGGCGAAACACGCTCCAGTTCTTCGACACGACGATGCAGGCGGCACTCGACCAGCGCAGCGCGCTCGAGGCCGACCTCAAACGTGCGATCGAACTCGACCAGCTCGAGCTCGTTTACCAGCCGCAGCTCGATGCGGCGCACGAGGTGATCGGCGTCGAAGCGCTGTTGCGCTGGAACCATCCGGAACTCGGCACGGTGATGCCCAAGTCCTTCGTGCCGCTCGCGGAGGAGTGCGGCCTCATCGTGCCCATCGGCCAGTGGGTCGCGGAGACCGCGTGCCGGCAGCTGCACACGTGGTCGCATGCCGGGCCGACGCGCGACCTGCGCGTCGCGATCAACGTGAGCGCGAAGCAGCTGCGCTCGTCGAGCTTCGCCGACTTCGTGACCGGCACGCTCGCGAGCGCCCACGCGGACCCGCACCGGCTGCTGCTCGAGCTCACCGAGTCCGTCGTGCTGCACAGCGTCGGCGAGGTGTTCGACGTGATGCGTGACCTGAAGTCGCGCGGCGTCGGCTTCGCGCTCGACGACTTCGGCACCGGCAGTTCGTGCCTTTCCTACCTCTCGCGACTGCCGCTCGACGAGCTGAAGATCGACCGCTCGTTCGTGCTCAACCTGCCGCAGAACCGCAACGACGCGATCATCGCGCAGACGATCATCACGATGGCGACGAGCCTCGGGCTCGGCGTCGTCGCCGAGGGTGTGGAGACGCGCGAGCAGTTGCGCTTCCTCGAGGAGCACGCGTGCGGCGCGTTCCAGGGTTACCTGTTCGGCCCGCCGCTGCCCGTCGCCGAACTGGAGCACCGGCTCGCGCGCCGGTCCTTCGGCGCCACGAACGACCTGCTCGACGCCGCGTGACGCGGCGCGGCCGCGCGGCTACGCGCCCGGAGCGCCCCCGGCCATCTCCGCGAGCTTCTCGGTCGTGTCCGCCACCAGCAGCGCTTCGCTCATCTCGGCGATGTCACCTTCCATGAAGTGGCCGAGCGAGTGCAGCGTCAGGTTGATGCGGTGGTCGGTGACGCGGCCCTGCGGAAAGTTGTACGTGCGGATCTTCGCGCTGCGATCGCCGGTCGAGACCTGCGAGCGACGCTGCGCGGCGTACCGGGCCTGCGTCTCCTGCAGCTTCGCGTCGTAGAGGCGCGCGCGCAGCACCTTCATCGCCTTCGCGCGGTTCTTGATCTGCGAGCGCTCGTCCTGGCAGGTCACGACCGTGTTGGTCGGCAGGTGCGTGATGCGCACGGCCGAGTCCGTCGTGTTGACGCCCTGCCCGCCCTTGCCACCGGCGCGGTAGACGTCGACGCGCAGGTCCTCCTCGCGGATCTCGATGTCCACGTCCTCAACCTCGGGCAGCACGGCGACCGTGGCGGCCGAGGTGTGGATGCGGCCCGAGGCCTCGGTCGCGGGCACGCGCTGCACGCGGTGGACGCCGGACTCGAACTTCATCTGCCGGTAGACGCCGTCGCCCTCGAGCTGGAACACGACCTCCTTGTAGCCGCCGACTTCGGATTCGCTGGCGCTGATCACCTCTTGCTTCCAGCGCCGCGACTCGGCGAACTTGGAGTACATGCGGTAGAGCTCGGCCGCGAACAGCGACGCCTCGTCGCCGCCGGTGCCGGCGCGGATTTCCACGATCACGTTCTTGTCGTCGTCGGGATCGCGGGGAAGCAGGAGCTTCTTGATCTCCTCCGTCAGCGCCTCGCGCCGCACGATCAACTCGGGCAGCTCCGCCTGTGCCAGCTCGGCCAGTTCGGCGTCGCCGGAGGCCACGGCGGCCTCGTCGTCGGCGATCGTCGCTTCGAGCGAACGGTACTCGGCCGACGCTCGCACCGTCTCCTGCAGCCGCGCACGTTCCTTGGAAAGGTCGCGCAGCTTGCGCGGATCGCGCGACACGTCGGGGCTGGCGAGCAGCGTGTCGAGCTCGGCGTAGCGCTCGCCGACGCGGCGCAGGGCTTCGCGGACGTTGTCGTCGATCATTGCACGAAGCTCACGTCGCGCGAGCCGCCTTCTCGGCGCATGCGCTGCACGGTGGGATCGTCGAGCACGAGCTTCAGCGACGCGATCGCGATCGCGCACATCTCGAGGTCGGGCTCGCGCGTGGTCAGTCGCTGGAACTGCATTCCGGGCCAGGTGATCGCGCGCACGAACGGCACCTCGTAGTACTTGCCCGAGAGCCGGATGAACTCGAACGCGACGCCGGCGATCAAGGGCATGCAGGCGATGCGCAGCAGGTGCGGCCCCAGCCCTTCGGGCCGACCGATGATCGTGAACACGACGATCGAGACGAGCACGACGATGAAGAGGAACGTCGTGCCGCAGCGCGGGTGCAGGCGCGTGAAGCGCTGCACGTTTTCCGGCGTCAGCTCGACGCCCGCCTCGATGGCGTGGATCGCCTTGTGCTCGGCGCCGTGGTAGCCGAGGACGCGCGCCATCTCCTTCCACTGCGAGATGAGCAGCAGGTAGCCGACGAACACGAGCAGCCGCAACGCACCGTCGACGAGACCGAATGCGGCGCGTCCCTCCCAGTGCATCACGTGCTGCAGCAGCGGCGTCGCGCGCGCGGGCAGCACGACGAACAGCAGCGCGCCCAGCGCGAGCGAGATCAGCACCGTCACGCCCTGCACGAGCTGGAACCCGGCGGGCACGGGCTTGGCCTCCTCGCCCGGCTTCGCATCCTCACGCGCGGCTTCGTCGGCACTGAAGTTCAGGGCGGTGATGCCGAGGTACATCGTCTCGAAGAGCGAGATCGCTCCGCGCAGCACCGGGAGCCCGAGCCACTTCACGCGCTGCGTGATCGACTGGAACGGGCGCTCGAGTGCGGCGGTGGTGCCGTCGGGCCGGCGCACGACGACCGCGATGCGCGACGGCGCGCGCATCATCACGCCCTCGATGACGGCCTGTCCGCCGACGGGAAGGAACGGCATGGGGACTCCCGGGAAAGAGAACGGGCCCCCGGCGAGGACGCATGTGCGTCGTTCGCGGGAGCCCGATGAGCGTCGCTAGCCGTTCGAGGTCTCGGTCTGGACCTTGGCGTAGCGCTTGCGGAAGCGATCCACACGACCGGCCTTGTCGAGCAGCTTCTGCTTGCCGGTGAAGAACGGATGGCAAGCCGAGCAGATGTCGAGGTGGATCTTGCCGTCGTTCGTGTGAGGCTTCAGCGTCGTGCGCGTCTTCCACTCCGTGCCGCAGCCGTAGCAGTGGAACTCGCGCACGTCGTAAACCGGATGGATGCCTGCCTTCATGTTCGGTGCTTCTCCGCCACGGCGGCGTTCCCCGGCGTCCGGGCCGGCGCCCCAGAGGGGTCACCGGACTGGCGGATGGTGCCGAGCGCTCCGCCTGGGTAGGGGTGATTGAGGGCGGGGAGTATGCCCGAAACGCGCCGGGGATGTCCATGCCCGGTTGCGGGACGCACGATCTCCCCCCCGACCGACCCGCGGTCCGGGCGGCGCTCGGGACCTCGGTGTTTGACTCCCGCCGCCACGGACCTACGATGCCCGCGAGGTCCCTCCAGGAGGAGGCGTGTCGTGAACCTCGGGCCGCGGCAAATCACTCTGCGAGCCTCGGGTGCCCCCGACGACGAGCCGATTCGGGTCGCCCCGAGCGCGAGCACGATCGTACCGACGCACGTCATCGCGCGCGCTGTCATGGTCGCGTACGTCATCGTCGGCATGCTGGTGGCGGCTTGCGCCCGTGACGAATCGCCGCCCGGCCCGCGATACGGCCGCGCACCGGAGATCGACACCACGCTGGTCGTCCACTTCGCGGTGCATCCGCTGCACAACCCCGCGAAGCTGATCGGGGTCTACGGTCCGCTCGCCGACTACCTGAGCGCGCAACTCGCGCCGGTGCGGTTTGAGCTTCAGGCCTCTCGCGACTACGCCGCGTTCGAGTCCAAGATCGCCGCCCGCGATCCGGAGATGCTGCTGCCGAACCCGTGGCAGACGCTGCGCGCAATCGAGGCCGGCTACGTCGTGATCGCGACTGCCGGCGAGGCGCGTGACTTCCGCGGGCTGATCCTCGTCCGCCGCGACTCCGGCATCCGCGCGCCGCGCGATCTGAAGGGCCGCGCGGTCAGCTATCCCTCGCCCACCGCGCTGGCCGCCTGCATCATGCCGCAGTACCTGCTGCACGACGCCGGGCTCGACGTCGTTCACGACCTCGACAACCGCTACGTCGGCTCGCAGGAGTCCTCGATCATGAACGTCGTGCTCGGTCGCACCGCCGCCGGCGCGACGTGGCCGCCGCCGTGGCGCGAGTTCCAGCGCGAGCACCCGGCCGAAGCGGCCGAGCTGCGCGTCGCGTGGGAAACGCCGCCTCTCGTCAACAACTCGGTCATGATGCGCGGCGACCTGCCCGTCGAGCTGCGGGAACGCGTGCGATCGGTCCTGCTGGGCCTGCCCGCGACCCCCGACGGCCGGGCGCTGCTCGAGCACATGGAGACGGCCCGCTTCCTGCGCGCCGACGATTCGGACTACGACGTCGCGCGCGCGTACGTGGCGCGCTTCGAACGCGACGTACGCAAGGTGGAGACACCATGAGCCGCCGCAGCCTCGGGTCGCAACTCTTCGGCACACTTCGCGGGCGCCTCGTGGTGAGCGTCGCGTTCGTGCACGCGGTGATGATGACGCTGTTCGTCGCCGACCTGACGTCGCGACAGCGGGCCATGTTGCTCGAGCAGCAGTCGCTCCACGCCGAGCAGCTGGCGCGCACACTGGCGGCGTCGGCCGCCGGTTGGCTGGCGTCCGGCGACGTGTCGGGTCTGCAGGAACTGGCCGACGAACAGCGGCGCGACCCGGACGTGACCTTCGTCGTGCTGGCCGACGCCGACGGCCGCGTGATCGCGCACACGGACCGGTCGCGCCGCGGCCAGTTCCTGCTCGACCTTCCGGCCACGGCGCGGGAGCCGGTCACGATCCTCCGCAGCACGTCGCTCACGGACGTCGCGGCGCCGTCGATGCTCGGGGACGCGCGCGTCGGCTGGGTGCGCGTCGGCATCGGCCAGCGCGAGGGCGCGTCCCGGCTCGCGTCGATCACGCGAGCGGGCCTGCTGTACGCGCTCGCGGCGATCGCGGTCGGCTCGCTCATCGCGTGGTTCATGGGCCGGCGCATCACCCGGCGGCTCTACCTGGTGCAGGAGACGATCCGCCGCGTGAAGTCCGGCGATGTGCGCGCCCGCGCGAACGCGAGCGGCTCGGACGAGACCGCCTCGATCGCCGGCGAGTTCGACCACATGCTCGACGTGCTCGCGGAGCGCGACGGCGCGCTCGAGCAGCGCGACCGGCACGCACGATCGCTGCTGCGCCTCTCGCGCTCGCTCGAGCAGGCGCGCACGATCGCCGATGCGCTCGACGCGACGCGCGTCGAGATCGAAGGCGTGGTCGGGTACCGCAACGTCTGGATCTACCTGTCCGGACCCGATCGCGACACGCTCCGGCTGATCACGGTGAGCGGCGGGCTTCCGAACTCGCTCGAACAGGATCCCGAAGTCGCCACGCTCTCGACGAAGGGCGATCGCATGCTGCAGGAGATCGCGGCGGCAGACCACGTTGTGATCGTCGAGGACGCGCGGACGGATCCGCGCACCGACAAGGCGATGGTCGCGCACATGGACAACCGCTCCATCGTCAACGTGCCGCTGCTGCTGCACGACCGCAAGCTCGGCAGCCTCGGCATGGGCACCTTCGGCGACGAAGGCGTGCGCGTGCCGACGGAGAACGAGAACGAGTACCTCACGACGCTCGCGAGCCATCTCGGTGTCACGCTCGACCGGCTCCGCCTCGCGGCCGAGCGCGACGCCGCGGCCGACGAGGCGCGGCTGCTCGGCTTCGCGCTCGATCGCGGACGCGAATCGGTCTACCTGATCGACGAGCGCGCGCACCTGCGTTTCGCCAACCTCGAAGCGAGCCGATTCCTCGGCTACGAGCACGACGAGTTGCTCCGGCTCACCATCGGCCAGCTCGATCCCGACTTCCCCATGGAGCACTGGGACACGCACTGGCGGAACCTGCGCGAGCGCGGGTCGATCACGATCGAGACGCGCCACCGGACGAAAGACGGCAGCTTCGTCCCCGTCGAGGTGGTGGCGAACTACTTCGAGTACCAGGGCGAGGGTTTCAATCTCGCTCTGGCGCGTGACGTCCGCGAACGCAGGCAGGCGGAAGAGACGCTGCGGCGCACGAACCGCGAATTGCGCGCCATCACCGACTGCAACGAGACGCTGATCCGGGCCGAGGACGAGGACGCCCTGCTGCACGACGTCTGCCGCATCATCTGCGAGCAGGCCGGCTACAAGATGGCGTGGGTCGGATACGCCGAGTCCGACGCGGAGAAGACGGTGCGGCCGGCCGCGTGGTTCGGCATCGGCGTGGATGCGTTCGGACTGCACGGCGTGACCTGGGGGGATGGCCCTCGCGGCCAGGGCCCCGCAGGCACGGCGATCCGCACGGGGGTGCTGCAGTTCTTCGAGGACGTCTCCACCGATCCGCGCACGGAACCCTGGCGCGAGGAGGCGATCCGGCACGGCTACCGCTCGGTCGTCTCGCTGCCTCTCACGACGTCGGAGGGCGCGACGATCGGAGCGCTCACGCTTCTTTCCGACCAGCCGGTGGCGTTCACGGCCGAAGAACAGCGACTGCTGCAGGAACTCGCCGGCGACCTCGCGTTCGGCATCGGCGTGCTGCGCGCGCGCGGGCACCAGCGCGAAGCCGAAGCCGAACTGCTCGCGAGCGAGGCGCGCTACCGCGGCCTCGTCGAGAACCTCCCGGACTTCGTCGTCCGCTTCGGAACCGACCTGCGTCGGACGTACGTGAACCCCGCGTGGGAACGTTCGACGGGCCTGTCGGCGTCCGAAGCGATCGCAGTGCCCATCGAGCAGCTGCCGCGCGTGCCCGCACCGGTCGTGAAGTCCTACCGGGAGGCGCTGGAGCGCGCGCTCGCGAACGGGACCCGCGAGCAGGTGCAGTTCGACTGGGTGAACGCGCGCGGCGAGACCCTCTGGCTCGACTACGTCATCGTGCCCGAACGCGCTCCGGACGGGAGCGTGAAGGGCCTGCTCGCCGTCGGGCGCGACGTCACCGAGCGCAAGCGCGCTGAGGAATCGCTGCGGCGGCTCAACCGCGAGCTGCGCGCGGTCAGCGAGTGCAACCAGGCGCTGATCCGCGCCGAGGACGAGGACGCGCTGCTCGCCGAAATCTGTCAGATCATCTGCGAACAGGCCGGCTATGAAATGGCGTGGGTCGGCTACCCCGAGCACGACGAGGCCCGCCGGATCCGCATCGTCGCCCGCGCCGGGCGCGACGAGGGCTTCCTCGCACACGCCGGCGTCGTGTGGGCCGACGTTCCGCGCGGACACGGCTCCGCCGGCACCGCGATCCGCTCGGGCCTCGCCAGCCTCGTCGACGACTTCGCGCTCGATCCGCGCGTCGAGCCGTGGCGCGAGGCGGCGCTTTCGCGCGGCCTGCGCTCGTCGGTCGGACTGCCGCTCAAGCGTGCCGACGAGTCCGTGTTCGGCGTCCTCGTCATCTACTCGTCGCGTCCCGGCGCGTTCGACGCCGGCGAAGTGCGACTGCTCGAAGAGCTCGCGAGCGACCTCGCCTTCGGCATCCGCGTTCTGCGCACGCGCAAGGAGCTGGCGGTCGCGGCACGGGAGCGACAGCAGCACCTGCGCTTTCTCGAAGGCATGGACCGTATCAACCGCGCGCTGCAGGAATCGGGAGATCTCGCGCACGCCCTCGACCGCGTGCTGGACGCGACGCTCGACATCTTCGGCGCCGACCGGGCGTACCTGCTGCATCCCTGCGATCCGGACGCGCCGACCTGGCAGACGCCGTTCGAGCGCACGCGTCCCGAGTGGCCCGGCGTGCTCGAGCTGGGATTGGTGATGCCCATGTCCGAAGAAGTCGCGAGCACGCTGCGCACGCTGCTCGTCTCGGACGGGCCGGTCGTGTTCGGTCCGGGCACCGAGCACCCGATTCCGGCCGACACCGCCGAACGATTCGAAATCCGCGGCCTGATGGCGATCGTGTTGCGGCCCATGACGGGCAAGCCGTGGCAGTTCGGTCTGCACCAGTGCACGCACGAACGCGATTGGAGCTCCGACGACCAGCGGCTGCTCCGCGAGATCGCGCGGCGGCTCGAGGACGGACTCACCAGCATCCTCACGCGGCAACAGCTCGTGGAGAGCGAAGTGCGCTACCGCGAGGTGTTCGAGAACTCGCCGGTCGCCATCTGGGAGCAGGACTGGAGCCAGGTGAAGGCGATGATCCAGCGCCTGGCGCGCGAGGGCGTCACGGACATCGAGGCCCACCTCGCCCGCCGGCCGCAGATCGCGCGGGAGTGCGTCGAGGCGATCCGCATCGTCGACATGAACCGCGCCGCGCTGGCGATCCACGGTGCCACCAGCAAGGACGAGCTGCGCGCCCACCTCGACGACGTGTTCACGCCGGAGTTCCTCGAGACCTCGAAGCGCGTGCTCACGTGCCTGTGGTACGGCGGCACGCAGCAGCACGCCGACACGACGCTGCGCACGCTCTCGGGCGAACTGCGACAGGTCGCCGCGGGCTTCACCGTGTTCCCGGGAGCCGAGGACACGCTGGCGAGGGTGGTCGTCTCCTACCACGACGTCACGCAGCACCGGCTCGCCGAGGAAGAGCGCGGACGCCTGCGCGCGCAGCTCACGCAGGCGCAGAAGATGGAGGCGATCGGCCAGCTCGCCGGCGGCGTTGCGCACGACTTCAACAACGTGCTCACGGTGTTCGCGGGCTACGGCGAGCTGCTCAGCCACGCGACGGCCGACGCGAAGCTCAAGAGCTACGCGGACGTCATCGTCGATACGACGCGCAAGGCGAGCGGGCTCACCCAGAGCCTGCTCGCGTTCAGCCGCAACCAGGCGCTGGCGATGCGCCATATCGACCTGAACGAAGCCGTGGGGCGCGTCGGCAAGCTGCTGAGGCGGCTGATCGGCGAGGACATCGAACTCGGAATCGAGTGCAGCGCACAGCCGCTCGACGTACTCGCCGACACGGGCCAGATCGAGCAGGTGCTGATGAACCTCGCCACCAACGCTCGCGACGCGATGCCCGGCGGCGGCCACCTCGTCATCCGCACCGACGCCGTGACGCTCGACGAGTCGGCGGTCGCCTCGGGCGAGGTGAAGCAGGCGGGCCGCTACGCGCGGCTGACCGTCACCGACGACGGCTGCGGCATGAGCCGTTCGACCATGGACCGCATCTTCGAGCCGTTCTTCACGACGAAGGTGGTCGGCAAGGGCACGGGGCTCGGACTCGCGATCATCTACGGCATCGTGAAGCAGCACGAGGGCACGATCCGCGTCGAAAGCGAGCTGGACCACGGGACGACGTTCAGCGTCTACCTCCCGCTCGCTTCCAGCGAGGCCACGCCCGATGAGGCGCCGCTGCCGCCTCCGGCCGGCGGTACCGAGACGCTGCTGGTCGCCGAGGACGACGCGACGCTGCGCAACGTCGTGAAGCTCATGCTCGAGAAGGCGGGCTATCGCGTGCTCGAGGCGGCCGACGGCTCCGAGGCCGTCACGCTCGTCCAGCAGTACGCAGACGAAATCGGGCTCGTGCTCACGGACGTGGTGATGCCGAAGAAGAACGGCCGAGAAGTGCGCGAGATCGTGGCGTCGATCGCGCCGCACGTGCCGGTGCTGCTGATGAGCGGCTACACCGCGGACGTGGTCGGGCTGCACGGCGGCGACGGCGAGGACCTGCCGCTCGTGCGCAAGCCGCTCGTGTTCGACGAGCTCAAGCGCCGCGTGCGCGCCATGCTCGACGCGGCGGGGAATCCGACGGCGTGAACGATTCGCGCGGGCGCCGACGCACCCGCGCGAGCGCCGAGGCCGCCGCGCCGGTGAGCGCGGCGGCCTCTCGCGTGTTCGGATGATGCGCCGGCGCTACCGCTGAGCGCTCCGCCGCACCGGCAGCGCGGACGTGCGCGACGTCGCGGACGACACCGCCGGCGCGAGCCGGCGGTCGGCGATCTGCTGCGGCCGGCCCGGCGACGTCTTCTGGATGTGCCAGATCTGCTGCATCACGAAGTCCACGAGCCTCTGGCCGTCCGATCTCCGCCAGCCCCAGATCGGGAAGCCGGTGAACACCAACTCGGGCGACTCGCTGCCGTGGTACCACGTCATGGAAGCCGGCTCGTACGGACTGCCCGTGTTGAGCAGGTTGACGCTCTGCGCCGACATCAGCGTGTCGAGCGCGGTCTGCAGCTCGACGTGCACCGGATCCGGGTCCACGTCCTCGAGGATGATGTTGGGCTGGATCAGGTACTCGATGTCCGTGATCGGCGACGCGTTCCACCACTGGCTCGCGTAGCTCGGCACCCGCGTCGGCGGCAGCGCGTCGCCGTTCACGGGATCGGAGGCGGGATTGGTGCGCGGGTGCATCTGGTCGGGCAGCAGCGTGTAGTCCGGACGTGTCACCGGGTTCGCGAAGCCGTAGCCCGGCTGCTGCGTCCAGCTGGGTGCCGCGGTCGCGCGCGGCGAGCGCACGAAGCGGGTGACGAGGGTCTGGAACGCGAACATCGAGCGCCACGCGGTGCGGTCGAACATGAAGCGTCCCGGCTTCAGTTCCTCGCCGCCGAAGTGGATCGCGTAGTCAGCCCCTGCGTAGATCCTGGCCCCCACGCCGTAGATCGTGTTGTTGTCGTTGATCCCGATCGCGTCGTAGGCCTTCGTCATCGCGTGGCCGGCGGCGCCGCCCATCACCCACACCTTGCCGCCCATCGCCGCGTACTCGGCGAGCGCGTTCAGGTGACCGGGCATGCTCGCGTAGCTGAGCGCGCCCATCGGCGCGAACAGGTTGGTGAGCGGTTCGGTGTTCGTGCCGCCGTAGTGATCGACGATCCAGATCACGTGCCGGTAGTCGGTGAGGCTCGAGAGCGGCACGGTGCCGAGCGTGCCGATCGTTGCTCCGCCGCTCGTCAGCCCGCGCGTGCCGAGCGTGTCGAACGGGTAGCCGTGGAAGAGCCCCGGCGCCGTGTTGGGCTTGGTGCTGCCGAGCGCGTCCATCCACGGCACGCCGCCCGCGGCGTAGAGGAACGTGTCGAGCTCGGCGGCCGCGGGCCAGGCGCCTGTGTACGCGTTGCGGCTCGTGGAACCCGCGGCGAACTTCGACACCTCGAGCCGCGTGTCGTCGACGATCAGCAGTTCGCTCTGCCACGTCGGGCGTACGACCGTGAATTGCACGATGCCGCGGCTGATCGAGCCGTCCTGCGGCGGAATCACGCAGCCGCCGGCGGCGGCGCTCGCCTCGACGTAGAGCTTGTGCGAGACGCGTTTGATACCCCGCGACGGGAACGGTCCGAGCGTCACCCACGGCTGCGAGTCCCACGCGCTCCAGTGCGCGAGGTCGTTCGGGTCCGTGCGCGTCGTGGGATCGTTCGGATCCGCCATGTCGAGCGCCCAGCGGTACCCGAGCACCTGCCCGCCGAACTGCGGCGTCGCTGTCCAGTTGAACGTGAGCGGCTTGTCCGCCGGTTCTTCGACGCGCACATACCCGGAGGGATCTGTCACGATCGCACCCGAACCGTAGGCGTAGTCGAATTCCGAGTTCCACAGCCGCAGGCGCGGTCCGAGCAACGCCGGATAGCCGACATGGAAGTACAGCATGTTCTTGCTCAGGTTGAAGACGGGGTCGTAGTCGCCCATCTCGTCGAACGCCGTCACCACGAAGAGGTAGTCGGTCGCGATCGTGAGCGACGAGTACGACGTCGACGTCGTGTCCCCGCCGACCGTCGTCCAGCCTTCCCAGTTCCGTGCGACGTAGTAGTTGCGAAGCGAGTCCGGCCCCCCGCCCGAACGCGCGTAGTCGATGTCGAACTCGGGATTGCCACGGACCAGCAGCTTGTACTTGTACTGGACCGGGCGCTGCGTGGTCTGTCCGTCGGGATCGGCGCCCACCCACGCAAACGTGACGTTGGGGGGCAACGTGGGCGCGAAGAGCGCGCTCGGAACCGGGCACGTGATCTGGACGATCGGCGCCACGTTGTTCCCCACGAGCCCGAGCCGG
>WBZT01000104.1_pt1 | contig 22990 bp, 26 predicted proteins | sample 5204241 | NCBI WGS metagenome assembly WBZT01 (sample SAMN12344358, study PRJNA552823) | activated sludge metagenome | biome: Activated sludge suspended growth; feature: Nitrification reactor; material: Wastewater; isolation source: activated sludge from nitrification reactor of wastewater...
CGAGACCCTCCTGGCCTGCCACCATACCAACTCACATCGGGTAAAGCCGGGTAAACGACCCCTGTAATGGCGGACAACTTCAAATTGCTGGCTGCCGGCCTGCTGATCGCGGCCGGCATCGCCGGGTTTTATCTTTTTTCCGACATGCCGACCGTGGTGCGGGTGGTTTCCGTGCTGGTCGGGCTCGGTGCGGCCGCGGGCGTGGCCTGGTTTACCGAGCCGGGCAGGCGCTTCTTCGCCTTCAGCCAGGATGCCGTCACCGAGGCGCGCAAGGTGGTGTGGCCAACCCGCAAGGAAACCATGCAGATGACCGGCGTGGTGATTCTCTTCGTCATCGTCATGGCGCTGTTCCTCTGGATCGTGGATGGCACGCTGACATGGCTGGTTCAGTTGCTCATGGGCAGGAGTGAGTGATGGCGATGCATTGGTATGTGGTACACGCCTATTCCGGCTTCGAGAAAAGCGTCATGCGCGCCCTCAAGGAGCGCGTGGAACGGGCCGGCATGCAGGACAAGTTCGGCGAGATCCTGGTGCCGGTGGAAGAGGTCGTGGAAATGAAGGCTGGTCAGAAACGGACCACCGAGCGCAAGTTCTTCCCGGGCTACGTGCTGGTCCAGATGGAAATGGACGACGACACCTGGCATCTGGTGAAGAGCACCGCCAAGGTCACCGGCTTCGTCGGCGGCACCGCCAACAAGCCCGCGCCCATCAGCGAGAAGGAAGTGCAGGCCATCCTCCATCAAATGCAGGAAGGCGTGGAGAAGCCCAAGCACAAGATCACCTTCGAGATCGGCGAGATGGTGCGCGTCATCGACGGCCCGTTCAACGAGTTCAACGGCGCCGTGGAAGACGTGAACTACGAGAAGAACAAGCTGCGCGTGTCGGTGACCATCTTCGGTCGCGCCACGCCGGTGGAGCTGGATTTTTCCCAGATCGAGAAGGCCTGAGTTTCAGGCCCGCCCGATCTGCGCCGGGATGGCCCGGCACGAGGAGCGCCAGGGGCAACCGCTGGTGCGATTGGACTCACCTTTAGGAGTTATTAGTCATGGCCAAGAAGATCGTCGGCTACGTCAAGCTGCAAGTGCCGGCTGGCAAAGCCAATCCCTCGCCGCCCATCGGTCCCGCCCTGGGCCAGCGCGGCCTGAACATCATGGAATTCTGCAAGGCGTTCAACGCCCAGACCCAGGGTCTGGAGCCGGGCCTGCCGATCCCCGTGGTGATCACCGCCTACGCGGACAAGTCCTTCACCTTCATCATGAAGACGCCGCCTGCGACGATCCTCATCAAGAAGGCCGCCGGCATCCAGAAGGGTTCTCCCAAGCCCCATACCGACAAGGTGGGCAAGATCACCCGCGCCCAGCTGGAAGAAATCGCCAAGACCAAGATGCCCGATCTGACCGCCGCGGACATGGATGCCGCCGTGCGCACCATCGCCGGCAGCGCCCGCAGCATGGGCCTCAACGTGGAAGGGGTGTGACATGGCTGTTTCCAAGCGTCTCAAGGCACTGAAAGCCAAGGTCGAGCGTACCAGGAACTATCCCGTTGACGAGGCCCTGGGTCTGGTCAAGGAAGCCGCCACCGCCAAGTTCGACGAATCCGTCGATGCCGCCGTCATCCTGGGCGTCGATCCCCGTAAATCCGATCAGGTGGTGCGCGGCTCCGTCGTGCTGCCCCGCGGCATCGGCAAGAGCGTGCGCGTCGCCGTGTTCGCCCAGGGCGCCAATGCCGAGGCCGCCAAGGCCGCCGGCGCCGACATCGTCGGTTTCGAGGATCTCGCCGCCGAGGTCAAGGGCGGCAAGATGGACTTCGACGTGGTCATCGCCACCCCCGACGCCATGCGCGTCGTCGGCCAACTGGGCCAGATCCTCGGTCCGCGCGGTCTGATGCCGAACCCGAAGGTGGGCACCGTGACCCCGAACGTGACCGAGGCCGTGAAGAACGCCAAGGCCGGTCAGGTCCAGTACCGCACCGACAAGGCCGGCATCATCCACGCCACCATCGGTCGCGCCTCCTTCGACGTGGGCGCGCTCAAGGAAAACCTGGCGGCCCTGATCGAGGCCCTGAACAAGGCCAAGCCCGCCAGCAGCAAAGGCGTGTACATGAAGAAGGTGTCGGTATCCAGCACCATGGGTATCGGCGTGCGCGTGGATCAGGCTTCCCTGATCCAGCAGCAGTAAACGAGTTGGATCCCGGCTTGCGCCGGGGCAGAGCTTTGGGCCGCGGCCACGCCATTCCCGGTGTGGCCGCGGATCGTCAAAGACCGTAGATGCCGCGGGGCTCAATTGCGGTAAGGGCGGGTTGAGGGGATTTCCGATCCCCGCTGCCTGATTCCCGATCCCTGTCTACGCAGACGGTGTTGCCCGAACAGGATAGTTGGTCGGCATGGGTTTCGGCCCGTGTCAGCAAAGCTCCTGATTCAGGTCGCCGTGGGCGCGGCGGAATTTTCCGCCGCATGTTGACTTGAAAGGAGGAAAGACCTTGAGTCTGAATCTCGATGACAAGAAAGCCGTAGTGGCGGAGGTGTCGGCACAGGTAGCCAGCGCCCAGACCATCGTGGTGGCCGAGTATCGCGGCGTTCCGGTGACCAGCCTCACCGTGCTGCGCAAGAAGGCCCGCGAATCTGGCGTTTATCTGCGCGTGCTGAAGAACACCCTGGTGCGTCGCGCCGTGGTGGGCACCTCGTTCGAAGGCCTCGCCGAGCACATGGTCGGCCCGCTGATCTACAGCGTGTCCACCGATCCCGTTGCCGCCGCGAAGGTGCTGAACGAATTCGCCAAGACCAATGACAAGCTGGTGCTGAAGGCGGGTTCCTACGCTGGCAAGGTGCTGGACAAGGCGGGCGTGCAAGCGCTGGCCACCATCCCGAGCCGCGATGAACTCATCGCCATGCTGATGGGCGTGATGCAGGCCCCGCTGTCCGGTTTCGCCGGCGCCGTGGCCGCCCTCGCCAAGAAGCGCGAGGAGGGCAGCCCGGAGGCCGCCCCCGAGGCCGTCGCCGCTTGAGCATTCACACGCATTCTCACGACTATCGAATTAGGAGTTAATCAAATGGCAATCAGCAAAGAAGACATCCTGGAAGCCGTAGGCGGTATGACGGTGATGGAACTGAACGACCTGGTGAAGGCGTTCGAAGAGAAGTTCGGCGTGTCCGCCGCCTCCATGGCCGTGGCCGGCCCTGCCGCCGGCGCCGCCGCGCCGGCGGCCGAGGAGAAGACCGAGTTCGATGTCATCCTGGCAGCCGCCGGCGCCAACAAGGTCAACGTCATCAAGACCGTGCGCGCCATCACCGGCCTGGGCCTCAAGGAAGCCAAGGACCTGGTGGACGGCGCGCCCAAGCCCGTCAAGGAAGGCTGTCCCAAGGCCGAGGCCGAGGACATCAAGAAGCAGCTCACCGAAGCAGGTGCAACCGTCGAGATCAAGTAATCACGGCGTGTCCAGGGCTTGTTGCCCTGACGAGGCTGGCGACCACGGGTCGCCGGCCTTTTGCCGTTTCAGGTGTCAGATATCAGGGATCAGCAATCGAAGCGCCGTCTCGATTGTCTGATTCCTGATACCTGATTCCCGTCCTCTGGAGCCGGAGCCGTCATGACCTATACATTCGCCGAGAAAAAGCGCCTTCGCAAGAGCTTCGCCAAGCGCGTAAGCGTTCTGCCGGTGCCCTACATGCTGACCACCCAGATCGAGTCCTTCCGGGGCTTCCTCCAGGAGGACGCGCCCATGGAGGCGCGCCAGGACGTGGGCCTGCAGGCGGCGTTCACCTCCATCTTCCCGATCATCAGCCACAGCGGCAATGCCCGCCTGGAATTCGTCAGCTACACCCTGGGCACCCCGGTGTTCGACATCGTCGAATGCCAGCAGCGCGGCCTGACCTATGCCGCCAGCGTGCGCGCCCGGGTGCGCCTGGTGATCCTGGACCGGGAAAGCGTCAAGGAGAAGATCAAGGAAGTGAAGGAACAGGAGGTCTACATGGGCGAGATGCCCCTGATGACCCCCAACGGCTCCTTCGTCATCAACGGCACCGAACGGGTCATCGTCTCCCAGTTGCACCGTTCGCCCGGCGTGTTCTTCGAGCATGACCGGGGCAAGACCCATTCCTCCGGCAAGCTGCTGTTCTCCGCCCGCATCATTCCCTACCGCGGTTCCTGGCTGGACTTCGAATTCGACCCCAAGGACTTCGTCTATTTCCGCGTCGACCGCCGCCGCAAGCTGCCGGCCAGCATCCTGCTCAAGGCCCTGGGCTACAACCAGGAGCAGATCCTGGAGATGTTCTACGAGACCGATGCCTTCCACTTCGGCAAGAAGGGCATCGAGTTCGAATTGCGTCCCGAGCGTCTGAAGGGCGAGACCGCCAAGTTCGACATCCACGGCAAGGATGGCAAGGTCATCGTCGCCAAGGACAAGCGCATCACCGCCAAGCACATCCGCGACCTGGAAACGGCCGGTGTCAAGAAACTGCTGGTGGATAGCGAATTCGTGCTGGGACGCGTGCTGGCCCGAAACCTGGTGGACGGCGAGACCGGCGAGGTGCTGGCCCGCGCCAACGACGAAATCACCGAGACCCTGCTGGCCAAGATCCTGGAATCCAGGGTTTCCGTGCTGGAGACCCTGTACACCAACGAACTGGACCATGGCCCCTTCGTTTCCCAGACCCTGCGCATCGACGAAACCGTGGATCAGTGGACCGCCCGCGTCGCCATCTATCGCATGATGCGCCCCGGCGAGCCGCCCACCGAGGACGCGGTGGAGGCCCTGTTCAACCGCCTGTTCTTCAGCGACGAGAGCTACGACCTGTCCAAGGTCGGCCGCATGAAGTTCAACCGGCGCATCAACGCCCCCGGCAAGGTGAGCTGGCAGATCGTGTTCCCGACGCATCACCGCGAGAACAAGCTGGCCGCCGCCCTGCGCGAGTTCTACGGCGTCTGTCCGGAAGCCAGCCTGTCCAAGGCCAGCCTGGAGAATATTTCCACCCGCGAGGAAGCCGAAGCCAAACTGGCCGAGCTGAACAAGCACCTGAAGGCCGCCGGCTTCGACGCCAAGGCCCTCAACGCCAAGGTCGAGGAACGCTATACCCTGAGCCCGCGCGACATCGTCGAGGTCATCAAGATCCTGGTGGAATTGCGCAACGGCCGCGGCGAGATCGACGACATCGACCACCTGGGCAACCGCCGCGTGCGTTCCGTCGGCGAACTGGCAGAGAACCAGTTCCGCGCCGGCCTGGTGCGGGTCGAGCGCGCCGTCAAGGAGCGCCTGAACCAGGCCGAGTCCGACAACCTGATGCCCCATGACCTGATCAACGCCAAGCCGATCAGCGCCGCCATCAAGGAATTCTTCGGCTCCAGCCAGCTGTCCCAGTTCATGGACCAGACCAACCCCCTGTCCGAGATCACCCACAAGCGGCGCATCTCCGCCCTGGGTCCCGGCGGTCTGACCCGGGAGCGGGCCGGCTTCGAGGTGCGCGACGTGCACCCCACCCACTACGGCCGGGTCTGCCCCATCGAGACCCCGGAAGGCCCGAACATCGGCCTGATCAACTCCCTGGCCCTATACGCCCGCACCAACGAGTACGGCTTCATCGAGACGCCCTACCGCAAGGTGGTGGACCACAAGGTCACCGACCAGATCGAGTACCTGTCGGCCATCGAGGAAAGCCAGTACGTCATCGCCCAGGCCAACGCCGAGCTGGACGACAAGGGCCATTTCACCGGCGACCTGGTGTCCTGCCGCAGCCGCAACGAATTCACCCTGGCCACGCCGGACCGCATCCAGTACATGGACATCGCCCCGTCCCAGATCGTGTCCGTGGCGGCTTCGCTGATTCCCTTCCTGGAGCATGACGACGCCAACCGCGCCCTGATGGGTTCCAACATGCAGCGCCAGGCCGTGCCCTGCCTGCGTCCGGACAAGCCCCTGGTGGGCACCGGCATCGAGCGCACCGCCGCCGTCAACTCCGGCACCGTGGTCACCGCCCGGCGCGGCGGCATGGTGGATTACGTGGACGCCAGCCGGGTGGTGGTGCGGGTCAACGACGACGAGGCCCTCGGCGGCGAAGTCGGCGTGGACATCTACACCCTCACCAAGTACCAGCGTTCCAACCAGAACACCAACATCAACCAGCGTCCCCTGGTGCGCCTGGGCGACAAGATCGCCAAGGGCGACGTGATCGCCGACGGCGCCTCCACCGACAAGGGCGAACTGGCCCTGGGCCAGAACATGCTGGTGGCCTTCATGCCCTGGAACGGCTACAACTTCGAGGACTCCATCCTCATCTCCGAGCGGGTGGTGTCGGAAGACCGCTATACCTCCATCCACATCGAGGAGCTCTCGGTGGTGGCGCGGGACACCAAGCTGGGGCCGGAAGAAATCACCCGCGACATCTCCAGCCTGTCCCAGGTGCAGATGGGCCGCCTCGACGAGGCCGGCATCGTCTACGTGGGCGCCGAGGTGCAAGCCGGCGACGTGCTGGTGGGCAAGGTCACCCCCAAGGGCGAAACCCAGCTCACCCCGGAAGAGAAGCTGCTGCGCGCCATCTTCGGCGAGAAGGCCTCCGACGTGAAGGACACCTCCCTGCGCGTGCCCACGGGCATGAGCGGCACCGTCATCGACGTGCAGGTGTTCACCCGCGAGGGCATCGAGCGCGACATGCGCGCCAACCAGATCATCGACGAGATGCTGCGCAAGTACCAGAAGGACCTGGCCGACCAGATGCGCATCGTCGAGGAGGACGCCTTTGCCCGGATGCGCCGCATGCTGGTGGGCAAGCCGGTCAAGGGCGGCCCCAAGAAGCTGGCCAAGGGCGCCGAATTGAGCGACGAGTATCTGGATAGCCTGGACCCCCACGACTGGTTCGACATCCGCGTCGCCGACGAGGATCTGGCGCGCCAGATGGAGGGCGTCAAGGATGCCCTGGACAAGCAGCGGCTCGAGTTCGACCGCATGAAGGAGAACAAGAAGAAGAAGCTGACCCAGGGCGACGAACTGCCTCCGGGCGTGATCAAGATGGTCAAGGTCTACCTGGCCGTGAAGCGTCGCCTGCAACCCGGCGACAAGATGGCCGGCCGCCACGGCAACAAGGGCGTGGTGTCCAAGATCGTGCCGGTGGAAGACATGCCCTTCATGGCCGACGGCACGCCGGTGGACATCGTGCTGAACCCCCTGGGCGTGCCCTCCCGCATGAACGTGGGCCAGATCCTGGAGACCCACCTGGGCTGGGCCGCGCGTGGACTGGGCGTGCGCATCCAGGAAATGCTGGCGGCCCAGGCCAAGGCCGGTGATGTGCGCAAGTTCCTCGACCGGATCTACAACGCCTCCGGCAAGCAGGAAGACATCAAGGGCCTCTCCGACGCGGAAATCCTGGAGATGGCCGGCAACCTGGCCAAGGGCGTGCCCTTCGCCACGCCGGTGTTCGACGGCGCCCACGAGAGCGAGATCAAGACCATGCTCGACCTGGCCTATCCCAGCGACGATCCGCGCACCGCGCTGAACGGCTTCACGCCGGCCAAGACCCAGGTGCAGCTGTACGACGGCCGTTCCGGCGACGCCTTCGACCGCACCACCACCGTGGGCATCATGCACGTGCTGAAACTGCACCACCTGGTGGACGACAAGATGCACGCCCGCTCCACCGGCCCGTACTCCCTGGTCACCCAGCAGCCCCTGGGCGGCAAGGCCCAGTTCGGCGGCCAGCGTTTCGGCGAGATGGAAGTGTGGGCGCTGGAAGCCTACGGCGCCTCCTACACCCTGCAGGAGATGCTCACCGTCAAGTCGGACGACGTCACCGGCCGCACCAAGGTGTACGAGAACATCGTCAAGGGCGAGCACAAGATCGACGCCGGCATGCCGGAATCCTTCAACGTGCTGGTGAAGGAAATCCGCTCCCTGGCCATCGACATCGATCTCGAGCGTTATTGATTTTCGGTGAAGGGTGAAGGGTGAAGGGTGAAGGGTATGAGAGCCACGTTGGTTTTCGCCCTTCCCCCTTTACCCTTTACCCTTCCCTCCAAAACCGGAGGTTTTGAATGAAAGCCCTACTCGATCTCTTCAAACAGGTCACCCAGAACGAGGAATTCGACGCCATCAAGATCGGCCTCGCGTCCCCCGACAAGATCCGTTCCTGGTCCTACGGCGAGGTGAAGAAGCCGGAGACCATCAACTACCGCACCTTCAAGCCGGAGCGGGACGGCCTGTTCTGCGCCAAGATCTTCGGCCCCATCAAGGACTACGAGTGCCTGTGCGGCAAGTACAAGCGCCTGAAGCATCGCGGCGTGATCTGCGAGAAATGCGGCGTCGAAGTCACCCAGGCCAAGGTGCGCCGGGAGCGCATGGGCCACATCGAGCTGGCCTCCCCGGTCGCCCACATCTGGTTCCTCAAGTCCCTGCCCAGCCGTCTCGGCATGGTGCTGGACATGACCCTGCGCGACATCGAGCGCGTGCTCTACTTCGAGGCCTTCGTGGTCACCGAACCCGGCATGACGCCCCTGAACAAGGGCCAGTTGCTGACCGAGGAAGACTACCTGGCCAAGCTGGAAGAGTACGGTGACGAATTCAAGGCCGGCATGGGCGCCGAGGGCGTGCGCGACCTGCTCAAGGGCCTGGACCTGCCCGCCGAGGTCGAGAAGCTGCGCTCCGAGCTGTCCAAGACCAGTTCCGAAACCAAGATCAAGAAGTACGCCAAGCGCCTGAAGGTGCTCGAGGCCTTCATGAAATCCGGCATCCGCCCGGACTGGATGATCCTGGAAGTGCTGCCCGTGCTGCCGCCCGAACTGCGCCCCCTGGTGCCCCTGGACGGCGGCCGCTTCGCCACCTCCGACCTGAACGACCTGTACCGCCGGGTCATCAACCGCAACAACCGCCTCAAGCGCCTGCTGGAGCTCAAGGCTCCGGACATCATCGTGCGCAACGAGAAGCGCATGCTGCAGGAATCCGTGGACTCCCTGCTGGACAACGGTCGTCGCGGCAAGGCCATGACCGGCGCGAACAAACGGCCCCTGAAGTCCCTGGCCGACATGATCAAGGGCAAGGGCGGCCGCTTCCGCCAGAACCTGCTGGGCAAGCGCGTCGACTATTCCGGCCGCTCCGTCATCGTCGTGGGCCCCACCCTGAAGCTGCACCAGTGCGGCCTGCCCAAGCTGATGGCCCTGGAGCTGTTCAAGCCCTTCATCTTCAACCGCCTGGAAACCATGGGCCTGGCCACCACCATCAAGGCCGCCAAGCGCATGGTGGAGGACGAGGAACCGGTGGTGTGGGACATCCTGGAAGAGGTGATCCGCGAGCATCCGGTCATGCTCAACCGCGCCCCCACCCTGCACCGTCTGGGCATCCAGGCCTTCGAGCCGGTGCTCATCGAGGGCAAGGCCATCCAGCTCCACCCCCTGGTCTGTACCGCCTTCAACGCCGACTTCGACGGCGACCAGATGGCCGTGCACGTGCCCCTGTCCCTGGAGGCCCAGATGGAGGCGCGCACCCTCATGCTGGCCTCCAACAACGTGCTGTCCCCCGCCAACGGCGACCCCATCATCGTGCCCTCCCAGGACATCGTGCTGGGCCTGTACTACATGACCCGGGAGCGCATCAACGCCAAGGGCGAGGGCATGATGTTCGCCGATACCGACGAACTGCGCCGCGCCTGGCAGTCCGGCCTGGTGGACATCAACGCCAAGGTCACCGTGCGCCTGCGCGAGCGCCGCTACGACGAGGCGGGCAAGGTGGTGGAACAGATCAAGCGTTACGACACCGTTACCGGCCGCGCCTTCCTGTCGGAAATCCTGCCCCCGGGCCTGGATTTCCCCCACGTCAACAAGGCGCTGAAAAAGAAGGAAATCTCCAAGCTCATCAACGCGGCCTTCCGCAAGTGCGGCCTGAAGGACACCGTGGTGTTCGCCGACCGCCTGATGTACACCGGCTTCTCCATGGCGGCCCGCGGCGGCATTTCCATCTGCATGCAGGACATGCTGATGCCGCCCCAGAAGCACGATATCCTGGCGGCCGCCGAGGCCGAGGTGAAGGAAATCGAGTCCCAGTACACCTCCGGCCTGGTGACCCAGGGCGAGCGCTACAACAAGGTGGTGGACATCTGGGGCCAGGCCGGCGACAAGGTGGCCAAGGCCATGATGGAACAGCTTTCCCACGAGACCGTCGTCGACCGGGAAGGCAAGGAAGTCAAACAGGAATCCTTCAATTCCATCTACATGATGGCCGACTCCGGCGCCCGCGGTTCCGCCGCCCAGATCCGCCAGCTGGCGGGCATGCGCGGCCTGATGGCCAAGCCGGACGGCTCCATCATCGAAACCCCCATCACGGCGAACTTCCGTGAAGGCCTCAACGTGCTGCAGTACTTCATCTCGACCCACGGCGCCCGCAAGGGCCTGGCCGATACCGCGCTGAAGACCGCCAACTCCGGCTACCTGACCCGCCGCCTGGTGGATGTGACCCAGGATCTGGTGATCACCGAGGATGACTGCGGCACCAGCAACGGCATGGTCATGAAGGCCCTGGTGGAAGGCGGCGACGTGGTGGAACCCCTGCGCGACCGCATCCTGGGTCGGGTCGCCGCCGCCGACGTGGCCCATCCCGATACCGGCGAGACCGTCATCGACGCCGGCACCCTGCTGGACGAGGCCAAGGTGGACCTGATCGACGAACTGGGCGTGGACGAAGTGAAGGTGCGTACCCCGTTGACCTGCGACACCCGCTGGGGCCTGTGCGCCAAGTGCTACGGCCGCGACCTGGGCCGGGGCACCCTCATCAACGCCGGCGAGGCCGTGGGCGTCATCGCCGCCCAGTCCATCGGCGAACCCGGCACCCAGCTCACCATGCGGACCTTCCACATCGGTGGCGCCGCATCCCGGGCCGCCGCCGCCAGCCAGCTGGAAGGCAAGTCGGCCGGCACCATCCGCTTCCTGCCCACCATCCGCTACATCACCAACGTCAAGGGCGAACCCGTCGCGATTTCCCGCAACGGCGAACTGATCATCGTCGACGACAACCACCGCGAGCGCGAACGCCACAAGGTGCCCTACGGCGCCACCCTGGCGGTGACGGACGGCCAGGTGGTCAAGGCGGGCACCGCGCTGGCCAACTGGGATCCCCATACCCGGCCCATCATCACCGAGTATGCCGGCAGGGTGAAATTCGAGAACGTGGAGGACGGCGTCACGGTCGCCAAGCAGATCGACGAGGTGACCGGCCTGTCCACCCTCATCGTCATCGACGGCAAGCGGCGCGGCACCTCCGCCTCCAAGGGTGTGCGTCCCCAGGTCCGCCTGATCGACGCCGAAGGCCAGGACGTGAAGGTGGCCGGCACCGAGATCTCGGTAAGCATCACCTTCCAGGTGGGCTCCCTGATCACCGTGAAGGACGGGCAGGAGGTGAACGTGGGCGACGTGCTGGCGCGCATCCCCCAGGAAACCTCCAAGACCCGCGACATCACCGGCGGTCTGCCCCGCGTGGCCGAACTGTTCGAGGGGCGTTCGCCCAAGGACGCCGGCGTGCTGGCGGAAATCACCGGCACCGTCTCCTTCGGCAAGGACACCAAGGGCAAGCAGCGCCTGGTCATCACCGACATGGATGGCGTGCCCCACGAGTACCTGATCTCCAAGGACAAGCACGTCACGGTGCACGACGGCCAGGTGGTGCAGAAGGGCGAGACCATCGTCGACGGTCCCGCCGATCCCCACGACATCATCCGCCTGCAGGGCATCGAGGCGCTGGCGCGCTACATCATCGACGAGGTCCAGGACGTCTATCGCCTGCAGGGCGTGAAGATCAACGACAAGCACATCGAAGTGGTGGTGCGGCAGATGTTGCGCCGCGTCAACGTGACGGACCCGGGCGATACCGGTTTCATCCCCGGCGAGCAGGTGGAGCGCTCCGAACTGCTCCAGGAGAACGACATCGCCGTGGCCGCGGGCAAGCAACCCGCCAGTTACGAGAACATCCTGCTGGGCATCACCAAGGCGTCCCTGTCCACCGATTCCTTCATTTCCGCGGCGTCCTTCCAGGAGACCACCCGGGTGCTGACCGAGGCGGCCATCATGGCCAAGAAGGACGGCCTGCGCGGCCTGAAGGAGAACGTCATCGTTGGCCGTCTGATTCCCGCCGGCACCGGCCTGGCTTATCACCGCAACCGCAAGAGCCAATCCGCGCAGGACTATCCGGCGGTGGAGGGCGAGCCGATCCTGGTGGTCACGGAAGAGATCGGCGACGATGGCCAAGCTTGACAGGGTGGAATCCCGCCCCTAGAATCCGCAGTCTTTTTTACGGTGGCCCGCGTGGTGCCTTTGGCCGATGCGCGGGCCAATTTGTTCAGGTTATTGATTTAGCTGGGAAAGCGTTAGATGCCGACCATCAACCAATTGGTGCGGAAGCCCCGTCAGGCTCCGATCGAAAAAAGCAAGGTTCCGGCCATGGAAGCCTGCCCGCAAAAGCGCGGCGTGTGCACCCGGGTCTATACCACCACGCCGAAGAAGCCGAACTCCGCGTTGCGGAAGGTGGCCAAGGTGCGGCTGTCCAACGGTTTCGAAATCATCGGCTACATCGGTGGTGAGGGCCATAACCTGCAGGAGCACTCCGTGGTCCTGGTGCGCGGCGGCCGGGTCAAGGACTTGCCGGGTGTGCGCTACCACATCGTGCGCGGCAGCCTGGATACCGCAGGTGTGAAGGACCGCAAGCAGTCCCGGTCCAAGTACGGCGCCAAGCGTGCCAAGAAGGCCTAAGGGCCAATAGACAAGCAGCGAGGAAAACATGCCCCGTCGTCGTGAAGTCCCCAAACGTATCGTCCTGCCGGATCCCAAGTTCAGCAGCGTGGAAGTCGCCAAGTTCATGAACGTCATCATGAACAGCGGCAAGAAATCCGTGGCCGAGCGCATCGTCTACGGCGCCTTCGAGCAGATCGGCAAGAAGAGCGGCAAGGACCCGGTCGAGGTGTTTGGCCAGGCCATGTCCAACGTGCGCCCCGTGGTCGAGGTCAAGTCCCGCCGCGTCGGTGGCGCCAACTACCAGGTTCCGGTGGAAGTGCGTCCCGCCCGCCGCGCCGCCCTGGCCATGCGCTGGATCAAGGAAGCCGCCCGCAAGCGTGGCGAAAAGTCCATGGGCCAGCGCCTGGCCGGTGAATTGCTGGACGCCGCGGAAGGCCGTGGCGGCGCCATGAAGAAGCGCGAGGAAGTGCACCGCATGGCCGAGGCCAACAAGGCCTTCTCGCATTTCCGCTTCTAACAAGGAAAAACAAAGTGGCACGCAAGACCCCCATCGAGCGCTACCGCAACATCGGTATCTCGGCCCATATCGACGCCGGCAAGACCACCACCACCGAGCGCGTCCTGTTCTACACCGGCGTCAATCACAAGATTGGCGAGGTGCACGACGGCGCCGCCACCATGGACTGGATGGAGCAGGAGCAGGAGCGCGGCATCACCATCACCTCCGCCGCCACCACCTGTTTCTGGAAGGGCATGGATCTGGCCCGGCCCGAGCACCGCGTCAACATCATCGACACCCCCGGTCACGTGGACTTCACCATCGAGGTGGAGCGCTCCATGCGGGTGCTGGACGGTGCCTGCATGGTGTATTGCGCCGTGGGTGGCGTGCAGCCCCAGTCCGAGACCGTATGGCGCCAGGCCAACAAGTACGGGGTGCCCCGTCTGGCCTTCGTCAACAAGATGGACCGCCAGGGCGCCAACTTCTTCCGCGTCTACGAGCAGATGAAGTTGCGCCTGAAGGCCAATCCCGTGCTGATCCAGGTGCCCATCGGCGCCGAGGACAAGTTCGAGGGCGTGGTGGATCTGGTCAAGATGAAGGCCATCATCTGGGACGAGGCGTCCCAGGGCATGAAGTTCACCTACGGCGACATCCCCGCCGACCTGGTCGACACCTGCAACGAGTGGCGCGAGAAGATGGTCGAGGCCGCCGCCGAGGCCAGCGAAGAGCTCATGAACAAGTACCTGGAAGAGGGCGACCTCTCCGAGGACGAGATCAAGCAGGCCTTGCGCACCCGCACCATCGCCAGCGAGATCGTGCCCATGCTGTGTGGCTCGGCCTTCAAGAACAAGGGCGTGCAGGCCATGCTGGACGCGGTGATCGACTACATGCCGTCGCCCATCGATATTCCCCCGGTCAAGGGCGAAAAGGAAAACGGCGACCCGGACGAGCGCGCGGCCAGCGATGATGCGCCGTTCTCCGCGCTGGCGTTCAAGATCATGACCGACCCCTACGTCGGCCAGCTCACCTTCTTCCGGGTCTATTCCGGCGTGGTGAACTCGGGCGATACCATCTACAACTCGGTGAAGGGCAAGAAGGATCGCCTGGGGCGCATCCTGCAGATGCACGCCAACAACCGGGAAGAGATCAAGGAAGTGCGCGCCGGCGACATCGCCGCGGCCGTGGGCCTGAAGGATGCCACGACGGGCGACACCCTGAGCGCCCTGGACAAGCCCATCATCCTCGAGCGCATGGTGTTCCCCGAGCCCGTGATCCACGTGGCCGTCGAGCCCAAGACCAAGGCCGACCAGGAAAAGATGGGCCTCGCCCTGAACCGTCTGGCCCAGGAAGACCCCTCCTTCCGCGTGCGCACCGACGAGGAATCCGGCCAGACCATCATCTCCGGCATGGGCGAACTGCACCTGGAGATCATCGTCGACCGCATGCGTCGCGAATTCAACGTGGAAGCCAACGTGGGCGCGCCCCAGGTGGCTTACCGCGAAGCCATCCGCAAGCAGGTGGAGCAGGAAGGCAAGTTCGTCAAGCAGTCCGGCGGCAAGGGCCAATATGGCCACGTCTGGCTCAAGCTGGAGCCCAACGAGGCCGGCAAGGGCTACGAATTCGTCGACGCCATCAAGGGTGGCACCGTCCCGCGCGAATACATCCCCGCCGTGGACAAGGGCCTCAAGGAAGCCCTCAATAATGGCGTCCTGGCCGGCTTCCCGGTGGTGGACGTGAAGGTCACCCTGTTCGACGGCTCCTACCACGAGGTGGACTCCTCCGAGCAGGCCTTCAAGATGGCCGCCATCATGGGCTTCAAGGACGGCATGCGCAAAGCCAGCCCGGCGCTGCTGGAGCCGATGATGGCCGTGGAAGTCGAGACCCCGGAAGACTACATGGGCGATGTCATGGGCGACCTGAACCGTCGTCGCGGCATCATCCAGGGCATGGACGACCTGCCCGCCGGCAAGGCCATCAAGGCCGAGGTGCCGCTGGCCGAAATGTTCGGCTATTCCACCGATCTTCGTTCCATGTCTCAAGGCCGCGCCACCTACTCCATGGAGTTCAAGCATTACTCCGAGGCGCCCAAGAACGTGGCGGAAGCCGTGATCAACAGCAAGAAGTGATTTGAGGTAATTCAAAATGGCCAAGGAAAAATTCGAGCGTACGAAGCCGCACGTGAACGTTGGGACGATTGGGCACGTGGACCATGGCAAGACGACGCTGACCGCCGCGATCACGATGACGCTGGCGAAGAAGTACGGCGGTACCGTCAAGGGCTACGCCGACATTGACAGCGCGCCGGAAGAGAAGGCCCGCGGCATCACCATCAACACCGCCCACGTTGAATACGAAACCGAGCATCGTCACTACGCCCACGTCGACTGCCCGGGCCACGCCGACTACGTCAAGAACATGATCACCGGCGCCGCCCAGATGGACGGCGCCATTCTGGTGGTGAGCGCCGCCGACGGCCCCATGCCCCAGACCCGCGAGCACATCCTGCTCGCCCGTCAGGTGGGCGTGCCCTACATCATCGTCTACATGAACAAGGCCGACATGGTCGACGACGCCGAACTGCTCGAGCTGGTGGAAATGGAAGTGCGCGAACTGCTCAGCAAGTACGACTTCCCCGGCGACGACACCCCCATCGTCATCGGCTCCGCCCTCAAGGCCCTGGAAGGTGACCAGTCTGACATTGGCGAACCCAGCATCTTCCGTCTGGCCGAAGCCCTGGACAGCTACATCCCCATGCCCGAGCGCGCCATCGACAAACCCTTCCTCATGCCCGTCGAAGACGTGTTCTCCATCTCCGGCCGCGGCACGGTGGTCACGGGCCGTGTCGAACGCGGCATCATCAAGGTTGGCGAAGAAATCGAGATTGTCGGCATCAAGCCCACGGTCAAGACCACCTGCACCGGCGTCGAGATGTTCCGCAAGCTGCTCGACCAGGGCCAGGCCGGCGACAACATTGGCGCCCTGCTGCGCGGCACCAAGCGTGAAGACGTCGAGCGCGGCCAGGTTCTGGCCAAGCCCGGCAGCATCACCCCGCACACCAAGTTCACCGCCGAGATCTACGTGCTGAGCAAGGACGAAGGCGGCCGTCACACCCCCTTCTTCAACGGCTACCGTCCCCAGTTCTACTTCCGCACCACGGACGTGACCGGCGCCATCGAGTTGCCGGCCGGCACGGAGATGGTGATGCCCGGGGACAACGTCTCGATCACGGCGGCGCTGATCGCCCCCATCGCCATGGAAGAAGGCCTGCGCTTCGCCATCCGCGAGGGTGGCCGTACCGTCGGCGCCGGCGTCGTGGCCAAGATCATCGAGTGAGTTGTTGATTATTTACCGAAAAGGCGGGTAAAATCCCGCCTTTTCCTGTTTCGGGAATCGCAATGCAAAGCCAGAAAATCCGCATCCGTCTCAAGGCCTACGATTACAAGCTGATCGACCAGTCGGCCATGGAGATCGTGGATACCGCCAAGCGCACCGGCGCCGTGGTGAAGGGGCCCGTACCGCTGCCCACCGCCATCGAGCGCTTCGACATCCTGCGTTCGCCCCACGTGAACAAGACCTCCCGCGATCAGCTGGAGATTCGCACCCACAAGCGGCTGATGGACATCATCGACCCCACCGACAAGACCGTGGACGCGCTGATGAAGCTGGATCTGCCCGCCGGTGTCGACGTCGAGATCAAGCTGCAGTAAACAGGTGATTTGAGGCCCTGGGGGCGGCCCAAGCCCCGAATATGAACCTGCCGGCCAATTGAAGTCGGCGCCTTGAGTGAAGGAAACTAGAAAATGAGTCTAGGCCTTGTCGGTCGGAAGGTCGGCATGACCCGCATTTTTGCCGAGGATGGCGCGTCCATCCCGGTGACCGTGCTGGACGTGTCGAACAACCGCGTCAGTCAAGTCAAGACGGCCGCCACGGATGGCTATACCGCCCTCCAGGTCGCCTATGGCAAGCGCAAACCCAGCCGCGTCAGCAAGCCCGTCGCCGGTCATCTTGCCAAGGGTGGCGTCGATGCCGCCGCCGGCATGACCGAGTTCCGCGTGGGCGAGGATGTGCTGGCCCAATACCAGCCCGGCACCGCGGTCAGCGTGGAAATTTTCCAGGCCGGCCAGATGGTGGACGTGTCCGGCGTGACCCAGGGCAAGGGCTTCGCCGGCACCATCAAGCGCCATCATTTCGGTTCCCAGCGTGCCACCCACGGCAACTCCCGTTCCCATAACGTGCCCGGCTCCATCGGCCAGGCCCAGGATCCGGGGCGGATCTTCCCGGGCAAGCGCATGTCCGGCCATCTGGGCGCGGTGAATCGCACCATCCAGAACCTGGAAGTCGTGCGTGTCGATGCCGAGCGCCAGTTGCTTCTGATCAAGGGTGCCGTGCCCGGCGCCAAGGGTGGCGACGTGGTCGTGCTGCCCGCCGTGAAAGGAGCCGACTGATGGATCTCAAGCTCATCAATGCGCAGGGCCAGGAAGCGGGTGCCGTGAGCGGCGCCGACAGCCTGTTCGCCCGCGAATACAACGAAGCCCTGGTGCATCAGCTGGTGACCGCCTACATGGCCAATGCCCGCACCGGCGACCGCGCCCAGCTGACCCGGGCCGAGGTGCGCCACAGCACCAAGAAGCCGTTCAAGCAGAAGGGCACCGGCCGCGCTCGCGCCGGCATGACCTCCTCTCCCCTGTGGCGTGGTGGTGGTCGTACCTTCCCGAACAAGCCGGACGAGAACTTCTCCCAGAAGGTCAACCGCAAGATGTTCCGCGCCGGCATCGCCACCATCCTGTCCCGCCTGGTTCAGGACGGTCGACTGACCGTGGTGGAAGATCTGGGCGTGGATTCTCCCAAGACCAAGCTGCTGGCCGGCAAGCTCAAGGGCATGGGCCTGACCGACCGGGTGCTGATCATTTCCCCCGTGGTCGATGACAACCTCTGGCTGTCCGCCCGCAACATGCACAACGTGCTGGTGCTCGAGCCCCAGCAAGCCGATCCCGTCAGTCTGATCCGCTTCGACCGGGTGCTGATGACGCGCGAAGCGGTCAAGTCCTTCGAGGAGATGTACGCATGAACGCCGTGCAGATGAAAGAGGAGCGGCTGCTCCAGGTCATCCTGGCGCCGGTGATCTCCGAAAAGGCCACCATGCTGGCCGACAAGCGGGAGCAGGTGATCTTCCGCGTCGCCACGACCGCCACCAAGCCCGAGATCAAGGCCGCCGTCGAGTTGCTCTTCAAGGTCCAGGTCAAGGATGTGAAAGTGGCCAACGTGAAGGGCAAGAACAAGCGTTTCGGCCGCTTCAACGGCCGCCGTTCCGACTGGAAGAAGGCCTATGTGTGCCTGAAGCCCGGCCAGGAACTCAATTTCGCGGCAGGAGAATAAGTCATGCTGGTCAAAGTCAAACCGACCTCCGCCGGCCGTCGCTCCCTGGTCAAGGTGGTTACGCCCGGCTTGCACAAGGGCAAGCCCGAAGCTTCCCTGGTCGAGAAGCAGAATCGCAAGTCCGGCCGCAACAACAACGGTCATATCACCACCCGTCACAAGGGTGGCGGCCACAAGCAGCATTACCGGATCGTCGACTTCAAGCGCAACAAGGACGGCATCGCCGCCAAGGTCGAGCGCATCGAGTACGACCCGAACCGCAGCGCCCATATCGCCCTGCTGTGCTACGCCGACGGAGAGCGCCGCTACATCATCGCCCCCCGTGGCGTGGAGGTGGGCGCTACCCTGATGAACGGCTCAGAGGCGCCCATCAAGCCCGGCAACTGCCTTCCCCTGCGCAACATCCCGGTGGGTTCCACGATCCACTGCGTCGAGATGATGCCCAGCAAGGGTGCCCAGATCGCCCGTTCCGCCGGCGCCAGCGTCCAGCTGCTGGCCCGGGAGGGAAGCTACGTCCAGCTGCGCTTGCGTTCCGGCGAAATCCGCAAGGTCCACGTCGATTGCCGCGCCACTCTGGGCGAGGTGGGCAACGAGGAGCACAGCCTGCGTTCCATCGGCAAGGCCGGCGCCAATCGCTGGCGCGGCATCCGCCCCACGGTGCGCGGCACGGCGATGAACCCGGTCGATCACCCCCACGGTGGCGGCGAGGGCCGTACCGGCGAAGGCCGCGTTCCGGTCTCCCCCTGGGGTCAGCCCACCAAGGGCTATCGCACCCGCAACAACAAGCGTACCGACAGCATGATCGTGCGTCGCCGTCACAAAGCGTAAGAGGTGAGTTGATATGGCTCGTTCCGTAAAAAAAGGCCCCTTCGTTGACGGGCATCTGATGAAAAAGGTCCTGGCCGCCGTCGCCGTCGGCGACAAGAAGCCGGTCAAGACCTGGTCGCGTCGCTCCACCGTCCTGCCCGATTTCATCGGCCTGACGCTGGCGGTGCACAACGGCAAGCAACACATCCCCGTGTTCGTCACGGAAAACATGGTCGGTCACAAGCTCGGCGAATTCTCGCTGACCCGGACGTTCAAGGGTCACGCCGCCGACAAGAAGACCAAGAAGAAGTAAGGAGCGCAGCGATGCAAGTATCGGCAATTTTGCGCGGCACGCGGCTTTCCTCCCAGAAGGCCCGTCTTGTGGCGGACATGGTGCGGGGCAAGCCCGTGGACCAGGCGCTCAACATCCTCGCCTTCTCACCCCAGAAGGCCGCCTTCACCATCAAGAAGGTGCTCGAGTCGGCCATCGCCAACGCCGAGCACAACGAAGGCGCGGATATCGACGAGCTGAAGGTCAAGACCATCTACGTCGACCAGGGCCCCACCCTCAACCAGGGCCCCACCCTCAAGCGCTTCACCGCGCGCGCCAAGGGTCGCGGCAACCGCATTAGCAAACCCACCTGTCACATCGTCGTGACGGTTGGCGACTGAGGGAAGGCATATGGGACAGAAGATTCATCCGACCGGCTTCCGGCTGAGCGTCAACAAGGGCTGGACCTCCAAGTGGTTCGCGAACAGCAAGAACTTCGCCACCACCCTGAACGAGGACATCAAGGTGCGCGCCTTCCTTAAAAAGAAGCTTGCCCATGCCTCCATCAGCAAGATCATCATCGAGCGCCCGGCCAAGAACGCCCGCATTACCCTGTTCTCTTCCCGCCCCGGCGTGGTCATCGGCAAGAAGGGCGAGGACATCGAGTCCCTGCGCAAGCAGCTCAATGCCCTGATGTCCGTGCCCGTTACGCTGAACATCGAGGAAGTGCGCAAGCCCGAGACCGACGCCCAGCTGATCGCCGATTCCATCGCCAACCAGCTCGAGAAGCGCATCATGTTCCGCCGCGCCATGAAGCGCGCCATGCAGAACGCCATGCGCTTCGGCGCCCAGGGCATCAAGATCATGTCCGCCGGCCGCCTGAACGGCGCGGAAATCGCCCGGACCGAGTGGTACCGGGAAGGTCGCGTGCCGCTTCACACCCTGCGCGCCGACATCGATTACGGCACCTCGGAAGCCAATACCACCTATGGCGTGATCGGCATCAAGGTCTGGGTCTACAAAGGGGAAAGCCTGGGCCGCGGCGACAAGCCCGTGGCCGCGCCGGAACCCGAGCGCCGGCCCCGTCGTCCGTCCGCGCCGCGGGCAGGAAAGGAGTAATCAGTCATGCTGCAACCCGCACGCAGAAAATACCGCAAGGAACAGAAGGGCCGGAACACCGGCCTGGCCACGCGCGGTGCCAAGGTCAGCTTTGGAGAATTCGGCCTGAAGGCCATCGCCCGGGGCCGGATCACCGCCCGCCAGATCGAGGCCGCCCGTCGCGCCATGACACGCCACATCAAGCGGGGTGGACGCATCTGGATCCGCATTTTCCCGGACAAGCCCATCTCCCAGAAGCCCGCCGAGGTCCGCATGGGTAACGGCAAGGGCAATCCGGAGTACTGGGTCGCCGAGATCCAGCCCGGCAAGGTGTTGTACGAGATGGAGGGGGTGACCGAGGACATCGCCCGCGAGGCGTTCCGCCTGGCCGCGGCCAAGTTGCCCATCGCCACCACGTTTGTATCCCGTCACTTTGGGGTGTGAGATGAAAGCCAGCGAACTGAAAACCAGGGGCGTGGACGAGCTGAGGAAGGAACTCAAGGAGCTGTTGCGCGCCCAGTTCAGCCTGCGCATGCAGCTCTCCACCCAACAAACCAACAAGACCCACGAGATTCGCAAGGTCCGTCGTGACATCGCCCGCGTGCGCACCGTCATGCGGGCCGCGAGCCTCAAGGCCGGAAACTGATGAGCAGCGCCATGACTGAACAGCAATCGGAAAAGAACGTCCGCGCCCTCACCGGCACGGTGGTGAGCGACAAGATGAGCAAGACCGTGACCGTCCTGGTCGAACGCAAGGTCAAGCACCCGCTTTATGGCAAGATCATCCGCCTGTCCAAGAAATACCATGCCCACGATGAGAACAACGAGTTCCATCCGGGCGACGTGGTGGTGATCGAGGAATGTCGTCCCCTGTCCAGGACCAAAGCCTGGAAGGTGACCCGCCTGGTGGAAAAGGCGCGTCTCGTCTAAATAGTTGTTGCGTTAGCGAAAAGCCCAAGGCATAATCGCCAGCTTTTCAGCGCCAGGGATTATTCCAGGGCGCATTTTTGAATGGCGCGCCGGTTCGGCGCGCTCAACCCGAACGGGATCCAAAACTGCCGGCCGCTGGCTGGCAAGTTGGAGAGAGATCATGATCCAGATGCAATCCATGTTGGACGTGGCCGACAACACCGGTGCCCGCAGTGTCATGTGCATCAAGGTGTTGGGTGGCTCCAAGCGCCGCTATGCCGGCGTCGGCGACATCATCAAGGTAAGTATCAAGGACGCGGCCCCCCGTGGTCGCGTCAAGAAGGGCGATGTCTACAACGCCGTGGTGGTTCGTACCGCCAAGGGCGTGCGTCGTCCCGACGGCTCCCTGATCAGGTTTGACAAGAACGCGGCGGTATTGCTCAACAACAAGCTTGAGCCCATCGGCACCCGCATCTTCGGGCCTGTCACCCGCGAACTGCGCACCGAGCGATTCATGAAGATCGTCTCGCTGGCGCCTGAAGTGCTGTAAGGAGTACACCATGCGCAAGATTCGCAAGGGCGACGAGGTCATCGTTTTGACCGGCAAGGACAAGGGCAAGCGCGGCACCGTGCTGCGCGTCCAGGAAGGCAGTCTGGTGGTGGAGGGTGTCAACCGCGTGCGCAAGGCCGTCAAGCCGAACCCCATGCGCGGCACCACGGGCGGCTTCATGGACAAGGATATGCCTATCGATGTCTCCAACGTGGCGTTGTTCAACCCCGTCACGGGCAAGGGAGATCGCGTGGGCGTCAAGACGCTGGAGGACGGGCGCATGGTGCGCTTCTTCAAGTCCAACGGCGAAGTGGTGGATGCGTAAGGGGCGGACCATGGCGCGTATGTACGATTTCTACAAGGATACGGTGGTCAAGCAGTTGACCGACCGGTTCGGATACAAGTCTCCGATGCAGGTGCCCCGCATCACCAAGATCACCCTGAACATGGGTGTGGGTGAGGCGGTGGGCGACAAGAAGGTCATGGAACATGCCGTGGGCGACATGACCAAGATCGCCGGGCAGAAGCCGGTGGTGACGCTGTCTCGCAAGTCCATCGCGGGTTTCAAGATTCGCGATCACTATCCGGTCGGTTGCATGGTGACCCTGCGACGCGAGCAGATGTATGAATTCCTGGATCGCCTGGTGACCGTGGCCATTCCCCGCATTCGCGACTTCCGCGGTATCGGCGGCAAGGGCTTTGACGGACGTGGCAACTACAACATGGGCGTCAAGGAACAGATCATCTTCCCGGAAATCGAGTACGACAAGATCGATGCCCTGCGTGGG
>WBZT01000901.1_pt1 | contig 22976 bp, 22 predicted proteins | sample 5204241 | NCBI WGS metagenome assembly WBZT01 (sample SAMN12344358, study PRJNA552823) | activated sludge metagenome | biome: Activated sludge suspended growth; feature: Nitrification reactor; material: Wastewater; isolation source: activated sludge from nitrification reactor of wastewater...
ATCGATGAAGCGAAACAGCTGCGCCTTGAAGGCCGGATCTTTCATGGCCAGATTGATCGCCGCCTGCGACCACCAACGGGAATCGAACAGACCGGGCGACATCCCGCTGGACCGGCGGGCCAAATCTTCACCGATGGCGCGAATACGGGGTTCGAGCAGGGCAAGGTCGAGAGTCATGTGGGCCTCCCGGACGACGTGAAGCGCTCTTTCCTGCAGTATACACCGCGCCTTGCTGCTTGAGAATTTGGCTGTCGGTTCAACAACGCGCCATGATTCTCCCGCTATAACGAGTACCGTCGTACTCGTAGGGACCGCAATTGTCAGCATCAGTCTTTGCTAGTATGCAAAGCTGTCAGGTGACTCTACAGGCATCAGGGCCAAATAGCCCTCTTGTGGCATTTGCCAATTTCCGCTATCTGACATGTGTGACTGCAAGACCTGAGACCGCCCCCACTTCGGTGTGCACTCTGCCACGGTCAGACGGTGGATCAAGCAAGCCGAGCAACGACATGTGTGATTGCAAGACCCGCCCCTTATTTACAAGCGGATTAGGTCTAGTTGATTTGAGATGCCTAATCTGTAAGTATTGCGACGGATTTCATGATATTAGAGACAAAAAATATAGTCGCTGTTGACGAACAAACATCCGCGCTCTCCAAACTGGTGCAAGGGAGAAACTAATGCTTAAGTCCAAACGTTCAAGAGGCGCAAAGCCTGACCAGGCGATAGAATCGGTACAGCTACATAGTCACCCACGCATTCCTGGGCCTGCCATGCCCGATTATTCCATCACTCCAGAAGCAATTCGCATTGATCAACTGATTCTCAACCGAAAAAAAACGGACGATGAAATTAGTATGGAGGTGATGAAAAACGGGGCATCGCATTTTGGTGCACTTAGAAAGGAGCGAAAGCTTCCATGGCCATCTTATCTATATGTGCCGTCAAACGATGAGAAAGAGCATCTACTTTTCTATAAGCCAAGCTCGAGAGCTCACCTCTACGAAGTCGCAGATGTTCAAGGCATCGGATCTACGAACATTGAAGGTGGAGTGATGAATGCTTTCCGGAGGGGAGATACATTAGTTGATCAAGGACAATCCGAGGCAATGATGGGAATTTTGTATAGGCCTTTGGAGTTTCAGAGTGTCGTTAGCTTTGAGCCTGAGCTTTTTTGCAATCTTTTATACAGGCATGACATCGAGGTTGGCAACCTTACGATTGATCCCACGAGACTGCGCATTATCAATGATGTAACCGTGGCAGCGTTCGAATACAGTGCGGCTCTCGGCATCTACGATTATATCGACTCAGCTACTTTCACAATTCATGATACTGGATTATTTTCGTATCTTGGTCGAGGGGGCCTCCCTTTTTCTGTAACATCTGAGCCCAGACCACAATTGAGAGCCAGTGTCGTAATCGGCAGAACCTACCTGTTCGCCGTCTATATACGAGTTAATATTTATGCGTACATCAGGGATCATCGCGGGCAACGAATTCAGCCTGGTAAACTGCCTGTATTCAACGTCTACGGAAGCAGTGGGTGCGAAATTCCTCGGATGTATGTTCGCGTCGAAAGTGGAGGGTTGGGCCCCAGGATTCCATTTCCTCCTCCGGAGTTTCAGTTGCGATCACAAAAGTCTGCCATCGAGTAAACCTCCAGTAGAGGTCACTGTGCTTGCCCATTTTGGGAGTTCCCTCGACAAATGAGGTCAGGTTGGACTTCCCAGGTTTTCACGGACACGCTAGGGTGGACGTTACAACAGGGGGAGGACTAATGGGTAATCGATGGAAATCGCAGCATGTCCGACGGAAGTACACCTTCATCAAGGCTCATTGGGAAGAGTTTGATACGGCCGTCATGTGCCGTCTCCTCGGTGTATCGCGCAGCGGGTTCTATGCTTGGATGCAGAAACCTCTCTCGGATCGAACGGTAGAGGATCAGCGATTACTTGGCCTCATCCGAGCGTCCTATACCGCGAGCCACTGCGTGTACGGGGCCCCGCGGATCTTTCTCGATTTGCGCGAAGCCGGCGAAACTTGTAGCAAGTCTCGGGTTGCTCGGATCATGAAGGCGAATCACCTCAAAGCTCGCTACGGCTACCGCGCTCCCCAACATGTCCGAGGGATGACCTCACGTCTGACTCCCAATACGCTGCAACGAGGGTTTACCGTCCCACGCCCGAGCACCGCCTGGGTTACTGACATCACGTACGTGCGCACGAGGGAAGGCTGGCTCTATTTGGCCGTCGCGATGAACCTATACTCCCGCCGCATTGTCGGCTGGGCCACCAAGCCCATGATCGCCCGAGAACTTGTCCTGGACGCGCCGCTCATGGCTGTACGGCGACGCAAGCCCATACACACCCTGATTCATTCCGATCAAGGTTCGCAATTTGGCAGCGATGCGTGGCGGCGTTTCTGCCAGTCGCATCATCTGGAACCCAGCATGAGTCGGCGGAGCAACTGCTGGGACAACGCCGGGGCCGAATCGTTTTATAGCAGCTTACAGAAGGAACGGATCAAGAAACGGATCTGCACGACTCGTGAGGTGGCCCGGACCGAGATCGCTGAGTATATCGAGAGGTTCTATAATCGCACCCGCCGACACAGTCATCTGAGCGGGGTCAGTCCGGAGACCTTTGAATCGGTGTCGAAACGGGCTTAACGATGTGTCCACAAAAGTCTGTGAAGTCCAACCTGCCCCTAAAACGATGAGCGGAACTACCGCAAAATTCATTATTGGTGGAGTGTTGGGCTCCGCTGTTGTGGCAGCGGTCGTGACATTCGCCCCGCCATTTTTTCCGGATCTACCCGCTCCCATAACTAAACCATCATCAGCAACGGTATCATCTCCACCACCTGAGTGTGAGGACTTCATTTTTGTTCCGTGCATGCGCCAGGCCGCATCTATATCCATACCACTCGCTGGTTCGACATTTAGCCTGACTTATTCCAGCGACCGAATCCCAGGCCCTAACACGAATGATCCATCTGGGAGCCAGCAGCTTGGATTAGGAGGCTGGGGCTTGAATGTGCTCCATGCCTATGATGTGAAGCAACGGGTGCTCACTTTTGGGAACGGTTCAAAGCGGCACGTCGATGCGTCACCAGTCCAGCTCAATGGAACACAGGCATTGGCCGTACCATCTGCTGAAGCCACAGAAATATACGTCTTTGATGAACAGGGGCGCCATGTGCAGACCATCGATGGAGTAACTGGTTTCGCGGTGCTGAATTTTCGATGGTCAGATGCTGGTCTTCGTTCCATTGGTGAAGTTGGTGATCACACAACTCAAATTCTCCGTGATGACAAGGGAGCACCAACCTCCATCATTTCCGCGCGCGGCTATCGCACTCAGTTGGGGATTAAGGATGGCTGGCTTGCCGCTGTCGCGCCCCCATCAGACCACATCTCACGGATCACAACGTCCCCGCAAGGGTTGGTCACGGAGTTCCAAAACGCCACCAACGCCCGAACAACCCTCCGTTACGATTCGCAGGGAAAGCTCGCAGGAATCGAAGGACCAACAGGATCGTCACTTACTTTAAAAAACGAGGATAACTCTAATGGCTCTTCGCTTACGGTGACGACAGCCGGCGGTCGGAGCTGGACACATAGCACAAAGAGTGAGGGTGACCATATCATCCGCACCTACACAGACCCTGCCGGTACAGTCAGGACCGTCGAGATTGATGGGAATAAGCGAGTGCTGAAAACCCCTGACGGCACCATCTACCGATTTACCCTGCAAGCAGATCCGCAATGGGGAACAGCAGCGTGGATACCAGCCGTTGAAGCGGAAACGCCGGCAGGTCGTCGATGGACCATCGCAGAAACGCGCAAGGGCGGACCGCTGAACGAACAACTCAAGCCTCAGGCACATCAACGATCTATAATTGTGGATGGTGCAACGTGGACCCTCTCCTATGAGCCATCGAGCCGAGAGATTGCGCTTCACACACCTGAAGGTGGATCGAGAACAACCACCCTTAATGACAAGGGCCAACCGATCAGAATCGATCAGGCCGGATCTGCACCACTGGTTTATACCTATGATTCCCAACATCGTCTAAAAAGCATCTCGCATGGCGAAGGACCGGCCGCAAGAGAGTGGCGCTACAAGTTTAATCCGGCCGAACGAACAGTGTCCACGATAGATCCTCTCGGCAAGAAACGGGTCTTGTCGTTTGATCGGTCGGGGCATGCCACTGCCATGACAACGCCAGGTGGAAACAAGGTTGCTGCAGAGCGGAACGAGTTAGAGCAAGTCACAGCATTCAGTCCACCAGGTCGGGGTGCCACTCGCTGGAATTATCGCCAGGACGGGTTGGTAGATATGATGACTCTCCCTGCAGGTGCGGGTGGTTTAGGCCTTACGACGTATGGGTACGACAAAGACGGATTAGTCACAGATGTGAAGCAGGCCGATGGTAATGGTGTCACCGTCAAGAGAGACGGTGCAGGTCGGATCAAAAACATTGCCACCCACCCCGGCTCATGGCGTGCAGAGTATGATCCAAAGACCGGACTTGCGACACAGCTGGAAGGAGCTAGTGAAACAGTCACCCTCGCCTACGATGGGCCTCAGGTCATCAGCGAAACCTGGTCTGGCGTGGTGAGCGCAAAGATCACCAGAGAGTTCGATAGTCAGGGCCGTGTGGTTGCTGAAGATGTTGGTGATTCTTCGAAGGTCGAGTATCGATATGACCAGGCTGGGCGACTCATTCAAGCAGGCGAGTTGACTATATCACGCAATCCTTCCACAGGTCAGATTCAATCCGAACGTCTGGGCACGCTAGAGCGAACGTGGCAATACAACACATTCGGCGAGATCGTAGGAACCGCCATTACGTCAGCAGGAAAACCCATCTACAAGCTGACCGTAGGGCGTGACAAGCTCGGACGAGTGCTGGAGCGAGTAGAACAACTTCCAAACGGAAAGACCCATAAGAGAACTTTTTCCTATGACAAGGAAGATCGGTTGGCTTCCGTTCAGGACGATCATGGCCCGATCACCAAGTATGTGTACGACGCGAATGGAAACCTTGTTCGGGAATCGGCCTCCGGAAAGACCATTGAAGCCACCTATGATGGTCAGGATAAGCTCATTCGGCGTGGAGCCGACCTCTACGAATACGATCCAGCGGGACGCCTCGCCACAAGCACCACAACGAGTGGCAAGACTGCCTTTGAATACGATCGGGCTGGCAGCTTGTTGTCTGTCACCTTTCCATCCGGCAAGAAAGTCTCATATGCAATCGATGGAAAAGGCCGCCGCATCGGCAGAGCAATCGATGGGAGATTAACTAAGGCCTATGTCTACAGAGATCTGCTTCGACCATCTGCTGAGCTCGATGCAAATGGAAAGATCTTGAATCGTTTTGTATACGCCCGTTCTTTGTCAGTACCGACATATGTCACCAGATCCGGCAAGCCCTATCTGGTTGTGACGGATGAGTCAGGTACACCACGACTTCTTTTAGATGCAGGATCGGAAACAATGCTTGAGGAGTTCACGCACGATCCATGGGGCCGCGAGAAGAACAAAGCACAGAGTTCGCTTCCTTTCGGGCTTGCCGGTGGGCTTTCAGATCCTGACACTGAACTCGTGCACTTTGGATTGCGTGATTACCAGCCAGATAGTGCGCGCTGGACGACTCCTGATCCAATCAGGCTGTCAGGTGGTGACTCTAATTTTTACCAGTACGCAAAGGCTGATCCAATTAATATGATTGATCCTTCGGGTCTGATCCCATGTATTAACAGTGACGTTATGGCGGTCGGAGGTTCTTATGGCGCCAATGTGGGAGATTTTGGTGTGACGGTTGGAGGTGGAATAGTCACTGGCGGAACGGACCTTGGTGTTTATTACTCATGGGGTACAGGGACAGGGTTTGGCGAACACGCGACTGTTAATATAACATGCCTTGATAATGTAGGATCTGGAAAACCTGACATACATCGTTTTGGAGGTGCTGGGGTTACGGGTGATGTTGGAGTCGGTCCTGGAGGTGGAGGAGTCGATTACTCTATTAATGATGACGGTAGCTTCAGCATGGCTGGATACCATGGGACTGTGGGACCTAGTGTTGGTGCTAGTGGCGGGAGTACTAATACGACTGTGTTGTGCTTGACCTGTTCAGATAAGACTATATATGAACCGACTCCATGGCCACACGACGGGCCGTATGCATATGATGATGGCGAAGATGATTTTTGTTGGCCGGATGAATGCAAACATCAACCGCCTAACAAACAGGCAGCTAAAAAAAAGATATGTGCTGAAACTGACCGTCAGACTTGTGAAGATCCTGACCCACCAGTTCGATCAGGCCTTGCCGCCCCACAAGGTTTTGCCCCATCTTCATATTCAACATATATACCTCGATTTTTATCATGGTTATTTGGTGATCCCCACCTTATTACCTCTGATGGCGTCTCCTTCGATTTCATGGCAGTCGGTGAATTCACTGCACTCCGTTCAACAAGCGGTGATATGGTCGTCCAGGTACGACATGCGCCATGGAAAGATTCTCGCTGGGTGAGTGTGACTCCAGCTGTGGCAGTCAACGTCAACGGCGATCGGATCATGATCGAGCATAGCAATGAATCACTGCTCCTTCGCATCAATGGCAAGGCTACAGACGTGAAGGACCGTATCAATCTTCCCAAAGGCGGGTATCTTGTTCCGGAAGGACGCAGCTATCTCATCGGGTGGCCTGATGGGTCTGTCCTGCGTGTCCTGCGAAACGTCAGAGGACTGGACCTCAGCATGGGGCTGGCAGAAAGCCGGAAAGGAACGATCTCCGGATTAATCGGGCCATTTACTGGCAAACATGTGGACGCCATTGTAACCAAGACTGGCGCATCAATTAAGTCCGATGACATCAACTATAACCAACTGTATCGTGAATATGGCGACAGCTGGCGGATCACACAGGCTGAATCCTTATTCGACTACGAGCCAGGCAAATCTACCAAGACCTATGACGACCGGACATTCCCCGATCCCAATCCGCCGAAAATCCCTGCCGCCACAGAAACCTCCGCGCATGCTATCTGCGAACGCGCAGGGGTTCCCAAAGAAGCAATGGCCGGATGCATCTTAGATGTGGCCATGACTGGTGAAGCTGGCTTTGCCATGACCACCGCTGCGGCGATGCGTCCACTGCCTATGCCAATTCCAAGAGAACAAACACAAGCTGCCACCAACACTACTGGTCAAACGCCGAGCTTCAATCTCAAGATCGGGGATCACGTGGCGGTGGACAAACCCGGGAAGGGCGCGGGCCGCATCGAGATGGCGGGCGCCGCTGACCACTACACCTTCACGGCCCAGGCCGGAACTGTGGTGTATTTGAAAGCGGAGCCCCCCTGCACGAGCAACGAGGTCATATGGGAACTCTACAATCCCACTAATACCTACGTTGGGGGCAGCAGGGCGTGCGACGACATCGGGCGCAAGGTGCTTGAACAGGACGGTACGTATACGATCAAGGTCTTTGGGAAGGACACCGCATCTGGGGACTACGGCTTTGCGCTGTTTCCCGTGGCAGCCGATCAGACATTCCCGCTGAAGATTGGTGACCACGTGGCGGTGGACAAACCCGGGAAGGGCGCGGGCCGCATCGAGATGGCGGGCGCCGCTGACCACTACACCTTTACGGCCCAGGCCGACACCATCGTGTATTTGAAAACCGAAGGCCCCTGCACCAATGATCATGTGCGATGGGAGCTCTACAATCCTGCCAATGGCTATATCGGCGGTGGGACGGTGTGCGGCGATCTCGGACGGAAGGTACTCGAACAGGCAGGGACCTACACCATTAAAGTCTTTGCGTCCGACACCGCCACCGGCGACTACGGCTTTGCGCTGCTACGTGATCGTAAATGAACTACCTGCATGGGCAGGCGATTCTCTTTCACCTACTCGACAGAAGTACCTCCGGTTGCTTCTATATAAAGGACCGAACGTGGAAATCACCTACAACTATTTGAACTGTCAGAAACAGTTTGCTATCTCCGTCACCGAGTCCGAAATGCAATCGAGCTTAGACTCGCATCGCACCGATGTCTGCCCCTATTGTGCGCAGCCGGTTGGGACAGGGCCAGCCCGTTGCCGAGAGTGTACTGCTACATTTTTTCTGCAGTTTCCACACTGGCATGTGATGTGTGATCTCGCTAGTGGAGACTGTCCTACGTGCGGTCAGAAGTATATCAGCCCATGTGTATGCTAACTCGTGGAATACAACTATGGGTGAGATGGGGTTTGGAAAACTCAGTCGCCGGGGGATTGGTAGAATTGAAATCCTCAGCCATGTGACAAAGAAAAGGGGTCGGGATTCTTTTCTTGACAGCTCGTCAAGTCGCTGGCAGAAGGGTGGGATGCCGTGCCGTCCTCGTCTGGCTGCTGGAGAGTTGGCCTATCATGTTCTGAACCGCCGGGTCGGACGCTTACCCTTATTGAGCAGCCGGGCTATTATGCGGCCTTTGAGACGATTTTCGCGGAGGCCGCGGGTCGAACCCGAATTCGTCTCGCCGCCTATTGTCTGATGCCCAATCATTGGCACGTGTTGCTCTGGCCGCGCCATGACGGGGAGCTCTCGGAAGTGGTGCGCTGGATCACGGTCACCCATACCCAACGCTGGCATGCCCACCGGAAGACAGCGGGCACCGGGCCGGTGTACCAGGGGCGGTTCACGTCGTTTCCCGTTCAGACGGAGGAGCACATTCGGACCGTTCCCCAATACGTCGAGCGCAATGCGAGACGGGCCACGCTCGTGAGTCGGGCGGAAGAGTGGCAGTGGAGGAGTGTGTGGCGGTGGACCCAAGGCGATCCGGAGTTGTCGGCGTCGCTGAGCAACTGGCACTCGACCCACCGTGAGACTGGGTGGCACGAGTCAACCGGCCCCACACGGCGTCGGAACTCGAGTCGTTGCGCCTGGGTGTGCAACGAGGGCGTCCCTTCGGGGAGGAGGCCTGGGTAGGCCGGATGGCTACGCGATTGGGGATGGAGTCGACGGTGCGGCTACGCGGACGGCCCAGAGGCCCTAAATAAAGACTCCCGACCCCATTTATCGCCCCTGGCCAAAACGCCGAAACGCCTCAATGGCTGCAAGTTGGTGAATGAAGTTGTGGATATACGTATGAGATCATCGGCTATTGGCAGTCACGGCTATGGCTCTTCGCATCGAACGGTGCGCTACAAAGAGAAGGGAAACATTAATAGAAAGGTCACCATGAAGATCACCGAAATCGCCTGTACCGGCACACCCGTCACGGACATGCAACGTGCCCGCGCCTTTTATGAAGGCGTACTGGGATTCAAACCTACGATGGAAGCCGACGGGGGCAATTGGGTGGAATACGACATCGGCAACGGGACATTCGGCATCGGCTGCTTCGGGGACGTGTGGAAGCCCTCGCCAGACGGGACCTGCGTGGCGTTTGAAGTGGAGGATCTCGACGCTGAAATCGCCCAGCTAAAATCTAAAGACGTGCCATTTGCCATGGGCATCACCGATACACCCATTTGCCGCTTCACCATGATTTGTGACCCCGATGGCAACAAAATCCTGATTCACAAGAGAAAATAACCAAGAACACGGCCAGAAACTATTTCACGGCTCACTCTTACTCTCGACATGGTGAATTGGGCCGAGCGTGTTGTGTAGCTGCTTTGTTCAATAGTTCAGACCAGAGGTCTATACAACCTGACGACGACTTCCTTGGATCTAGCAATGGGTTCAGAGATGGATTCCTTCTCCCGCACTAGCGTCATTTCATTTATCGTCCACGAATCAACGGTCAATGTGCATCGGCATCATTGATTTCAGATATGTGCGAATCGCACTTATGATTGCAGACAGTCTCTCGGAACGCGAGTGAACCAGGTACGTGTAGGTATTCCGTGAACCCTTAGTATTTAATTTCTCACACCATACCGATCCTGCCGATTGTTCAAGTTGCAGTGCTGGTTGCAGGAGTAGTTGGCCAATTGCCAGCCCCAACACACAGTAGAGGGGAACCGGCCGGACCTCACAGGATACCTTCGGACAGTTGCAACCTGGGGCTCTAGCCTTCGCCATCTCCACTCTTTCTGCCTATGCAAATCGAGACCACCCACGACCTCATCGAGCAGATTCTGGCACAATGGGCCAAAGTGATCGGGGAGGACTACCCGGGCTACAGGGGGCATGTGTATCGCCTGTTCAATTACTGCCTGGCGTTGCGCCCATGCACCGAAGAAGACAAGACAAAGTTAGCCATCGCGGCCTGCTTTCACGATCTGGGTCTGTGGTCTGATTGCACGCTGGACTACATTCCTCCTGCGGTGTCCCACGCAGCCGAATACCTGGCCAATACGGGGCAGCAGGCGTGGAGTGAAGAGATTGCCCTGATGATCGATATGCCCCACAAAGTGCGCGCCTACACAGATCGCCAATACCCGCTCGTGGAGCTGTTCCGAAAGAGCGATCTGGTGGATCTGTCGTGGGGTGTCGTCCGGTATGGCATTCCCCGATCGTACGTCACGGCCATGCAGAAGCAGTTCCCCAATCACGGTTTTCACAGGTTTCTCATGCACTCCGCCGCAGCCTGGTAGGTGAGGCATCCCTTGAATCCCGCCCCCTTTCTGCCGTGGTAGCGCAGACGGCGTTCTTTCAGATGGTCGTGATCGAACCGCATCTGATCCGCCTTCCATCATCACCCCCCGTCGACGAATGGCATCAGCCGCCGCGCTTCTCCTCTTGAAAATCTGACAGCCGCTCCGTTACAGTGCGCCGTTTGCCTTCACCAATACCCTTAGTCTGGCGGTGCACTGTGGCGATGAGTTGCGCACAGGTTCCGAAGGAGTACGATGGCCGACTCATCCACACAATCCGTCTGCTGGGGCACCATAGCCCTGTTCACCACGCTCACAATCCTCACCTTCGTCGGGGTCCCGCTCTTCGCCTATTACTATGACTATACCGTCCTGGATTGGACGCTGTTGGCCATCCTCTATGTGGTGACCGGCATGGGGATCACGGTGGGGTACCACCGCATGATCACCCATCGCAGCTTCGAGAGCCATCCTTGGGTCAAGGCCTGCCTCCTGGTGATGGGCGGGTGGGCCGTCCAGAATTCCGCGCTGCTCTGGTGCGCCGACCATATCCGCCACCATGCACATACGGACGAGGAAGCCGATCCGTACAACGCGAGCAAAGGATTTTGGCACAGCCACGTCGGCTGGTTGTTCATCGACACGCCATACCGTGAAGACCGGTTCGCGGCGAAACTACGCACCGATCCGATGATCATGTGGCAACATCGGCATTATTGGCTGATCGTCGCCTCCGGCTTCCTCCTGCCGTTTATTGCCGGATACCTGAACGGCGGTTTCACCGGCGGTCTCGGCTGTTTCCTCCTTGCCGGAGTGCTGCGTACGGTACTCGTACTGAACTCCACCTTTACCATCAACTCGCTCTGTCACATGGTCGGCACCCAGCCGCACGGCACGCAGGACAGCAGCCGCGACAGCTGGCTCATCTCCTTCATCAGTTTCGGCGAGGGCTACCACAACTATCACCATACGTACTCGCACGATTACCGGAATGGATCGAAATGGTACAACTTCGATCCGTCAAAATGGCTGATCTACTCGCTCTCCCTGTTGGGGCTGACCTACAATCTTCACCGCGAGCGCACCTAGCAGGGGCCTGAGCCACGCTTCTCGCATCCTCGCGAGCCTGCCCCTTCTACCCAACAACCTGCTGCGTCTACTGGCCCATTTCTTTTCGTCGCGGCGATAGCTTAATATGCAGCGAAGCTCCGCGTTCCGACCGGAACGGCGGGGTGGAGGAGGCATCACCATGGCAGAGGAACAATCCGGCGCACCGCACCAAGATGAGGCGGCCGCCAAGCAGAATATTATCCCCGGCGTCAAACACGTCGTCGCCATCAGCAGCGGCAAAGGCGGCGTGGGTAAATCCACGGTCTCAGTCAATCTCGCCGTCGCCCTCGCGCTGACCGGCGCCAAAGTCGGCTTGTTGGATGCCGATATCTACGGGCCCAACATCCCGATGATGATGGGCGTGGAGAAAACCCCCGAACAGAAAGACGGCAAAATCGCCCCGGCGGAAAGCCACGGCGTCAAGCTGATCTCGATGGGCTTTTTCGTGCCGGAAGACACGGCCGTGGTGTGGCGCGGTCCGATGGTCCACACGGCGATTCAGCAACTCTTCCGCGATGTGTTGTGGGGCGAGTTGGACTACTTGCTGATCGACCTGCCTCCGGGAACGGGAGACGCGCAGCTCACGCTGACGCAGCTCGTGCCGTTGTCCGGCGCCGTCACGGTGACCACGCCGCAGGAAGTGGCGTTGCACGATGTGCGCAAGGGCATGATGATGTTCCAGAAGGTCAACGTGCCGCTGCTCGGCATCGTGGAGAATATGAGCTTCTTCGTCTGCGGCCATTGCGGAGAACGGACGGAAATTTTCTCCCATGGCGGAGGGGAGCGCGCAGCCGAGAAGTTGGGCATTCCCTTCCTTGGGCGAGTGCCGATTGATCCCGTGATTCGCGCCGGAGGCGATACCGGCAACCCGATTGTGGTCGCCAAGCCCGACTCACCGCAAGCGCAGGCCTTTCGCGAGATCGCGGCCAAACTCGCCGCGGCCTTGCAAACGGGCGGTGTCTCGGCGACCAAGAGTCGCATTGAAAGTTTATTGGATAAGATTAAACGACCGGCCACCGGTCACTGACCGGGGACGGGATCAGGACAGACTGACGTATTCAGGGAGGATCTCATGGGCGAGTTGATCAGAGTCGCAGGAACCGCCGACGTGAAGCCGGGAGCCGGCATGGTTGCGGAAGTGAACGGAAAAGCCATCGCCGTATTCAACGTGGACGGAACGTTTTATGCCATCGACAATACCTGCGTCCACCGTGGCGGCCCGCTGGGCGAAGGCGATGTGGTCGGCGAGGTGGTGTCCTGTCCCTGGCATAACTGGGAATTCAATGTGAAGACAGGAGCCTGCATCAATAACCCCTCGGCCAAGGTGACCGCCTACGAAGTCACCGTCGACGGGACCGATATTAAAGTCCGGCTGTGAGGCAGGGCCTGCCCCGGCGCACCACGCACATCAACGTAACGCTCATTCCGAGACCACAGTGATGGGAGGATCTCATGGCGGATAACCAGCTGACTCCGAAACATATCGAGATCGCCGAAACCTTTGTGCGGCTCTATGTCTTTCTGACCCAGTACATCGACCGCTGCGAAGACGAAGCGGCGCGGAAGGAATATCCTGAGGCGGAGCTGCAAAAACACCTAGCCGAAACCCGCGCCAAAATGATGGACATCCTGAAGGTGAATCCCGTGGTGAAGGGCAAGGTCGAGAAGGAATGCGAACGGGTCCTCGCGCTGGGGAGCAAGTGCCTCATGGGCGGAACGGAAAAAGTCGCAGCGCTGGACGTGCTGGGAGCGGAGCGGGTCATTCTCAAGAACAAGACCATCGCGCTCAGCGATCTGTTGGCCGTCTATCGCGCCTTGTAAGTCGCCATGCCGGAGCCGGCCGGAGAGAAACATCAACTCGCCGGGTTCGATGCCAGGGAGCGAGGCTTCAATCGTCCCGTGGAATTCCTGCGAACCTCGTCCGGCTTCCAGGCGAGCCTGCGATATGAAGCCGTCCATCTGCTCACCCCCGATGCCGCCAGTACGGCCGATGCCCTGCAGCAACTGATCCACCTGTTACACGAGCAAGGCTACACGCAATTGCGCAGCCAGCAAAGTTACCGCGACGGCATCTACCTGGGCTCGCAGGAACCCTGGATCGAATATCCCGACCGGCAACCGGAACCGGAAGTGGGCCTCCTGGGCCTGCTCAAAAAATGGTTCGGACGCTCAGGTGGGTAGGCGACTGATCCTCCGCACAGCACCGACCTCCGCCGATTGACTCAGCCCCCGGTCACGCCTATAGTCCGCAAGGATACCTCAGGCGTGCATAACAGTACGAACCGATTCCTGTCCCATCGGATACGAGGCACACAGCGATGAACTGGGGGCACCTCCTGCGACTCACCCTCGTGGGGCTGCTTGTGCCAAGTGCAGCCCTGGCGAAGATCTACAGTTGTAACGGGCCCAACGGCGGCACCATGCTGACGGATCAACCGAAGGGAAAACAGGGCTGCAAGCCCGTCAGCACACTCTCACCCTCTCCCCCCGGCGGGTACACCCCCCCGGTCGATACCGCTCCTTCGACCCTCGAAGCTGAGTCGCTGCCCACACTTCCCCCCAATGCCTTCGTGCCTTCCTTGCCTCTACCCAAGACGGCACCTGGACAACGCCCACCAGGCCCACTCGATCAGTCGCAGCCGCCAACCGGCTCACAAGCCGCAGGAGAGAAGGCGGCGCCGGAATCGCAACACTGTGCGCCGCGGGTGAACCCGCTGAATCCCTTCGCCGGAATCAATTGCCCACCGGCATCCGGCACGACATCGGAGGAATCGAAGACACCCTAGCTCGACTCGCGTGAGTAGAAGCAGCGCCGATTGATTGACTCTCCTTCTGCCCCTTCATATAATGCCGAACTAATCGTTTAAGCTGATCTGACAAGCACTTATGGCTGTCCTCTCATCCGGATTGTTCTCCCGTCGCACCCACAATCTCCGAGCCGCTCTCCGGCATGCCTTTGCCCTGCGTGCCGAACGACAGGCCTTCACCGCGGATGATCTCGCGCTGCTCGAACGGATTGCCGAAGCCATCGTGGCGCGCCGTATGGCGGCACCGGCCACGCTCTTCCTCGAATCGCTGGGCCCCATGAATTTTCTCGGCAGCCAGGCCCTGCACTTCCTGGCCCCCATCGTGGACTGCGTCTTCAACAGCAGCGAACTCGCGCAGGTCGCCCGGTTGTTGGAGCACCGGGATTCACTTCAACGCCTCACCGCGCTCATCGAAGCGAAGGCCGCAGCGTCCAAAGGAGCGCCGGCCCGATGACGGCAGCGCAGCAGTCTCCCGCGACCTCAAACCCCACGCATCCCTTGAACGTCATTGTCGCGACCGACTGCGGCAGCACGACCACCAAAGCCATCCTGATCGAGAAAGTCGGCAACGAATATCGCCAGACCTACCGCGGCGAAGCCCCCACCACCGTGGAAGCCCCGTTCGAAGACGTGACCCGCGGTGTGCTCAATGCTATTGCGGAAATCGAAGAACTCTCCGGACGGACGATCCTCGACGGTGACCGCATCATCACGCCCAATCAGGCGTCGCAGGGCGACCCGACGCGAGGCGTGGACATTTATGTTTCCACCAGCAGCGCCGGCGGGGGCTTGCAGATGATGGTCACGGGGGTTGTGCAGAACATGACGGGAGAAAGCGCCCAACGCGCCGCACTCGGCGCCGGCGCCATCGTCATCGATGTGCTGGCCTCCAACGACGGGCGGTTGCCCTACGAAAAGATCGAACGGATTCGCACCATGCGACCGGACATGATTCTCATGTCCGGCGGCACCGACGGCGGCGCCGTCACCCACGTGGTCGAGATGGCTGAATACATCGCCGCAGCCGAACCTCGTCCGCGCTTCGGGAGCACCTATCGGCTGCCGCTCGTCTACGCAGGGAACAAGGATGCGCAGCCGCAAGTCAGCAAGATTCTCGGCGAGAAGACGGCACTCGAATTCGCGGACAACATCCGACCCGTGTTAGAGCGGGAAAACCTCGCGCCGGCGCGCAACAAGATCCATGATCTGTTCCTTGAACACGTCATGCAGCAGGCCCCCGGCTATAAGAAGCTGATCGAGATGGCGGGCGCCCCCATCATGCCGACTCCGGCAGCTGTCGGCGTCATCATGGAGACCATCGCCAAGCGCGAAGGCATCAATCTGATCGGCGTGGATATCGGCGGCGCGACGACCGACGTGTTCTCGGTGTTCGGCGGCCTCTTCAACCGTACGGTCAGCGCGAACCTCGGCATGTCGTACAGCATCTCGAACGTGCTGGCCGAAGCGGGTCTGGACAACATCATGCGTTGGGTACCGTTCACCATCGACGAACAGACCCTCAGGAATCGCATTAAGAATAAAATGGTGCGCCCCACGACCATTCCGCAATCGCTCGATGAATTACAAATCGAACATGCCATCGCGCGCGAGGCCCTGCGGCTGGCGCTGATTCACCATAAATCGCTGGCGACCGGACTGAAGGGCGTCCAACAGGAACGCACCATCTCCGATGTGTTCGAGCAACGCACCTCCGGCAAGACCCTCATCGATTTGTTGAAGTTGGATTTGATCGTCGGGAGCGGCGGCATCCTGTCGCACGCACCACGCCGCATCCAGTCCATGTTGATGATGGTCGATGCCTACGAACCGCTCGGCGTGACCACGCTCTCGGTGGACAGCATCTTTATGATGCCGCACCTCGGCGTGCTCTCTACCGTCAATGAACAGGCAGCCACCGATGTCTTCGTCCGCGATTGCATGGTGTATCTCGGCACGTGCATTGCGCCGATCGGGCTGGGCAAAGACGGGGAGCGTTGCGCCGACTACGAGATCGCGTTGCCGGATGGACGCATCGAAAAAGGCACGCTGGCGTTCGGCGATCTCAAGTTACTCAGTCTGACCCGCGATCAGCAAGCGACTGTGACGCTGCAGCCGTCCAAGCAGGTGGACCTCGGCGAGGGACCTGGACAATCGTTCACGCGAACGGTGAAGGGCGGCGTCGTGGGCCTCTTGCTGGACGGGCGCGGCCGTCCGTTACAGTTGCCCACGGAGCAGGCTGCCCGCGTCGCCATGTTGACGAAATGGTATCAGGCGGTCGGGTTGTACCCGGCGGGGAGCTAATGGCGGATAGCCGATGGCTGATGGCAAAGAGCCTGGAGCAAATGGCGGATCCCTTATGGCGAAGGGATTGTTTTCCGCTGCAATGAGCTACTCGTTCCAGGGTTCAGACCATCAGCCATATGCTATTAGCTATCAGCTCCGACGAGGAAACTAAACTGTAGGGCGTGTTCGGCAACCGACTATGGCACATAGTTACACACCAGGCCTGACCGTCACCGAACGGACGACCGTCCGCCGCCGGCGCATACTGCCATTGCCTGGCTCGGTCTTGGTCCAGGTCGGCGACGCCGTGCGCGCGGATACCGCCGTCGCTCGCGCCGAGTTGCCGGGCAAGGTCGTGCCGCTCAACCTGGCCAATCAGCTCGGCATCGCGCCGGATGAGATCAACGACTACCTGGTCAAGAAAGAAAAAGACTCCGTCCAGAAAGACGACGTGCTTGCCGAGAACAAACCCTTCATCAAATGGTTTAAGACGGAAATTCGCTCGCCGATCACCGGCACAGTGGAATCTGTCTCGACGATCACGGGCCAGATCCTCTTGCGTGAACCTCCGCGGGTGTTGGAACTTCGCGGCTACATCGACGGCACCATCGCCGATGTCCATCCGGAGCAGGGCGTCACGGTCGAAACCACCTGCAGCCTTGTGCAAGGCATCTTCGGCATCGGGGGAGAAACCAGCGGCGAACTGGTGATGGGCGTGAAGGCGCCCGATCAACCGCTCTTGCCGGAACAACTCAACCCATCGATGAAGGGTAAGGTCGTCGTCGGAGGCGCGTTTCTGTCGGCAGCCACCATGACGCGCGCGAAGGAACTCGGCATCGTCGGTCTGGTCGTCGGAGGCATCCACGACAAGGACCTGCGCGCGCTGCTCGGCTACGATTTGGGCGTCGCAATCACCGGCACGGAACAAGTCGGCTTCACGTTGATTCTCACGGAAGGCTTCGGCACGATTCCCATGGCGCCCAAGACGTTCGCCTTGCTCTCCGCCCATGCGGGACAAAAGGCGTCGATCTCCGGGGCCACACAAATTCGCGCGGGCGTGATCCGCCCCGAAATCATCATCCCGCACAGCGGCCCGGCGGCAGCCACCAAGGTGGCGCAGGCTGAACGGGAAGGGATCCAGTTCGGCGACCCGGTCCGCATCATTCGCGATCCGCTGTTCGGCAAGATCGGCGCCGTCTCAGGACTCCCGTCGGAGCTACGCGCCATTCCGACCGAAAGCGAAGTCCGGGTGCTCGAAGTCCGCTTTCCGGACGGCACGACGACCGTGGTGCCGCGCGCCAACATCGAAGTGATCGAAGGAGCCTGACCCGCGTGCTGCCTCGCGTTCTCATCGTCATCTTCATCATCTGCCTGCCGGCGCTGATGCCGCCGCCGGCTCCCGCGCAGACCATGCCGCAACAACTGCGTGTGATCGATACCCCCAGCGATGGAGGCGGAAGCCTGACGGTACTCTGGGCACCGTCTGCGAGCGACAGTGCCGGCACGACATACCAAATTCTGGTCCACGAGGGCGGCCTGCCCCAGGACCCCACGGCCTGGAAGGTCGTGGCAGAATTTCCTGCCAATACGCGCTACGTCCGTGAAGGGAAGTCGGCTTGGTGGACGAGAGCGGGCAATCCCAATGATCATCTTTTTTTGATCAAGAACGGCAAAGGCATGGAGGTCAAATCCGGCCGGCCCTATGCCGTCACCGTCGCAGCCGTCAATGGGCAGGAACGATTCATTGCGCCGCCGGTCGTCGCCTCGGCGGAACCGAACTGGATGAACTGGAACCAGGTGAACAACCTCGTGTTGGCGTTGATGTTCGGCGCGATCGTGTTTTACGCCATCAACCTGGCCAAGCGAAAAGACATCTTCCTCCGCCGCATTCCCGGCCTGGATGCCGTCGATGAAGCCATCGGGCGGGCCACGGAATTAGGCAAGCCGGTGCTGTACATGACCGGCGCACACGACATGAACGATCCTTCGACTATTGCCGCTGCCGTCATCCTGGGACGCGTCGCCAAGAAAGCCGCGTCCTACGAAACGGAATTGCTGGTGCCGCATCGGGAACCGATCACGATGGCGGTCTGCCAGGAGATTACGAAACAGGCGTACATGGAGGCCGGGAAACCGGACCTGTTCAAGGACGACGCGAACTTTTTCATCACCAGCGATCAGTTCAGCTACACCGCGGCGGTCGACGGCATCATGCTCCGCCGGAAACCGGCGGCGAACTTTTTCATGGGGTCGTACTTTGCCGAATCGTTGCTGCTGACCGAAACCGGCGCCAGCACGGGGGCCATTCAAATTGCCGGCACCGACTCGGACCACCAATTGCCGTTCTTTGTGACCACCTGTGACTATACCCTGATCGGAGAAGAACTGTACGCCGCCAGCGCCTACCTCTCAAAAGAACCGATCCAGATCGGCACGCTGCGCGGGCAGGATCTCGGCAAGGCCTTCATTCTGAGCGTCATCGGGATTGGAACGCTGCTGGCCACCGTCGCCGTGCTCACGGGCAACGGCTGGGCGCAACCGCTGCTGGACCTGTTTAAGGATCTCAAATGATTTTCCTTCGCCGACAACTGCCGCTGCTCATCACCATGATCACGGGACTGGTCATGGCCGCGCAATACTACGTGCCGCATCCGGCCTCCGAACAACTCCTCACCACCGTCACGAAATGGCTGCAGATCATCGGCGGGTTCGCGCTTGTGCTCGGCATCACCAGCCTCTTTCACCTGCATGCGGCCAAGATTCGCCGGAAGGAAGCGGGCTGGGCCTATAGCCTGGTGCTCTATGTCGGGATGCTCGGCACGATCATCGTGGGACTTTGGAATAACGGCAAAGAAAGTATCGACGGGGCGCTGACGTCATTCGGCTGGGTCTATTCCTATACCCTCGTGCCGCTGCAGGGCACCATGTTCGCCATTCTGGCGTTTTTCATCGCCTCCGCCGCGTACCGCTCGTTCCGCGCACGGAGCCGCGAGGCCGCCGTGTTGTTGGTCGCCGCCGTCATCGTCATGATGGGACGGGTACCGCTCGGCGAATACATCCTGCCGCTCAGCGGCGACCTCTCGAGCTGGATTCTGAATGTGCTGAACGCCTCCGTGCGGCGCGCCATTCTGATCGGCGTCAGTCTCGGCGCCGTGGCGCTTTCGTTCAAAATTATCTTCGGCGTCGAACGCTCATACCTGGGCGGAGGCAAAGACTAAGGCGTGAAACGTGAAAGGTTAGACGTAACGCGTTCATTTCGGATCGGAACTAAACGATGACCATTACTGCCTCTCTTTCCTGCCCCATTTTCTTTTCACGTTTTACGTTTCACCTTTCGCGTTTCACACATCTCCTACGTTTCACGAGGGAACGAAGTGACCTTCGCTGAGCGCATGTTGCGTATCGACCGACGGATCATCTTTCTGGTGATCGGCCTGTGCACGTTGCTGCCGCTGCTGTTCCCGGTGGGGCTGCCGATCAAGATTTCTTCCGAAGTGCGCGGCGTCTACGACTATATCGAAAACCTTCCCGAAGGATCGGTCTTTCTTCTGTCGTTGGACTTCGATCCCGCGTCCAAGCCCGAACTCTATCCGCAGGCCATCGCCATTTTGCGCCACGCGTTTAAAAAGAATTTGCGCGTCGTGGCCATGACGCTCTGGGTCTCCGGCACCGGTCTTGCCGACCAGATCCTGTCGCAAACGGCCACAGAAGCGGGCAAGGAAAACGGCAAGGACTACGTCTTCCTGGGCTGGAGTCCCGGCGGCAGCGCCGTCATTCTGAACATGGGGCAGGACCTCTACAACGCCTTTCCCGCAGACTACGGCGGCAAGGCGACCAAAGGCCTGCCGGTGTTGGCGGGCGTCCAGAACCTGCGCGACGTCACCTATGCGATCAGCCTTGGCGCGGGCAATCCCGGCGTCGAAGCCTGGTACGTGTTCGGCAAGGACAAATATAAGTTCGAGCTCGGCGGCGGATGCACCGGAGTGATTGCACCGGGGCTGTATCCGCTGTTGCGCAGCGGGCAGATCAACGGGTTGATCGGCGGCCTGCGCGGCGCGGCGGAATATGAAACGTTGATCGGCCAGAAGGGGAAAGCGGTCGCGGGCATGGATGCCCAGTCGGCCACGCATTTGGCCATCATCGTCCTCGTCGCCATCTGCAACATCTTTTACTTCTCACTGCGACGGCAACAGCGCCGGCAGGACGGGATGGGGTCCTAGGCGCTATGGAACTGTCGTTCGGTGTCATACTCGGCGCCTGGATCGCCACAGGCTTGACCCTCTTCATCCTCTCGTTTCTTTATGAGGACAATCCGCTGTTCAAGCTCGCTGAACATCTCTATGTCGGCGTCTCGCTCGGCTACACCATCGTCAAGACCTACGACACGGTGGTGATGACCTTGATCGTCCGACCGATTCTCGACAAAGGGGAATGGTCGCTGCTAATTCCGGTGGGGATCGGCATGCTCATGCTCACCCGTTATGTCCCGAAGGCGGCCTGGCTGTCGCGCTACGCCTTCGCGTTCATCGTCGGCGTCGGGGCGGGGTTGGCGATTCCGCGAACCATCTCGTCGTTCATCCTGAAGCAGATCGAAGACACCGTGCGTCCGCTCTTGAGCGCCGCACCGGGCGGCGGCATCACGTTCGACTACTCGCTGCTCAACCCGGCGAGCCATCTGAACGGCATCATCATCTTGATCGGTGTCGTGTCCGTGCTGTTTTACTTCTTCTTCTCGGTAGAACATTCCGGACCGGGCAAAGCCGTCGCGCGCGCGGGGATTCTGTTTCTGATGATTTCCTTCGGCGCCGCCTTTGGCTATACCGTGATGGCGCGCATGTCGCTGCTGATCGGCCGATTGACCGACCTGATCGAATTTTCCGATGCCTCCTATGGGCGTCCCACTCTCTGGCTGGTGCTCCTGACCGTCGCCACCCTCATTGTCCTCAGCCGCCGCGGCAGCACCCATCCGCCGAATCAGTAATCCATCGCCGGCATCACGAGATTGTTCCTGAAAAGCGACCAGGTTGTACATTGCGAAGAACCTGCCATGCCGCGGGATGTTCAACGAGTCGTCCAGCAAGGCCGCAGGGAGTGAAGAGGCGAGGCGTACTGCAGGTCGTACGTTGAGCCTCTGAACGATCCGAGAACGCAGCTGGGCGGCTCGTTCAACATCACGCCCCCTGTTGCGCCTGAGAAGTTTGCTCCGCTACAATGCGCCTCACTATGGAATCCACACCGACCATGACCGCCAAAGATCCCAAGCAGTATCCGCTGCTGCGTAACCTACAATTTTCGCCGATCAAGGAAGGGGAGGAGCAGTTCATCGTGCTCTGGGACCCCACCGGCTTGAGCAAAGAACGCCTGGTCCTGCCGCTGAATTATTTCTTCATCGTGCAGCACCTCGACGGGGAACATAGCGTCCAGGACATCGGCGCGATTTATCTCAAGCGCTTCGGCGAATTCCTCATGCCCAATAAGGTCGAGCAGTTACTGGCCGATCTGGATACCAAACTCTTTCTGGAAGGCGCGCGCACCGAGCAGGCCAAGCAGCAGGCATTGGCCGCCTATCGCCAGGCGCCCTCCCGTTCGCCGCAATTTGCCGGTCGCAGTTATGAAGCCGAGCCAGCCAAATTGCGCGCCCAAATCAACAGCTTCTTCGTGTCAAAAGAAGGGCCGGAGGTCAAGGCCTCCGAGCACAAGGGCCAACTCATCAAGGCGCTCGTCGCGCCCACCTACGAAATGAAACACGCCGGCCCGATCTATGCTTGGGCCTATAAGGAATTGCAGGACGCCCAGAAGCCGGATCTCTACGTGCTGATCGGCACTGCCCACTCAGGATTGGAACACCCGGTCGCGGTGACCGACAAAGATTTTGAGACACCATTGGGGCTCGTGAGCGTCGAACGTGCGGTCACCGACCGCCTGCGCGAACAGATCCCCGCCGCTTTCACCGACGAATTGGCACATCACAATGAACATGCATTGGAATTTCAGCTGCCGTTCCTGCAAGAGACTCTCGGCCAAGACCAGGCGTTTACGATTGTGCCGATTCTCACGGCGTTTTCGGCGGACAGTCTGCGCGATCCGCAGATCCGGGAGCAGGTCGAGACGTTTCTTCAGGCCTTGAAAGACGCGCTCGCCGCCACGGGCAAGTCCTACTGCGTCG
>WBZT01000531.1_pt2 | contig 22946 bp, 20 predicted proteins | sample 5204241 | NCBI WGS metagenome assembly WBZT01 (sample SAMN12344358, study PRJNA552823) | activated sludge metagenome | biome: Activated sludge suspended growth; feature: Nitrification reactor; material: Wastewater; isolation source: activated sludge from nitrification reactor of wastewater...
CCTTTGGCGCCGTGATCGCAGCAAAGTGCTCCGCCTTGGGAGAAGGGATCGCACCCTTCAGATCCGGGCAGGGATCGCGTTCGGCGCGGCCCGTGGCGATCGCATAGCGGAAGGCCCGGCTGATCTCGCTGCGCACCCGATGCGCCGTGTAGCGCGCACCACGCTCATCGACACGGCGCAGCACGCCGAGTACGTCCGCAGCAGAGATCTCGGCAATCGGCTTGGGTCCCAGCCAGGGAAAGACATCGTTTTCCATCCGCGCCAGCGTCTTGAGATGCTGCGCCGGTTCGACGGTGTCCTTGCGCTGTTCCAGCCACTCCCGGCAAAGGACCTCGAAGCTATTGGCCAGCCGGTCAGCTCTCGCAGCCTGTTGCGCTTTTCGATGAGCACTGGGGTCTACCCCGTTCGCCAGCAGCTTTCGCGCCGCGTCGCGCCGTTCTCTCGCGTCCTTCAGGCTCACATCCGGGTAGACGCCCAAGGCAAGCAATTTTTCCTTCCCGTCGATCCGATACTTCAAACGCCAGAGCTTGCCGCCGGCGGGGGAAATTTCGATGTACAGCCCGCCGCCATCGAACATTCGGACAGGTTTCCCGGTTGGCTTCGCATTCCGGATGGCGGGGTCAGTCAGGGGCATCGGGCTCTCCTCGTACGGGCAGGCAACGCCTATGGGGGGTATCGCAAACCTGTCACCCCCAAGATACCCCTAATGATACCCCAAAATACCCCCGGATGGCAACGGACTTGTTGGGACCGTACTGTACGTGATAAAGTCAATAATCATTGAATACAATCGATTTTTTGGACCTCTTCGGAATGCCTTGGACTATCTTGTGGTGCCCAGGAAGGGAATCGAACCCCCACGCCTTGCGGCGGCAGGACCTAAACCTGCTGCGTCTACCAATTTCGCCACCTGGGCGGCACGCCAGCGCGTCATCCAGGGCGGAATTCTAACCGCGACGCCCTATACTGTCAGCCCTTCCCGCCTGCGTTCGCGCTTCCGGGCCGCACCGACCAGTCCGTTCCGCAACATGTCCGTCGACCACTACGAGAACTTCCCGGTTGCCTCGTTGCTGCTGCCCCGCCGGCTGCGGCGGCCGATCGAGGCGATCTATCGTTTCGCCCGTGCCGCCGACGACATCGCCGACGAAGGCGAAGCCAGTGACGCAGAGCGCCTGCAGCATCTGGCTGCCTACCGCGGCGAACTCGCTCGCATGGCAAGCGGCGAGCCTGCAGCCCCCGCTTTCGCGGAACTGGCGACGGTCGTGCGCGAATGGCGCCTGCCCGTGCAACTACTGGGCGACCTGCTCGACGCCTTTGCGCAGGATGTCGTCAAGAAGCGCTACGCCGACTACCCGGAGCTGCTCGATTACTGCCGCCGTTCGGCCAATCCGGTCGGCCGCCTGCTGCTGCACCTCTTCGCGCGCGCCAGCGAGACCAATCTGCGCCGCTCAGACTGCATCTGCACCGCTCTGCAACTGACCAATTTCTGGCAGGACATTGCCATCGACTGGCAGAAGGGCCGCGTGTATCTGCCACAGGCCGACCTCGCGAACTTCGCCATCAGTGAGACGCAGATCGCTGCCGGCCGCTGGAGCACCGAGTGGCAGGCCTTGCTCGACTTCCAGGTCGAGCGCACCGAGCGCCTGATGAACCAGGGCGCGGCGCTGGTGCATCAGCTTCCCGGCCGCATCGGCTGGGAGATCCGGCTTACGGTGCAGAGCGGGCTGCGCATACTCGAACAGATTCGACTTGCCCGGGGCGACGTCTTCCGGCATCGTCCCGTGCTTGGCGCGGGAGACTGGATGCGTGCCGCCGGCCGCGCCTTCCGCATGTAAGTCGTGGGAGAATGCAGCCCTGCCCCGTGGACACCCCCGAGATCGCGCATGACCCCCGACGAGTATTGTCAGCAGAAAGCCGCCCACAGCGGATCGAGCTTCTACTACAGCTTCCTTTTCCTGCCGCCCGACCGGCGGCGCGCGATCACGGCGCTCTACGCATTCTGCCGAGAAGTGGACGACGTCGTCGACGAATGCCAGGACCCCCAGATCGCGGCCGCCAAACTGGTCTGGTGGCGGCAGGAACTGGCCAGCCTGGCGGACGGCAGGCCACAGCATCCGGTCACGCAGGCGCTGCAGGCAGCCAGCAATGAATTCCATTTGCCCGAAGAGCAACTGGCGGAAATCGTCGACGGCATGGAGATGGATCTGCGACAGACCCGCTACCTCGATTTCAAGGCGCTCTCGCTCTATTGCTATCGCGTCGCCGGCGTCGTCGGCCTGCTGGCCGCGCAGATTTTTGGCTATCAGGACCGCCGGACGCAGAAGTACGCGCACGACCTCGGCATCGCTTTCCAGCTCACGAACATCATTCGCGACGTCGGCGAGGACGCGCGCCGGGGCCGCATCTATCTGCCGATCGAGGACCTGCAGCGCTTCGGGGTGACCGCCGCGGACATCCTCAACGCCCGCCACTCGCACGACTTCCGGCGCCTGATGGAGTTTCAGATCGAACGCGCCGAGAGCTACTACACGCAGGCCATTGGTGCGCTGCCGGCGGTCGACCGCAAGGCACAACGCCCGGGACTGGTGATGGCGGCGATCTACCGCACCCTGCTCGAGGAAATCCGGCGCGACGGCTGTCAGGTGCTCAGCCAGCGCACCTCGCTGACACCGATCCGCAAGCTGTGGATCGCCTGGCGGACCTGGGCGCGCGGGTGAGGGCAGCAGTCGTCGGCGGAGGCTGGGCAGGTCTTGCCGCAGCCGTCGAACTGGCAAGGGCAGGATTCAGCGTCACTCTCTTCGAAGCCGCCAGGCAACTCGGCGGACGCGCCCGCAGCGTCGAATTGCCGGGGCAACGGCTCGACAACGGACAGCACATCCTGCTCGGCGCCTATCGGGAAACGTTGCGCCTGATGCGCGCCGTCGGCGCCGACCCGGAGCGGCTGCTCCGACGTCTGCCGCTCGAGCTCTGCTATCCGGCCGGGCAGACCCCCCTCTTCCACCTGCGCCTGCCGCGCCTGCCCGCACCCTGGCACCTGCTCGCCGGCCTGCTGGCGGCACGCGGCCCGAGCCTCGGCGAGAAGTTCGCCGCCGTTCGCTTCCTGCGCGATCTGCAACGCGCCGGCTACCGGATCGGTGACGACTGCACGGTGTCTTCGCTTCTCTCCCGCCATCGTCAGCCGGCAAGCCTCTGCCGCTACCTGTGGGAACCGCTCTGCCTGGCGGCGCTCAACACTCGCCCGCAGCAGGCGTCGGCGCAGATTTTCGTGAATACGCTGCGCGACAGCCTGGGCAGCGGCCGCGCGGCGGCCGACCTGCTGCTGCCGACTGCCGACCTCGATCGCGTCTTTCCGGCGAAGGCCGCCGACTTCCTGCGTTTCCACGGCGGCGACATCCGTCTGCGCAGCCGCGTGCAGGCCATCGGCCAAGGACCCAGCGTCGACGGCGAGCGCTTCGACTTCGTCGTCGTCGCCGTCGCCCCGCAGCATGCGGCGGCCTTGCTCGCTCCGCGCGAGGAAACGCTGGCCATCGCGCAGACGCTGGCCGAGTACCGATTCGAGCCGATCGCCACCGCCTACTGCGGCTATCCGCCAGAGCTTCGTCTGCCCTTGCCGATGCTCGGTCTTGCCGTCGGCGGGCACGGACAGATCGGTCAGTGGGTGTTCGATCGCGGCCTCCTGTGCGGCACCGCCGGGGTGCTGGCGTTCGTGCTCAGTGGCCATGGCCTTTGGGAAGCGCTCGACAACGAGGCTCTGGTCGCGACCCTGCAGAAGGAACTCGCCGTCGCGCTCGGCACAACGCTGCCGGCGCCGCTCTGGCAGCGGGTCATCCGCGAGCGGCGCGCGACCTTCCGTTGCCGCCCGCATCTGCGCCGGCCAGCAGCGCGCACGGCGCTGGCGGGTTGCTGGCTGGCGGGTGATTACGTCTGCGCCGACTACCCGGCAACGCTCGAGGCGGCGGTGCGCAGCGGCGTCGCCGCCGCGCGCGAAATCGTGCTCAGCGCATCTCCTGCAGCGAGCCCGCGTGCATCCGCAGCCGGCGCGAACAGCGCGCCGCGATTTCCTCGTCGTGGGTAACGAGCAGCAGCGTGGTGCCCCGTTCGGCGTTGAGCTCGAACATCAGTTCGATCACCTGATGGCCGGTTACCGCGTCGAGATTGCCGGTAGGCTCGTCGGCAAGGACCAGTCGGGGTCTCGGCGCGAAGGCGCGCGCCAGGGCGACCCGCTGTTGCTCGCCGCCTGACAGGTGTTTCGGGTAGTGCCGCAGGCGATGCGCCAGGCCCACCCGCTGCAGCCAGTAGCCGGCCTCGGCGCGTGCGTTGGCGGCGCCCGCGAGTTCGAGCGGCAGCATCACGTTCTCGATTGCGTTCAGCGACGGCAGCAACTGGAAAGTCTGGAAGACGAATCCCAGGAGGCGGCCACGCAGGACGGCGCGCGCGTCCTCGTCGAGGCCACCGAGATCCTCGCCGGCGAGCCGCACCGAACCACTGCTCGGCAGATCCAGCCCGGCCAGCAGACCGAGCAGGGTGGACTTGCCGGAACCGGAAGCGCCGACGATCGCCACCGTTTCGCCAGCGACCACTGCGAACGAAATGTCGTGCAGAATGGTCAACGGCTCGCCACCGCTATCCACCCACTTGGCGAGATCCCTGACCTCAATGACCGTCGATTGCTCTTGCCCCATGATCCGCTTTCCGAACTGCCGCCGTATGCTGCTCGCCAGCCTGCTGCTGCTCGCCCCGCTGGCACAGGCCGCACAAACCATTCTCGTCTTCGGCGATTCGCTGTCGGCAGGCTACGGCATCCGGCAGGACGCCGCCTGGCCGGCCTTGCTGGCCAGACGCTTGCAGGAGAAGGGGCTCGATTATAACGTCGTCAATGCCAGCATCTCGGGGGAAACCAGCAGTGGCGGCCGCAGCCGGATCGACGCGGCGCTGGCGACCCATTCGCCACGGGTGGTGATCGTCGCCCTAGGCGCCAACGACGGTCTGCGCGGTCTGCCGATCGCGCAACTACGCGACAATCTGACCGAGATCGTCGCCAGTGCCCAGAAGGCGAACGCGCGCGTGCTGCTGGTCGGACAGCGGGTTCCGCCCAACTACGGCAGCTACGCGCTGCAGTTCCACAAGGCCTTCGGCGAAGTGGCGCGAGTCCGCAAGACCGCACTCGTGGACTTCCTCCTCGAAGGCGTGGCGACCGAACCCCAACTGTTCCAGGCCGACAATCTGCATCCGACCGCGGCCGCGCAGCCCCTGCTGCTCAACAACGTCTGGCGCGGGCTGGCGCCGCTGCTACAATAGCCGTCGGCAAGGTGCATCCTGCGCATGAAACATGACATCGCCACCATCGGGCGACTCGACGAACTGGCTTCGTTCGACGAAATCATCGACGTGCGCTCGCCCGCCGAATTTGCCGAGGACCATATCCCGGGTTCGGTCAACTGCCCGGTGCTCGACAATCGGCAACGGATCGAGGTCGGCACCCTCTACAAGCAGGTCTCCCCCTTCGCCGCCCGCAAGGTCGGCGCCGCCCACGTCGCTGAGAACATTGCTCGCCATCTGCGCGAGCGCTTTTTCGACCGCCCGAAAAACTGGCAACCACTCGTCGTCTGCTGGCGCGGCGGCCAGCGCAGTGGTTCGCTGACGCACGTCCTGCGGCGCATCGGCTGGGACGCGCAGCAGCTCGAAGGCGGCTACAAGACGTATCGCCGGCTGGTCATCGAGCAATTGTCGGAACTGCCCGGCAAACTGCGGCTCAAGGTGCTCTGTGGTGCGACCGGCAGCGGCAAGAGCCGCGTTCTGCAGGCCATCGGCCGGCTCGGCGAACAGGTGCTCGATCTCGAGGAACTCGCCTGTCACAAGGGCTCGGTACTGGGCGCGCTGCCCGACTGCCCGCAGCCTTCGCAGAAGAGCTTCGAGTCTCGCCTGCTTGCCGCGCTGCAGGGCCTCGACCCGGCCCGCCTGGTGCATGTCGAGGCGGAAAGCCGCAAGATCGGATCGCTGCAACTCCCCACCGCGCTGATCGAGGGGATGCGTGCCGGCGAGTGCGTGAACATCGAGGCCTCCCTCGCCGCCCGTGTCGATTTCCTGCTGCGCGATTACGCCTACTTCCTGACCGCGCCCGATTGGCTGATCGCCCGCCTGCAAGCGCTGCGGCAATTGCAGAGCAACGAAACCGTGCTCCGCTGGCGCGAGCAGATCGGCGAAGGGCGCTGGCGCGAACTGGTCGGCGAACTGCTGACCCTGCACTACGACCCGCTGTACCAGCGTTCGCAACAGAAAAACTACGCCGGCTTCGCCACACCACTAACCTTCGCCACCGACGACCTGACGCCCGCCGGCATCGAGGCTCTGGCACGCCGGATCTGCAGCAAATAGCCGGCAATCGGCGTCGCCGCGCGCCGCGCACAGGCGCTGCACCATTGCCGGCCGGGGAAGCGCCAGCGCACCCTCCTCGAACGCCAGCACCCGCCAGCCGCGCCGCTGCACGCGGGCGAGCAGTTCCTGCGAGCGCAGCAGGAAGTCGGGATTGGACGGCTTGCCGAAACGCTCGTTGCCAATCATGAAGGTTTCGTAGATCAGCAAGCCCGGATCGGCCAGCGAGTCCAGCAAGTCGTCAAGGCGCGGGCGGAAGAGGTAGTTGGTCACGACGATTCCGGCAAACGAACGGCCAGCGTAGGGCCAGGCGCCGCTTTCCAGGTCGGCCTGGCGGCCCGTCACCCGTTCGACGTCGGCGAGCCGTGCCAGCGCCTGCGGGTCGCGATCGACCGCTTCGACGCGATGGCCGAGGCTGGCCAGCAGGCGGCTGTGCCGGCCGCTGCCGCAAGCCAGATCAAGCACCTCGCCATGCTCCGGAATGAGGCACGCGAAACGCGCCACCCACGCCGATGGTGACGGGGCGGCAAAAGAAACCATCATGGTGGAGCTTCCTTCCCCTATCATGCCGAGGTATTACGCGAGTGAGTGCCTGCGCGACACGCAACACGATACACCGGGTCATCTGCAAGACTGCGACTTTGCCAGCAGACGATCCGTTCCGGCAAGCATGGCGCGCTTGCCGATGAACCGGTCGTGTCACAATGGCGGCACTGGCCCGGGGTCGATCGATTGGCAGCGCCTTGCGGCATGGGCACGAACTTTCCACCCGTGCCAGAAGTCTCAGTTCGTCGCAATTAGAGCCTGCCGCCTAGAGACTTGATCGGTTGCCTGTAGTAGAATGATGCGGTGCAACAAAAACCTGCTCTGCGCCTCGCAAACCAGAGGTCAATCTCATCATGCTAGAACATCATTACCTCACGACGCTGTTCGAACCCAAGTCCGTCGCCGTCATCGGCGCTTCCGACGAGGAGAATTCGGTCGGCAATGTACTGTTCAGGAACATTCTCGACGCGGGCTACAAGGGGCGTCTCTACCCGATCAATCCGGGACACGAGGCGATCCAGGGAGTGCCGGCGTACAAGTCGATCGAGGAAATCAGTGCCCGCGTCGAACTCGCGATCGTCGTCACCCGGCCGCAGACGGTGCCGACGATCATCGAACAGTGCGGTCGCAGCGGGGTCAAGAACGCCATCGTGATCACTTCGGGCTTTGCCGAAGCCGGTCACTCGGGCGCCGCGCTCGAGCGCAAGATGATGGAGATCGCACGCAGCTACGGTGTCCGCCTGCTGGGTCCCAATTGCCTGGGAATCATCCGGCCGAATCTCGGACTCAACGCGACCTTCGCCAGCGTCCATGCCGACGCCGGCAATCTCGCCCTGGTTTCGCAATCCGGTGCCATCTGCTCGGCGGTGCTCGACTGGGCGACGACCAACCGCGTCGGCTTTTCCAGCGTCATCTCGCTGGGCGGCACCGCCGACGTCGACTTCGGCGAAATTCTCGATTACCTGATCTACGACAATCTCACGCACTACATCCTGCTCTACGTCGAAGCCATTCGTGACGCCCGCCGCTTCATGAGCGCGCTGCGTTCCGCGGCCCGCATCAAGCCGATCGTCCTGCTGAAGGCCGGTCGCCACGCCAGCGGTCTGGCGGCCGTCGAAACGCACTCGGGAATGCCCGGCGGCTCCGACATCGTCTTCGAGGCCGCGGTGCGCCGCGCTGGCGTCGTTCGCGTCAAGAACATCGGCCAATTGTTCTATGCCGCCAAGGCGCTCGCCTCGAAATTCCGTCCGCAGGGAAAGCGTCTGGCGATCATCATCAACGGCGGCGGACCGGGCGCGATGGCGGCCGACCGTGCGGGGGATCTGGAAATTCCGCTCGCCGAACTGTCGGCGAGCACCATCCAGACGCTCAATGCGAAACTGCCATCCACCTGGTCGCAGCGCAACCCGGTGGACATCGAAGGAGACGCCACACCCAAGCGGTATCATGACGCCATCCTCGCGGTCGCCGAGGATGAAGCCGTAGACGGCATTCTCGTGATGCTCTCGCCGCAGGCGATGACGCAGCCGATGGAAGTCGCCAAAGCGGTGATCGAAGTCGATCTGCTGACCGCCAAGCCGATTCTGACCTGCTGGATGGGTGAGGAGCACGTTCATGAAGCGCGCAGCGTGCTCGAGGATGCCGGCATCCCCTCGTTCCGCATGCCCGAAACTGCCATCGAACTGTACTACCACATTTCCACCTACTACTGGAACCAGAAGCTGCTGCTGCAGACGCCGGCCCCCTTGTCGAAACATTCGCGACCGGAAACCGAAGGCGCCAGGATGTTGGTCGAAGCAGTCCTGCACGAGCGGCGCAAGGTGCTCTCCGAAATGGAATCGAAAGCGATCCTGCGCGCCTTCCGCATCCCGGTCGCGCAGACGATGGTCGCGCACACGCCCACCGAGTCGCTGCTGCTCGCCGAACAGATCGGTTTCCCGATCGCCATGAAGATCGACTCGCCCGACATCGTCCACAAGAGCGAGGTCGGCGGCGTGCGGCTGAACATCACCAATGCGCCGGCGGCGCGCAACGCCTACCACGACATCCTCGAAACGGTTCGCAAGAGGCACCCGACGGCACGCATCAACGGGGTCTCGATCGAACCGTACCTGGCACGCCCGAACGGCCGAGAACTGATGATCGGTGTCGCGCGTGACCGGATCTTCGGGCCGATCATCACTTTCGGCGCCGGCGGTACCGAGGTCGAAGTGTTCAGCGACCGCGCGGTCGCACTGCCGCCACTCAACCGCTTCCTGGCGCGCGACCTGATCGCGTCGACCCGCGCCTCGAAACTGCTCGGCGAATTTCGCAACATGCCGGCGGTCAACCTCGAAGCGCTCGAGGACGTGCTGCTGCACGTGTCGCAGATGATCTGTGAACTGCCCTGGCTGCAGGAACTGGATCTCAACCCGCTGATCGTGGACGAAAACGGCGGCATCGCGGCCGATGCGCGCATCGTCATCGACTACGCGGCGCCGTCAGGCGACCGCTATGCGCACATGGCGATCCACCCCTATCCGGTACACCTGATCCAGGAATGGGAGCTTCCCGACGGACGCACCGTCACCATCCGGCCGATCCGCCCGGAAGACGCCGAGCGCGAACGGCAGTTCGTCATCGGCATGTCGGACGAAAGCAAGTACTACCGTTTCATGGATACCATCCGCGAACTGACGCAGACGATGCTCGTGCGCTTCACGCAGATCGACTACGACCGCGAGATGGCGCTGGTGGCGACGCTGCCCGACGACGAGGGCAAGGAAACCCAGATCGGAGTCGCGCGCTACGTGACCAACCCGGACGGCGAATCGGTGGAGTTTGCGCTGGCCGTCGCCGACGACTGGCAGAAGCACGGCGTCGGGCGCAAGCTGATGAGCGCCCTGATCGACTGCGCGCGCGCCAAGGGCTACCGCACCGTGGTCGGCGACGTGCTGTCGATGAACACCAAGATGTTCAACCTGATGACCAAGCTCGGCTTCACGATTCACCCGCACCCCGAGGATCCGGCAGTCAAGCGCGTGATCAAGCCGTTGAACAATTAGGCAGACGGTTCAGGGGCCGGGGAGAAAGGCGACGCGTCCAGACCAGCGAAGCCGAAGTCTTCGGCCCCGCCAGCATCGGTGGTCGCGGCAGCAGTCCGCGAACCCTGCGTGAAAGATCGCGGTTGTTGCCTTACGGCTGTTCGAAATTCACGTCGTAGGGATACGCGCGATGCGCTTCGGCGGCTTCCCGGCGCGCCTTCTGCTCGTTCAGATCGACTTTCCTGTCCCACCAGATCGCCCGGCCGCGGCGCTGATCTTCGGCCCACTCGGGGTGCTCGGCCATCATTTCGCGCATGAACTTGGTGTGATCGGATTCGTACAACGCCATCTCGCCTACTCCCGGATAATTATTGCCTGTTCGCCGCCCGCCGGCCAGAAGCGATTATACGCCTGCTGACCAGCCTGCATCAGTGCAGGACGATCGGGCGTGCGGCACCGGCGCAGTATTCGTCGAGCAGCGCGTCGATCGTCTCTTCGCTGCGCTCTGCATCGGGAATCTCGTCGATCGCCCGGCGCAGATCGCGAGCGATCGATCCCTGTACGAAAAGGCTGCGGCTGGCAGCCTTGTCGACCAGTTCGAATCCCTGTTGCACCGGATAGGCGAGGATCGCGTAGAGCCGGCTGTTGTACACGATGTTCATCGTTGGCCCTCAGGTAGCGGAACCCTTGTCGAAACGCACGATGCCATTTTCCCAGAGCACGCGGATCGTATCACCGGCCACGAACCGCCCTTCGAGAATGGCTTTGGCCAAGGGATCCTCGATTTGCGACTGAATCGCGCGCTTCAAGGGGCGCGCGCCATAGACCGGATCGAAGCCGGTCGCCGCGACCGCCGACAGCGCAGCATCGGCGACTTCCAGCTTCATTTCGAGCTGCGCCAGCCGCTTTTCGAGGTAGGCGAGCTGAATCCTGGCGATCGACTTGATATGCTGCTCGTCGAGCGCGTGGAAGACCACCACCTCGTCGATCCGGTTGATGAACTCCGGCCGGAAATAAGTCTTCACTTCGCCCATCACCGCCAGCTTGATCAACTGGTAGTCGTCGCCGGCCATCTGCTGGATCATCTGGCTGCCTAGATTCGAAGTCATCACCACGACGGTGTTCTTGAAATCCACTGTGCGCCCGTGTCCGTCGGTCATGCGGCCGTCGTCGAGCACCTGCAGCAGCACGTTGAACACATCCTGGTGCGCCTTCTCGACCTCGTCGAGAAGGATCACCGAATACGGCTTGCGGCGCACGGCTTCGGTCAGATAACCACCTTCCTCGTAGCCGACGTAACCCGGGGGCGCGCCGATCAATCGGGAAACCGAGTGCTTCTCCATGAATTCGCTCATGTCGACGCGGATCAGGTGTTCCTCGGAGTCGAAGAGAAAACCGGCCAGCGCCTTGCACAACTCGGTCTTGCCGACTCCCGTCGGGCCGAGAAACAGAAACGAACCGTAGGGCCGATTGGGGTCGGCCAGGCCGGCGCGCGAACGGCGGATCGCGTTGGCGACCAGACGTACCGCCTCGTCCTGACCAACGACGCGCTGGTGCAGCCGATCTTCCATCAGCAGCAGCTTCTCGCGTTCGCCCTGCATCATTTTCGACACCGGGATGCCGGTCGCCCGGGACACCACTTCGGCGATTTCCTCGCTGGCGACTTCGGTACGCAGCAGCCTGTTGTGCAGGCCGCCATCACCCGATTTCTCGGCAACCGTAAGCTGCGCTTCCAGTTGCGGCAGCTTGCCGTACTGGATTTCGGCGACCTTGTCCCACCTGTTCTCGCGCTGCAGCTGCGCCAGATCGAGCTTCAGCCTGTCGATCTCCTCCTTGATGTGCGCGCTGCCCTGCACCTGCGCCTTTTCGCTCTTCCAGATTTCGTCGAGATCGTTGTATTCGCGTTCGAGCTTGAGCAATTCCTCCTCGATCAGATGCATGCGCTTCTTCGATGCTTCGTCGCGTTCCTTGCGCACCGCTTCGCGCTCGATCTTGAGCTGGATCATGCGCCGGTCGAGCTTGTCCATCGCCTCGGGTTTCGAGTCGATCTCCATCTTGATGCGAGCCGCGGCCTCGTCGATCAGATCGATCGCCTTGTCGGGCAGGAAGCGGTCGGTGATGTAGCGATGCGAGAGCTCGGCAGCGGCAACCAGTGCCGGATCGGTGATATCGACGCCGTGATGCAACTCGTATTTCTCGCGCAACCCGCGCAGGATGGCGATCGTCGACTCGACGCTGGGCTCCTCGATCAGAACCTTCTGGAAGCGGCGTTCGAGCGCGGCATCCTTTTCGATGTACCTGCGATACTCGTCGAGAGTCGTCGCCCCGACGCAGTGCAGTTCGCCGCGCGCCAGCGCCGGCTTCAGCATGTTGCCGGCGTCGATCGCACCCTCCGCCTTGCCGGCGCCGACCATCGTGTGCAGTTCGTCGATGAAGACGATGATCCGCCCTTCCTCCTGCGCGATCTCCTTGAGTACCGCTTTCAGGCGCTCCTCGAATTCGCCGCGGTACTTGGCGCCCGCGAGCAGCGCCGCCATGTCGAGACTCAGCACTTTCTTGTTCTTGAGCGTTTCCGGCACTTCGCCATTGACGATGCGCTGCGCCAGCCCCTCGACGATCGCCGTCTTGCCGACTCCCGGCTCGCCGATCAGCACCGGATTGTTCTTGGTGCGCCGCTGCAGAATCTGCACCGCCCGTCGAATTTCGTCATCGCGACCGATCACCGGATCGAGCTTGCCGAGGCGGGCGCGTTCGGTAAGATCGATGCAGTACTTGCTCAGGGACTGTCGCTGACCCTCGGCTTCCTGGCTGTCTACGGCCTGACCGCCGCGCACCGAAGCGACCGCCTGTTCCAGCGACTGCCGGACCAGACCATGTTGTTTCGCCAGCCGGCCGCACTCGCCCTTGTCGTCGCACAGGGCGAGCAGGAACATCTCCGAAGCGATGAACTGGTCGCCCCGCTTTTGCGCTTCCTTGTCGGTAAGATTCAGCAGATTGGTCAGATCGCGCCCGACCTGCACCTCGCCACCGTGCCCCTGCACCTTGGGCAAGCGGTTTATCGCCTGCGCCAGTGCCGTCTTCAGCGCCAGCACGTTGACCCCGGCGCGCGCCAGCAGCGATGAGCTCGCCCCGTCATCCTGCTGCAACAGCGCCAGCAGCAGATGTTGCGGCTCGATGATCTGGTTGTCATGGCCAACGGCAAGGCTTTGCGCATCGGCCAGGGCCTGTTGAAACTTGGTCGTCAGTTTGTCCAGACGCATGTGCTGCACTCCTCGGCAGAAATTCATTGATGCTCTGCAAATGGGGACGCGGGCGACCAATTCAAGAAGTCGGCGGATGGGCGCGCCCCCAGCGCCACCGGCAACCGCGAGGAAATGTGGTTCGCCTGGCGCGGCAGCAGGCGATTCTGCACGCGGGCGCGAGCCTGCGCGCCGGTCGGGAGGATTCGCCACGCTGCGAATACGTGATACAGTCGCCGCGGGAAATGACAAGCTTGACTTTCCGAATCGGCGGACGGTCGCTGGTACGCCGTCCGGCTTGTGACTGTTCTTCTTGTTGGGGAGAATCTGGCATGCGGGGAACCCTAGTTCGAGCAACCCTCTTCTGTGCGCTGCTGCTGTCCTTGGCACTCGGTGCGGCCGCGCAGGAGGGCAAGCGCGTGATCCCGGTCAAGTACACGGGCACTCTGAAGCAGATCAAGGACAGCGGCGTGATCCGCCTGGGCTATCGCCAGAATTCGCCACCGTTCGCCTTCCTCGATGGCAAGGGCAAGCCGGTCGGTTATTCGCTCGACCTGTGCGACGCCGTCGTCGACGAAATTTCCGCCGAACTCGAAATGGACATACGCGTCGAGTACGTGCCGGTGACCCCCGAGAACCGCCTCGACATGGTCACCTCGGGAGCAATCGATCTCGAGTGCGGCTCGACCACGAACAACTTCGAACGGCGCAAGCGCGTCGCCTTCTCGCCGACGATCTTCGTCACCGGGATCAAGCTAATGGTTCCCGCTGGCAGTCGTGCCCAGTCCTTGCGCGACCTGCAGGGCAAGACGGTGGTGCTCACGCGCGGCACCTATCACGCCGACGTGCTGCCGGCAATCGTCGAACGCCGCAAACTCGGCATCACTGTCCTCACCGGCGGCGACCACAACGAATCCTTCGCCATGCTGGCCAGCGGCAAGGCCGACGCCTTCGCCAACGACGACGTCCAGCTCTACGGCATGCTCGCCGAAACCGGGACCGGCGCCAAGTATCGGGTCATCGGCGATTTCCTTACCTATGCCGACTACGCGCTGATGTTTCGCAGGGACGATCCGGAGTTCGCCGAGGTCGTCGAACGCGCCTTCGCCAACCGGCTCTTCGCGAGTCGCGCGATCGTCGCGATCTATGACAAATGGTTCATGAAGCGGCTGCCGCACGGCGGCCGGCTCAATCTCCCGATGAGTCCGCACCTCGAGCAACTGTTCGGGGTGCAGAGCGCGCGCGGTGATTGACGCGACCGGATTTCCCCGTTAACCACGTTGTCAGGAACCAGCCCCAGACCATCAGAACAGGGGCATCCACAGGAGGAGTACACCATGGCGCACGAAATGCAGCAACCGGCCGCGGCCGAGCCCAGGAAAATCTATCACAGCCTGTATTTTCAGGTGGTGACGGCGATCATCATCGGCATCCTGCTCGGGCACTTCTACCCCGAGCTCGGCGCCCAGATGAAACCGCTCGGCGACGGTTTCATCAAGCTGATCAAGATGATCATCGCGCCGATCATTTTCTGCACCGTGGTGGTCGGCATCGCCGGCATGGAAAACATGAAGGCTGTCGGCAAGACCGGGGGGCTGGCGCTGCTCTATTTCGAAATGGTCAGCAGTATTGCGCTGGTCATCGGCCTGGTGATCGTGAACCTGGTCGCACCCGGAACGGGAATGAACGTCGACCCGGCAACGCTCGATACCAAATCGCTGGTCGCGTACACCGGCCCCGGCAAGATGCAGAGCACCACGGAGTTCCTGCTCAACGTCATTCCCAGCACGGTGGTCGACGCCTTTGCCAAGGGTGACATTCTGCAGGTCCTGCTCTTCGCCGTCTTCTTCGGCTTCGCTCTGCATGCGATGGGCGCGGCAGGCAAGCCCGTATTCGACTTCATCGACAGGATTTCGCACGTCTTCTTTCAGATCGTCGGTTACATCATGCGCGTCGCGCCGATCGGCGCGTTCGGCGCAATGGCCTTCACCATCGGCAAGTACGGTCTCGGCACGCTGCTCTCGCTGGGCAAGTTGATGGCCTGCTTCTACGCCACCTGCCTGCTGTTCATTTTTCTCGTCCTCGGCCTCATCGCCAAGCTGCATGGCTTCAACATCTGGAAGTTCATCAAGTACATCAAGGAAGAACTGCTGATCGTGCTGGGCACTTCGTCGTCCGAATCGGTGCTGCCGCGGATGATGGCAAAAATGGAGAACCTCGGCGTGCACAAGTCGGTCGCCGGCCTGGTGATTCCGACCGGCTACTCGTTCAATCTCGACGGCACCTCGATCTATCTCACGATGGCTGCGGTGTTCATTGCGCAGGCCACCAACACGCCGCTCGATCTTGGCCATCAACTGACGCTGATCGGAGTTCTCCTGCTCACTTCCAAAGGCGCCGCCGGCGTCACCGGCAGCGGCTTCATCGTTCTTGCGGCGACCCTCTCGGCCGTCGGCAATGTGCCTGTCGCCGGATTGGCGCTGATCCTCGGTATCGACCGCTTCATGTCGGAAGCGCGCGCGCTGACCAATCTGATCGGCAACGGCGTTGCCACCGTGGTCGTCGGCAGGTGGTGTCGGCAACTCGACGACGACAAGATGAACCGGACCTTCTCCGGGGAAACCGAAGAGCAGGCCGAGGAGCCGGAGGCGGTTCTGGTCGAAGCGGAAGAAGGCGCCAAACCGATTCCGGCGGCGCAACACCACGCCAGGCCCTGAAAACGCGGCAGCCGCGTTCGCAGGACTCAGCGATCGGGCCGCCGCCAGCGTTCGGCGGCCTGGTCATCGGCGGCGCGCGCGTCCACCCAGCGCGCGCCCTCTGCGGTCACTTCTCGTTTCCAGAACGGCGCCTGCGTTTTCAGGTAGTCCATGATGAACTCGCAGGCGGCAAAGGCTTCGCCGCGATGGGCGCTGCTGACCGCGACGAGTACGATCTGGTCGGTCGGCAGCAGACGGCCGACGCGGTGGATCACCAGCGCGTCGATGATCGCCCACCGCTCCCTTGCTTCGTCGACGATCGCCGCGAGCGCTGTCTCGGTCATTCCCGGATAGTGCTCGAGTGTCAGCTCGGAAACGTCGCTGCCCTCGTTTGCGTCGCGGACGATGCCGACGAACGACGCCACCGCGCCGACCCGAGGATTCTCCCGGCGCAGCGCTGCGAGTTCGACACCGACATCGAAATCGGCTTCCTGGATGCGCACCATCCGTTCAGCCCCCGGTCACCGGCGGGAAGAAGGCGACTTCGTCACCGGGCCGGACCGGCGCAGCGCGCGTCACTACCTGCTGATTGACCGCGTAGCGAAGATTCCTGGCCGTTGCCAGACTTTCCCATGCACCACCACGACCGGCCAGAAAGGCGATCAACCCGGCAACGTCCGCGACCCCGGCGGGCAGTTCCAGTTCCTCGCCAGCCTGCCCGATCCTTTCCCGCAGGCTGGCAAAGTACAAGATCTTCAGCATCGTCACCCCATCACGTCAGCAAGGCCGAAAACGGCAGGAAGCGCAGCAGATCACCTCGCCGGATGACCTGCTGCGGCGGATTGTCGATCAGACCGTCACCCCACACCGCCGAGCTCAGGACACCGGCACCCTGGTTGGGAAAGATGTCCACACCGCCGTCGGCCGTACTGCGGGCGCGCAGAAACTCGCGCCGCGCGTCGGGTTGCAACCAGTCGAATTCGGCACGCAGAGGAAGGCTTGCCGGCGCGGTCCGGCGCACCCCCTGCAGCTTGAGGAGAAACGGTCGCACCAGCATCAGGAAAGTCACGAAGCTGGATACGGGATTACCGGGCAGGCCGATGAACGGCACCTGCCTGCCGGCCAGGAGGATCTCGCCGAAGGCCAGCGGTTTGCCGGGCTTGACGGCGATCTTCCACATTTCGAGACGGCCCGCCAGTTCGACGGCAGCCTTGACGTGATCCTCCTCGCCGACCGAAACACCGCCCGAGGAAAGCACCAGGTCGTTGTCGATCGCCGCCGCGTGCAAGGCCTGCCGGGTAGCCGGCAGATCGTCGGGCACCTGGCCGAGGTCGCGCACGACGCAACCGAGACCCTCGAGCAGGGCACTGAGCAGGAAGCGGTTGGCGTTGTAGATCGCTCCCGGCGGCAGCGGTTCGCCAGGCATCCGCAATTCGTCGCCGGTGGACAGGAGCGCGACTCGCAAACGGCGAAAAACGGGCAACTGCGCAATGCCGACCGATGCCGCGAGGGCAATGTCCTGCGCTCGCAGGCGCTGACCGGCAGGGAGGATCTCGCTGCCGGCGGCGATGTCGCTGCCCGCACGGCGAACGTGTTCTCCGATTTGCGGCAGATGCCGGATCAGCACCGCGTCGCCGGCGTGCCCGCAGAGTTCCTGCATGACCACCGCGTCGGCGCCGGCAGGAATCGGCGCGCCGGTGAAGATGCGGGCAGCAGTTCCCCGTTGCAGCCTGCTGCCGATGCTTCCGGCAGCAATGCGTTGCGCCACGGGCAGACGCGTCGGCAGGCAGGCCACGTCGGCGATGGCAACGGCATAGCCGTCCATTGCCGAGTTGTCGAGTGGCGGTGCGTCGACCGTGGCCAGTTGTGGCTGTGCCAGTACCCGCCCGGCCGCGGCACGCAACGGCAGCCAGCGCACCTCGCCGACTGTCTGTGCGCGATCCAGCAGGCGCGTCAGCGCCTCATCGAAGGACAGCATGCTTCTCCCCCCCAAGGTGGACGGTATCGAGGATGAAACCGGCGATCGCGTCGACATCGTTCAGGTCCAGGTGGACGAGATGCGCCGGCAGCGCCAGCGACACGTCGGCGGCGACCGCGACGATATGCGGATTTTCCGGCCACAGCGGCGGCGTACCATTGGCCAGCCGATATACTTCGAGCTTGGCGATCGCTTCCTGCTTGAAGCCCTCGACGAGGACCAGGTCGCACGGTGAAAAATGCGCGACATACTCCGCCAGCGTCGGTTCCGGGCAACCGCGCAGTTCGTTCATCAGTACCCAGCGCGCACCGCCGGCGAGCAGCACCTCGCTGGCGCCGGCCTCGCGGTGGCGGAAGGAATCCTTGCCCGGCCGGTCGATATCGAAATCGTGATGCGTATGCTTGAGCACGGACACGCGCAGCCCGCGCCCGGTCAGGCGCGGCAGCAGCTTCTCCAGCAGCGTCGTCTTGCCCGAGCCGGAGCGGCCGGCAATACCAAACAATCTCATCCGCAAGCTCCCTCCGGGCCTCGACACGGAACCGGAAAAACCGCAGCAAATCCGCCGCCAGGCGTACGGAAATTGGTTGTCTGACCGCGGTAGAGGCGGGCCGCAACCAGTTGCACCGTACCACGATAGACGTAGTTGCGCAGGTCGATCTTGAAATCCTGCTCGACCCCATCTACCAGCAGGCGCCGCTGCGACGGGGCGACCACCGCCTGCGCCACATACGCACCCCGCGCGACCTCGGCGAAAACACGCCGCGTCAGCTTGTCGCCGCGGTAGGCCGCCCTGCTGCCGTACCCTGCCGTCGGCTTGAAGAACCACTGCCGGCGACTGCGCCAATAGAAGTCGGCATTCTCCGGATGCACTTCCTCGGTACGCGGAATGCTTTCCGACAGGAGTTGCCGATCTTCGCCACCCACTCCGATCGCTTGCAGCCAGTCGTCATCGCGCAGGGCCACCAGATTGCGCTTGTCGGCAAACAGGGCATGCACCTGCGGATGCGGCGTGAGCACCACGGCGTCGGCCAGATAGGCATCGCGCAGTACCGCGTGCTGCGGCTGCTCGAGGGCAAAGTCGGTCAGGCGATTGTAAAGCAGATCGACGACCTCGCCGCGGCAACGCAGGCAGTCGCCGTCGAAAGCGAGTTCGCCCGGTTCGGCAACCGTCGCGGCGAACCCATGCGCCTCGAACAGACGACGGAACAGTTCGAACTCGGCGGCGAGATACTGCTCTGCGGGGCGCTCATCGACGATGGCGATGCGCGCCAGCGGCCGCGCCGAAACGCCGCCGCGAGCCAGGCGCCACTCCTCGCGGAACATCGCCACGAAATCCTCCTCCAGTGCTGCCGGCGCCGGCATCATTTTCGCCACCGACGCGCAGCACGCCTGCTGCGCACGCAAGAGACGGGCGTTGAGCAGCGCCCCGCCGGCATTCGAATTGATTTCGATCAGCTGCGGGCCGTCGGGACCGAGATGGAAATCGTAGCCCAGGAAGACGCCGGCCGCTCCCGGCGAATGACGCGCCAGTGGCGGCGCGTGGGCGAGCACGCGCTGTCGATAGGCAGGCTGTGCGACGATCCGTTCGACCACCGCGATCGTTCGCGCCATGCGCGCGAGATGTGCATGGCTGACGAAGACCATGCTGTCGGAGAACAGGTGCGGACGCGGCGCCAACGCTTCGCCGCGCGACAGGCTGCCTGCGCCGGTTTCGAGGGCTTGCTGCAGCGACCGGTGATCGACCGAGAGGCACGCGCAGCCGCGATTGAGCGCCTCCGCCGCCGCCCGGCAGTCGTCCGGCAAGGCCTCGGCAAGAGACGACGGGAGAGCCCTGTTCATCCGCTTCAGGGCGCTGGCGGGCTGGCAAAGAAAGCCAGCGCTTCGGCAAGTTCGCGCGTCCGTTTCATCGGCGGCAGGCTGCGCCAGATTCGCTTGCCGTACGGCTTGCTCAACAGGCGTGGATCGCAGATCATCAGCACCCCCCGGTCGGCTTCGTCGCGAATCAGGCGACCGGCACCCTGCTTGACGTTGATCACCGCGCGCGGCAACTGGTATTCGAGGAAGGCATTGTGACCCTGGCTGCGCAGCCTCTCGATGCGTGCCGAGAGCACCGGATCGTCCGGCGGCGCAAACGGCAGCTTGTCGATGACCACCAGCGAAAGCGCTTCCCCGCGAACATCGACGCCCTCCCAGAAACTCTGGCTGCCGATCAGGATGGCGTTGCCGAAATGACGGAAGCGTTCGAGCAGATCGTTCTTGCTGCGTTCGCCCTGCAGCAGCAAAGGCAGCTCGAGCCGCTCGTGTTCCAGCCGCTGCGCGAGCAACTCGTGCGTCCGGCGCATCGCGCGCAGCGAAGTGCAGAGAAAGAATGCCCGACCACCGCTCGCCTTGAGCACCGGCCATGCGGCCTGCACGACTGCCTCCGGATAGCCCGGACTGTTTGGATCGGGCAGGTCGCGCGGCGCATAGAGCAAGGCTTGCCGCTGGTAGTCGAACGGGCTCTCCCAGCGCGCGGAAGCGGCGTCGGTCAATCCCATCTCGGCACGGTAGTGCGTGAAATCGTTCTGCACCGCGAGCGTCGCCGAAGTGAAGATCCACGCCCGTGGATGCCCGCTCATCTGCTTCTGCATGACCTCGGAGATCGCCAGGGGTGTCACGTTGAGTTGCAGCGACTGGCTATGGGTCTCTGCCCAGCGTACGGAATCGGCATCGGCTCCCGTCTGCCAGGCTTGCAGGCGCGCGAGCAGTTCGCTCGCCCGCCGCCAGCAGTTCTCGATGCCCTCGGCGCGCTGCGCCTGCGTTTCGAGCACGGCCGCGAGTTCCGCGAGGGCAGCGAGCAAGTCATGCAGGCGAGCCGGGAAAGCTGCGCGCGCCTCGAGTTGCGGCAGCGCGTAGCGAGCCGGTTCGAGGGGCAGTGCCAGACGCAATTCGCGCGCTGCCTTTTCGAGCGCCGCACAGCGCCTGGGCAAATCCAGGCAGTCACGCGCCGCCGCGAGACCTTCGACCTGGCTGTCTCGCCCCAGTTCGAGGATCTGTGCGGTCGACACGCTCTCGCCGAAGAACAGGCTGGCGACTTCGGGCAACTGATGTGCTTCGTCGAAGATCACTGCGTTGCAGGCCGGCAGGAGTTCTGCCGTACCTTCGTCGCGCAGCATGACATCGGCGAAGAACAGGTGATGATTGACCACCACCAGGTCAGCCGCCAATGCCTCGCGGCGAGCGGCGAGGACGAAACATTCCTTGTGGTGGGGGCAGTCCTGTCCCAGGCAGTTGTCGCGGGTGGAGGTGACCATCGCCCACACCGTCGCGTTCTCGGGAACGTCGGTGCATTCCGCTCGGTCGCCGCTGCGCGTCTTTCTCGCGAAGCGCGCGATGCGCCGCGCGTACGCGGCATCATCACGCGACAGGAAGCGACCGTCCGCCAGCGCACGTTCGAGGTGGTAGTGGCACAGGTAATTGGCCCGTCCCTTGAGCAGCGCGACCTTGACCGGCGACCTCAGTGCCTTGCGAACGGTCGGGATGTCGCGCAAAAAGAGCTGGTCCTGCAGATTGCGCGTGCCCGTCGAAACGATCACCTTGCCACCCGCCAGCAGGGCGGGCACCAGATAGGCGTAGGTCTTGCCTGTCCCGGTGCCGGCCTCGACGATCAGCACCCGATTGGCAGCCATTGCCGCCGCAATGTGCTCGGCCAGTTCGACCTGCTGGGCACGCGCGCGATAACCGGGAACGGCCGCCGCCAGCGGACCATCGGCGGAAAAGACTTCGGAGAGCAAGGCGGTCATGGACGGTTCGTCGGGAGCAGCGCGAATCGTAACAGAAGCAGCCAACGCCGGCCCGTTCGCTTTCGCCGCGCCGGACACCAACCGAATACTTCGGCGAATTGGCAAGGTGGATTGGGCACCGCCACGATCTATCCTAATCGTTGGGCGCTGACACTGCCGGACCGCTGCAACTAATAAGTGGCTCAATCGACTATCGTCCGAATCCGCAACTGCGTTCGTTCGCTGAACTACGTTGTGTCCATCCACGCTGCAGAGGAACTTGACGATGACAACCTTACGATCCTCGATCTCGAAATTACCCTTCTCACAAGCGAAATCGTCGAACGCCAGCACGATCGCAAGACGGACGAGCGCAAGTTCGTGGTCCGCGGCGCCACAGTCGGCGGACTCCAGGCCGAGGCAGTCGTCAAGTTCGGCCCGCTCGGCAATCTCTTCATCATCACAGTCCACCTTGTCTGAAATGCTCTGTGCCTCATGCGGCGATCCAGGCGTGCAACTGCGGAGGGTGACTCGCAGTTCCGGTCGAGGTTCTTCGCTTCTGGTGATAGAGAACATCCCCATGTGGTCGTGTCCTCACTGCGGAGAGTCCTACTTCTCGGCTCAGACACTGCACGAAATCGAACGCATCAAGGCTCTTCGGAAGTCTGTTGCTGTCGACCGCTCGGTTCCGGTTGCAGTGTTTCAAGAAGCACACGCCCAACCCGGCACTTCGTTGCCGCCCAAGGTTGCCGGGTGACGTACACCATGGAAACGGATGAAGGCACGAAGCCAGTGGACATAAGCATGTTCGGCTCGTAAACTGGAATGCACGTAGCGTATGCGCTCACGCAGTTGGTCGAGAACCTTGTCCGAACGCAGCGCGGATAGCGGTGCAGCGCTGGATTTCATGACCTGTTACGCCGGTTCTTTTGTACGGTATATGCGATGGCTATCCAAGCAGCAAGCACGTTACGTCGCAGGTCGATGTTCGATGTTATGCAGCTGTAACAATGTTATACCGCAGGGCAGTCGCCCTAAAACAAAGTTGAACTAAAGCGCTCCGCACTGGAGTAGGCACCCCGGCGCCTCCCTATCCTCCCTCATTCGCTTCCGGTTTTCGCTCTCGCGGTCGAGAGGTCGAGAGCCTCGACGCCTCGTTCCGGAACTTTTCCGACTCACACCCAAATCCTCGATCCTCCACGTTGCGGGGGACGTCCCCGCAGCCATCGAGGAGAGAGTCATGAGTGAGTTACGTGAACGCATGAGCAACGCCATGTGCCTGCGGGGAATGGCGGCCCGGACGCAAGAAGCCTATCTCGGTGCAGTGAGGG
>WBZT01000904.1_pt1 | contig 22940 bp, 17 predicted proteins | sample 5204241 | NCBI WGS metagenome assembly WBZT01 (sample SAMN12344358, study PRJNA552823) | activated sludge metagenome | biome: Activated sludge suspended growth; feature: Nitrification reactor; material: Wastewater; isolation source: activated sludge from nitrification reactor of wastewater...
CGCGCCGGGGGTGCTTCATAGATGGGGCAATGCGCCCCGAATGGCGGGGACTATTGCCCCGTCGACCGGAAGCCGGCAAGGGCCGCCCTCCCGCGGGGGAAGCGCCCGAGGCGGCTTTCGGGCCGCGGCCGGCGCGGGCGACGGCGGGATCGGGTCGCCATGCCCTACACTCGACGCCGTTCGCCGTCCGTCACTCGAGCCCGGAGCCCCCATGCGCCTCGCGCCCCTCGCTGTCGTCCTCGTCCTCGCTGCCGCGGCCGCCGTTGCGACCGCCACAGCGGCCGCGCCGTCCGTCGTCGATCCGCGCTTCGCGCTCGTGCGCGCCGCCGCGCCCGCCAAGCTCGCCACGGCGATGCCGGCGACGATCCGCTTCGCGGCGCCTCCCGACGAGGCGACACTGGCCAAGCTCGAGGCGATGGGCGTCGCGTTCGAGCGCTTCGGCGGCCGGCGGCTCGGCAGCGCGGGCGTCTATCCGGTGACGCTCGGCGAGGCGGCGCTCGGCGCGATCGACGGCGTGCCGGGCATCGCGTCGGTGCAGCCGAGCTGGCGGCCGTTCCACCTGCCGCCGCTCGACGTGAGCCGGCCCGCGATCGAGGCCGACTCGGCGTGGAAGCGCACCGGCGCCGACGGCCGCGCGCTCACCGGCCGCGGCGTGCTCATCGCCGACTTCGACACCGGCGTCGACTTCTTCGATCCGATGTTCTGGTTCGCCGACGGCGACACGCTCGCGTGGATCGACGCCGACGCGAGCGGCTCGTTCGCTTCGGGCACCGACGCGGTCGACCTGAACCACGACGGCATCGCCCAGGCCGACGAGACGCTGCGCGTGCGCGAGATGGGCTACTCGACCAATACCGCAGGCGTGTTCGACACCGATCTCGACTTCCTGTGGAACGACGCCAACGGCAACGGCGCGCGCGACCAGGGCACTGGTGCCGGCTTCACCGAGGCGAGCCCGACTTACGGCGAACGCTGGTTCGTCGCGCTCGATGCGAACGGCAACCGGCGGCTCGATCCGGGCGAAAAGCTCGTGGCGCTCGAGACCTGCAAGATCCGCGCGATCCGCGAGACCGACGGCACGATCCGCCGCCGCGGCGTCGACCTGATCGAGGCCTCGCCCGACGGCGGGCCGTACGGCGGCCACGGCACGTCGGTCTGCGGTATCGCGATCGGCGGCGTGCCCGGCGTGCACCGGCTCTGCGGCGTCGCGCCCGGCGCCGAGATGATCGTGGGCTCGATCGACTACGAGGCGACGCCGCGCTTCTTCACCGGCCTCGCCACGCTGATGGCGTGGGGCGAGGCCGAGGGTGCGGACGTGATGCTCGTCGAGGATGGCGAGTGGGCGTGGGAGTACCTCGACGGCTCGTCGAACGAAGAGCAGATGATCGACGCGCTCGCCGCCTCGGGCATCGTGCAGGTGATGCCCACGGGCAACCTGACGGGCGGCGGCATGCAGGCGACGTGGAACGTGCCCGCGCACGATTCGCTCACGGTGACGTTCACCGGCGGCGCCTCGACCCACGTGTGGCCGTCGATCCGCTGGCGGACCGATCCCGCCGCGTGCGCGGTGCGCATGCAGGTCGGCGCCAGCGGCTACGTGACGCTGCCCGGCGACGGCACGACGCGCGCGATCGGAGCCAAGACCGTGGGCTCGCTGCGCACGGTGTCCTCGCGCGGCACGGTGATGATGGCGATCGACATCCCCGCGAGCGGCAGCGCGACCTACTCGGTGCGCCTCGTCAACTCCGGCGCCACGGCGCTGCGCGTCGACGGCATCCTCGCCGACGACGGCTTCGGCTGGTCGGGGCTCGCGCGTTGGTCGGCGCCGACGGAAAACAACACCGCGACGTGGCCGTCGACCGCCGACAGCGCGATCGGGATCGGCGCGTACCGCAACAAGTCGGCGACGACCGACATCAACACGTTCAGCGGCCGCGGTACGCGCATCGACGGCGCGCGCATCGTCGACGTGTGCGCGCCGGGCAGCACCGTGTACACGGTCGGACTCTCGACGACGAACTACGCCGCGTTCGGCGGCACGAGCTCGGCCGGTCCGCACGCCGCGGGCGCGGCCGCGCTGCTGCTGCAGGCCGATCCGAACCTGCGCCACAAGGGTGTCGCCGCGCGGCTCGCGGCTGGTGCGGCAACCGACGCGTACACGGGCGCGGTGCCGAACACGACGTGGGGCTTCGGCAAGCTGCGCATCGTGCGCGCGCTCGACGCGATCGTCGCGGGCGTCGAGCCGACGTCGCCCGCTCGCGAGGCGCTCGCGTTCGCGCCGGCGTCGCCGAATCCGTTCACCGGCGCGGTCGCGCTGCGCTGGCGGCTGCCGCGCCGCGAGCGCGTGACGCTCGGCGTGTTCGACGTGCAGGGCCGGCGCGTCGCCGCGTTGCTCGACGCGACGCAGGACGCGGGCGAGCACGCGCTCGAGTGGCGGCCCGCGTCGCTCGCCAACGGCGTCTACTTCGCGCGCCTCGCCGCGGGCGAGCGCACGCTGGTGCGCCGGCTCGTGCGCATGCGGTGACCTGATCACCACCTGCGGCGACTCTCGTTCGCAAGAGCGCGACGCCACGACCGCAGGCCGGTCGCTCCATACAGTCCAGGGCGTGGCCGCGCGCACGAGCTGTGCCGCCGCTGCCGGCGCGCCGTGTGTTCCTGCGAACGCGCACGTTCGCGATGGCTTCACCCCGCGTCGCGAATCGCACGGCGCGTGCGGGACGCACGCGTGCGACGGCGCACGTGAAATGCGTGTCCGCGCCTCTCGCCGCGACGGGTTCGTGCCGATGCTGAGAGGGCGTCGTCCAACGGCCCCCCCTCGTCTTCCCGATGTTCCCCGCTCGAGGTACGTGCATGGCCACCCGCGTGACGAGTGATCGCGCCCACCGGCTTCACGACCTGATCTCGCGCAGCGAGGACGACCTCATCGAGCGCGTCCTCGCGTACGCCCGCCGGCAGGACTACACGCGCTACACGTCCACGCTCGCCGAAGCCTGGCGAGGCTCCATCGTCGGACTCTCGTGCCCGATGCTCGCGGCGCTCGAGCGTTCCGACCAGGTGCCCGAGCTCACGCCGGACGAGGACTACGCGCAGGATCCCGTTGCGGCATTCGGCATCCTCGAGGCGCAGCGACATCGCGCACGCGGCATCGGCCTCGGCATGTTCCTCGGGCTGATGAAGTACTACCGCCAGTCCTACACGGACCTCGTCGCGAGCGCGGACTTCGCGCCCGTGGACGGCGCGTGGGCGCAGCTCTACGTGCGGCGCATCTTCGATCGCGTCGAGCTCGGCTACTGCACCGAGTGGGCGGCGCTCTCCGAGCAGGGGCGCGTCGACGAGCTGCAGGCGACCAACCGCCAGCTCGCGAACGAGAAGAACAAGTACCTCACGCTGTTCTCGAGCCTCGGGCCGCCGGTGCTCCTGCTCGATCGCGACGACCGCATCACCGACATGAACTTCGCCGCCGAGCAGTTGTTCCTCGGCGCGCGCACGCCGGGCCACACCTACTACGGCGCCTCGGTGCGCGGCCTGCTGCCGCCGTCGCTCGCCGAGGCCGTCGAGTCGTTCCGCGTCGACGGCCGGCCGCAGCTGCGCACCCTGGTCACGGTCGGCCGCGGCGCGATGGCACGCGACTTCGACGTGCTGCTCGACCGGATGCTCGACGTGTCGGGCAAGTTCGAGGGCGTGACGATCGTGCTCAACGACGTCACCGAGCGGCTGAGGCTGCAGCGCGAACTGAGCGAGGCGCGCGACGAGCTGGAGCGCCGCGTCGCCGAGCGCACGGCCGAGCTGCGGCACGCGCTCGAATCGCTGCACGAGGAGACGCGCGAGAAGGAACGCGTCGCCGCCGAGCAGCGCCGGCTCGAGCAGAAGGTGCGCGAGGTGCAACGTCTCGAAAGCCTCGGCGTGCTCGCGGGCGGGATCGCGCACGACTTCAACAACCTGCTCACCACGATCCTCGGCAACGCCGAGCTGGTCGATCGCGAGCTGCCCGAGAGCGCGCCGCAGCACGAGCGCCTGCACCACGTCGAGGTCGCGGCCCGCCACGCGTCGGACCTCTGCCGGCAGATGCTCGCGTACTCGGGCCGCGGCGCGCTCGAGCGCCGGCGCATCGACCTGGTCGAGCTGTCGCGCGACATGACCGACCTGATGCAGGCGTCGATCGCCAAGTCGATCGTCCTGCGCACGCGTCTCGCGGGCAGCCTGCACGTGCGCGGCGACGCCTCGCAGCTGCGGCAGGTCGTGCTCAACCTCGTCGTCAACGCCGCCGAGGCGATCGGCGAGCGCGACGGCACCATCGAGCTCGGCCTCGACCGCGTGCGGCTGACGCGCCGCGAGCTGGACGCGACCGCGCTCGGTCACGAGCTGGACGAGGGCGAGTACGTCGCGCTGCGCGTCTCGGACGACGGCTGCGGCATGGACGAGGCGACGCGCGCGCGGATCTTCGACCCGTTCTTCTCGACCAAGTTCGTCGGCCGCGGCCTCGGCCTCGCGGTCGTGATGGGCATCGTGCGCGGTCACGACGGCACGATCGACATCCAGTCGCAGCCCGGCGCCGGCACCACGGTGCGGATCTGGTTCCCGCTCTCGGGCGAGGCCGACGCCGATCCCGCACGCGACGTGCGGACGCGCTCGGTGATCGAGGCCAGCGGCGGCTGGCGCACCGCGCTGCTCGTGGACGACGACCCGATGGTGCGCCAGGTGACGACCACGCTGCTCGAGAGCGGCGGCTGGCGCGTGCTCGGCGCCTCCGGCGGCCAGCACGCACTCGAACGCTGGAGTGCCGAGCGCGAGGCGATCGCGCTGCTCGTGATCGACGTGAGCATGCCCGGCATGGACGGCCCCGCCACGCTCGCCGCGCTGCGCGAGCTGGGCTGCGAAGCGCCCGCGCTGCTCGTCTCGGGTTACGACGAGGCGCGCATCGACGCGCGCACCGAAGGCCTCGGCGTCGCCGCGGTGCTGCACAAGCCGTTCGACCGCGCGACGCTGCTGCGCACGGCAGCCGAGACGCAGGTCGGCGTGCTCTGACGGCCGCACGGACGACGACGGCGCCGCGACCTCAGCGAGGTCGCGGCGCCGGTCGCGTGTCCCGGATGGAGGATCGAAGTCAAGCGTGGCGGCAGGCAGCGGCGTAGCGTTCCCGCGTCATTCTGAAGGGCGCGATCCGCCGAGAGCAATCCGAACCCGCGCAAGGCGACGAATCCCCGCGACGCCCCGGGCTGCCGGCACACCGTGCCGGCAGGAAGGTCGCGCCCATGTTCTGCGCACGACGCCGCGGTGTGTCACCCGCTACACTTCTCGTGTTCACGTTGCTGCTCGCGAACCTCGTCACGCGCCCCGCGCTTGCGATCCAGTTGCACTGGGCGGGCGGCGCCACAGACCTGACCGTCACGCAGAACACGCAGGCCGTGCTGGTCGTGCAGGCGGACTCGGCGGAGGCGACCTTGCCCAACACCTGGCGGCTGCAGTGGACGGCCGACTCGCTGGGTGTCGCCTTCTCGGCGTTCGACCCGAACACCGCGTGCCTCGTCGACACGGCGAAGGTCGACTCGGTCGCGCCGCCTTCGACGCCAGCCGACAGCGCGGCCCATCAGGTCACGGCGCGCTTCTGCTCGGACGGGAGCGAGAACGCGACGGTGGCGTACTTCCTCGTCGATCTGCCAGCTAATGGCCACGGGAAGATGAAGGTGGTGGCACTGGATCCAGCGGATACGACGCAGGTCATTGAGTCGAGCGAGGCGACTTTCAACGGTGGCGTATCCGGAGGCTCTAGAGCGCAGGCCGCGACTCGTTTGTACGTGACGAACGTGTTGTCAGGGGCGGAACACGCGAAGATGGTAGTTGAGCTTCCAAGGGCGGGAATTGTCCAAGTGGTTGTATTCGACGTGCTTGGGCGGAAGATCAGGTCGCTCGTTGACCGGCAACTAGGCGAGGGCCGAACGGAGATTGAGTGGAACGGACGCAGTGAAGCTGGCGACCGAGTGAGCAGCGGGCTGTACTTCGTGCGATTGCGGACTGATCACAGCGATCGAATCGCACGCCTTCCACTGATTCGGTGAGCATCATGACCGTCATCGGGAGGCTGGGGCGCACATGGAGGGCTTGGGACCGGATAGCCGTATGTTTGCGCTGGGTGGTTGTGTTTCTGGCGAACGGTCTCCCGATGTCGGTGGCGAATGGGCAAATCGCAGCTCCGCAGCCTTGGGGAACCGATGGAGTCGTGACCGCGATCGCACGCTCAGGTAGCACGATCTACATTGGAGGCGGTTTCACGATGGTAGGCCCGTCGACGGGGGGCGGGGTCCCGTTGGTGGGAGATTCGGCCAAGTATGTTGCTGGCTTCCCTCGGGTGGCGGGAACCGTGAGAGCGGTCGTCCCTGACGGCGAGGGCGGGTGGTTCATCGGCGGGTACTTCACAGCCGTGGGCGGTGAACCACGCAACGATCTCGCCCACGTGCTGCGCGATGGCTGTGTCGCCGGCTGGGCCCCGGATCCCGATCTTGCCGTGTTTGCTCTGGCGGTCGATTCTGGTCGCGTCTACGTGGGGGGGCGCTTCAGCTCGATCGCGGGGCAAAGACGCGCCAACCTGGCGGCCTTTGACTCCGAATCTGGCGCATTGTTGGATTGGGATCCTTCTCCGAATGGCGAGGTGCAATCGCTCTGCCTGGTGGGCGACACGTTGTTCATCGGGGGGGGCGTTCGACTCCGTCGGATCCGCCCCCCGTCGTCACCTGGCGGCCTTGATTAGCGGGACCGGAGTCCCTATCGCGTGGAACGTTCCCGCGGACAACACCGTGTCGGCACTTGAGGCCTCTAGAGGCCGCCATGCGCTGGATTCGCGAGCTTCGTGGGCATCGAGCCCCCCGCGCGACCGCCCTCCCGGCTCGTATTGGCCGGAGTTGCCCCGAACCCCGTAGTTTCCGACGCGACAATCCAGTTCGAGCTGCCACGGGCGTCGGCTGTAAGCTTGAGGGTATACGACGTGATGGGAAGGCACGTTGCTTCGCTGCTTGAACGCGTTCCCCGACCGTCTGGTCGACAGCAGGTTGTCTTCTGCCCGCAGGGGCTCCGATCGGGCTGCTACTTGTATCGTCTGGAGGCCTGCGGTACGAGCCTGACTGGGAAGATGGTCGTCCTCAGGTAGCTGCCGCACCTCGGATCCTCGGACAGAACCGCGTGACTGTGCCCGTGGTGCACGGAATCTGACGCAGGTCACACCGCCGCCCCCCAGCGCGCCTCGTATGCGCGGTAGTGCAGCGCCTCCGCGAGCCGCAGCGCGCTGACGCGCTCTTCGCCTGCGAGGTCCGCGATCGTGCGCGCCACCCGTAGCGCGCGGTGCACCGCTCGCGCGCTCATGCCACCGCGATCGACCGCGTCCGCGACGAGGCGGTGTGAGTCGGCATCGAGTGCGCAGTGCAGTTGGATCGCTGCGTTTGGCAAGTTGGCGTTGAGCCAGCCACGCCGGTGTTGCACGGCGCGTGCATTGAGGACACGGGTACGTACTGTGCGCGACGGCTCGCCGGTCGCAGCGCGCAAGAGCTCGTCGGAAGTCAGCGCGGACACTTCGATCTGAATATCAATACGATCGAGTATGGGGCCGCTGACGCGTGATGCGTAACGAGTAATATCAATACTCGTACAGGAACACCCGCGCTTGGGATGTCCGCGCCAGCCGCACTTGCAGGGATTCATCGCAGCCACGAGCAGCGGGCGCGCGGGGAAGCGGGCGTGGCCGCTCGCTCGCGCGAGGTGCACGGCGCCGGTCTCGAGCGGCTCTCGCAGCGCGTCGAGCAGGTGGCGCGGGTACTCGGCGAACTCGTCGAGGAAGAGCACGCCGTGGTGCGCGAGCGAGATCTCGCCGGGCCGCGGCGGCGCGCCGCCGCCGACGAGCCCGGCGCGCGAGAGCGAGTGGTGCGGCGCGCGAAACGGCCGCGTGCGCATCAGGCCGCGCCCGGGCGCACGCAGGCCGGCGGCCGAGTGCAGCCGCGTCACCACGAGCGCCTCGTGCGGTTCGAGCGGCGGCAACACGCCGGGCAGCCGTCTCGCGAGCATCGACTTGCCCGCGCCCGGCGGGCCGACGAGCAGCAGGTGGTGGCCGCCGGCGGCGGCGATCTCCACCGCGCGCCGCGCGACGGCCTGTCCGCGCACGTCGGCCAGATCGTCGGCGTCGTTCGGCGGCTCGTCGGCCGCAGCCGGCGTCGCGCGATCGAGCGGCGCTTCGCCACGCAGCCACGCGACCGCGTCGACCAGCGTCGGCGCGGCGAGCACGGTGACGTCCTCGACGAGCGCGGCCTCCGGCGCGGCTTCGGCGGCGCACACGATCACGCGCGCGCCGCCGCGCCACGCGGCCTCGGCGAGCGAGAGCGTGCCGCGCGTGCCGCGCACGCGGCCGTCGAGCGCGAGCTCGCCGAGCGCGGCGACGTGCTCGAGCCGCTCGGCCGGCGCCTGCCCGGTGGCGACCATCAGCGCGAGCGCGAGCGCGAGGTCGGCCGCCGCGCCTTCCTTGCGCCGGTCGGCGGGCGCGAGGTTGGCGATCACGCGCCGGTCGGGCGGCGCGAAGCCGGCGTTGCGGATCGCGGGCCACACGCGCTCGCGCGCCTCGCGGCCGCTCGCGTCGGGCAGTCCGACCATGGCGAAGCCGGGCAGGCCGGGGCCGACGTCCACCTCGCAGTCGACGGCGAACGCTTCGAGTCCCCACAGCGCGGCGGTGCGGATGCGCGCGAGCACGCGTGCTCCTTCGAGTGGGGGCGAGTCCGCGCGGCGAGCACGAGCAAGGTGCGTGCGCGCGCGCACGCGGCGCCGACGCCGCGCCGGCGCGCTCGCGACGCCGATGCGCCGACGCCGGCGTCGCCGCATCGCGCGCATCGTGCGCGGCGCGGCGTTCGCGCGTCGTGAAGCGTGCGGGCTACTTGGCGCGCTTCGGTACCGGCGAGAAGAGCTCGAGCACGAGCGCCCACGGCTGCGCGGGCGTGCGCTCCCAGATGTGCAGGAAGTAGCTCGAGTCCGGATCCGCGGCCGAGCCCTCGACGAGCGTGCCGTACGTGTAGCCGAGATCGCCCGTGTCGGCGACGAACTGCGCGAGCGACATCATGCGTCCCTGCGGATGCGCGGCCGCGGCCGAATCGCGCGCGGCGTCGCGGCCGATCACGGGGCGCGCGCCGTCTCGCAGCCAGCGCACGTTGGGCGCAGCGGCGCCGGCGAGCGCGGCGCCGAGGCCTTCCTTGCTCGCGACGCCGCAGTAGTCGGCGTCGGCCTTCCACAGCGCCTTGCGCTGCGCGAGCGAACCGCGATTGCCGCCGACCGCGACGAGCGTGCGCGACTCGAGCGGCGTCGCGGGCACGGCGTCGTGCGAAACGCCGATGTCGAGCACGGCGCGATACGTCTGGTCGGCCTGGCGCTTCCACAGCGTGACGAAGGTGCCGGTCGCCTGCGGCTCGGTGACGGTGCTGTCCTTGCGCCACTGCCACGGACCGGTCGTCCAGCCCAGCTCGCCCTCGGCGCTCATCACCGCGACCTCGGGATCCCAGCTCAGCCGCGTGACGCCCGGCTTGCGGGCCGCATAGAGCTTGCGCGCGTTGACCGGGCCGGGCGAGAACACGACGCCGGTCGGCGCGAGCCACTTGAGGAACCCGTCCCGCACGCTGGTCGTCGCGCAGTCCTTCGCGAAGGCGTGCTCGGCTTCGACGAGGGCTTCGGGGCCCGCAGCCGCGGCGCGGCCCGCCGGCGCGAGCACCGCGGCCAGCGCCAGCGCGGCGGTGAGGGAGCGCATCCATCGCATCACGTCGTACCTCCGGATCGATCGGGAGCGGGCGGACCACCGGCACTCCGGCCGGCGTGTCCGCCCGGGGACGTACCACGAGCCGACCCGGCGGGAGCGGTTCGCGCGCACGAGCGCGGGCTTCGCGATGCCGGACGCCGGTGAGGCGCGTCGGCGGCCACCCTGACGAATCCCCAATCGCATGTCACGGCTCAAGTGCGGCCTCCGGAGGTCCGATGACAGGGCGGGCACACAAGTTCCGTATTCGGAGCCAATTCCTTGAAGCGTTCGCTCGCCCGGATGCTGCGCCGCAAGCGGCGTGGCCTGATCGATTCCGTGACCCGGCCGCTGACCGGTCCGCTCGCGCCCGAACGGGCGCGTGCGGAAGCGACGGCATTCGTCGACGGCGTCGCCGCAGCGCTCGTCCACACGGACACGATGGGTGTGCTCGATCGCATCCGCGTGCGCTTCGCCGAGTGGCGTCGCGCGGGCGTGGACTCGGAGCGATTGCTCGGCGTGCTGGTCGCGATGCTGCGCGGAACGGGCGAGCCCGAAGAGGGCGAGAGCGCGGTGTGGGGCCCCGATCTGCGGCCGGCGCTCGACCTGGTGCCGACGCCGATCGTGCTCGTCGATCCGCACGATCGCGTGATCGCGGCGAACCAGGCGTTCTGCGCGCTCGGCGGCGAGGACTTCGGCGTGCTGCCGGGCCTGCTGCTGCGCGAGCTGCTCACCGGCGTCGCGAACGCCCCCGCGGCCGAAGGCGCGCTGCCGCCGCCGCAGCGCGTGACGCTGCGCGCGTTCCCGGAGCGCGGCCTCGTGGCGACGCGCGTGCCGGCGGCGACGGCCGGGCCGCACGCCGGCTGGTACGTGCTGTTCACGCCGGAGCGCCCGGCGCCGCTGCAGGACCTGGCGCTCGCCGACCTGCTGGAGCGCGAGAAGCACGAGAAGGAGAAGTTCGCCGCGCTGCTCACGGTGAGCCACGCCGTCGTCAACACACTCGACCTGAACACCGTGCTCACGACGATCGCCAAGCAGGTGCGGCAGGTGATCCAGACCGACGAGTGCACCGTGTTCCTCTACGACGAGGAGGAGCAGGTCCTGCGGCCGGCCGTGTGCGACGCGACGGCGTGGGTCGAGGAGCTGATGGCGGTCCGGCTCAAGCTCGGCCAGGGCATCACGGGCACGGTGGCGCTGACGGGCGTGGGCGAGATCGTCAACGATTCCGAGAACGACCCGCGCGCGATGCGCGTGCCGGGCACGCCGCCCGAGCTCTCGTCGCTGCTGTGCGTGCCGATGGTCGCGCGCGACAAGGTGCTCGGCGTGGTGACGCTGACGCGGCAGGGTGAGCGCTTCTTCCACCAGGAGGACCTCGACCTCGCGACGCTGTTCGCCGCGCAGTGCAGCGCGGCGCTGGCGAACGCGCGCATGTTCGCGGACATGAAGCGCGCGTTCGAGGAATTGCGCGAGGCGCAGGCGCAGCTGGTGCAGTCGGCGAAGCTGAACGCGCTCGGCGAAATGGCCGGCGGCGTCGCTCACGACTTCAACAACATCCTCGCGGCGATCCTCGGCCGCACGCAGCTGCTGCTGCAGACGGTTCCCGACGCCGAGTTGCGCCGCCAGCTCTCGGTCGTGGAGCAGGCGGCGCTCGACGGCGCGCAGACCGTGCGGCGCGTGCAGGAGTTCACACGCGTGCGCCAGGACGAGCACTTCGAGACGCTCGACCTGAACCAGGTGCTGCTCGACGTGATCGAGCTGACGCGCACCGCGTGGGAGACCGGCGCCAAGCGCCGCGGCGTCGCGATCGACGTGCACCTCGAGCTGCTCTCGTCGCAGCCCACCGCCGGCAACGCGTCCGAACTGCGCGAGGTGTTCACGAACCTGCTGCTCAATGCCGTCGATGCGATGCCGCAGGGTGGCGAGCTGTGGGTCTCGACCGAGAACGGTCCCGGCGAGGTGCGCGTCACCGTGCGCGACAGCGGCATCGGCATGGACGCGGAGACGCGCGGGCGCATCTTCGATCCGTTCTTCACGACGAAGGAGATCAAGGGCACCGGGCTCGGGCTGTCGGTCGCTTACGGCATCGTCTCGCGCCACCGCGGCACGATCGAGGTCGCGAGCGAGCCCGGCCAGGGCACCGTGTTCGCGCTCGCGTTCCCGGTGGGTGAGGTGCGCGAGACGCTCGAGTCCGACGATCCGGCGGCGCCGCTGCCCGAACTGCGCGTGCTCGTCGTCGACGACGAGGAGTCGGTGCTCGAGGTGCTCGGCGACATGCTCGGGCTGATGGGCATGCGCGTGACGCGCGCGCTCGGCGGCCCCGCGGGCGTGGCGGAGCTCGAGGCCGCGGAGTTCGACATCGTCTTCACGGACCTCGGCATGCCGGATCTGAACGGCTGGGACCTGGCGCTGACCGCGAAGTCGAAGCGGCCCGACACCGCGGTCGTGCTCGTCACCGGCTGGGGCTTCCAGCTCGAAGAGGACGCGGCCGCGTCGCGCGGCGTCGACCTCGTGATGGCGAAGCCGTTCTCGTGGGAAGACGTGCAGGCGGCGGTGCGCGAAGCGGGACGCGGCTCGGCGGTCGCGCGCGCGGCCTGAGGTCGCGGCGCGCGCGAGCGCGGCGCGCGGGCACGACGGCCCGCGGTGCGCGAACGGCGAGCGCACGGCAAGCGAACGGGCGCGTGGAGCGAGAGCTCCACGCGCCCGTCGGTGTTCGCGCCGCGCGTGCGCCGAGCGGCGTGTGCGATCAGCGCGGGAACGAGACGGGACGCGGCGCGTCCGGCGCCGGCAGGCCCAGCGCCTCGGCGCACGTCGACGTCCACGGCCGCTCGGGCCAGCTGCGGCGCGCGAGGTCGCGCACGCGGCCGCTGCGATCGATGACGAACCAGGCGGGCGCGTCACCGCGCGAGGCCGGATCGAGCGCGTTGAACTGCGCGCCGATCACGCGCCGGGCGTCGGAGACGACCGCATAGCCCACACGCAGCCGCGCGCCCAGTGCGCGGCAGGCGCTGGGACGCTGGTCGAGCACCGTCACGGGCACGACGCCGAGCGCGAGCAGCGCGGCGCGTTCGCGCTCGAGCGCGAGCATCTGCTCGTCGCTCGGGCTGATGATCAGGAGCACGTGGCCCTGCGTGCGCAGGTCGCGCAGGCGGCGCCAGCCGGCGGCGGACTCGAACGAGAAATCGGGAGCCTGCGAACCGGCGTCGACGATGGCGTAGTCGCCGTTCGTCGCGAGACCGTAGACGGGCTTGTCGTTGCGGGAGGCCGGCGGCGCGTCGTTGGACGCGCCGCTGGCGAGAGCAGGCAGCGTGGCCGCCGTCAGGGCGAGGGCCACGAACAGGATCACGCGACGCATGTGCGATCTCCGATGAGGGGTGATACGCGAAGTGACCGACCGCACTCGTCGTATCGACGCCTTCACGGGACCGGTTGAATCGGTGCAGCCTGCGAATCCTCAAGCGCCGCTCGCCCAGCGATTCCGGGCGGCGGCGTGCAAATCTAGAGGCCCTCCACGGCGGTTTGCACGAGGCCGCGCAGCGACGGCGCACGCACGTGCTGGCCGAGGACTGCGAGCTTCACCACCCCGTACTCGTCGAGCAGGAAGAGGCCGGGCCGCGTGCTGGTCGCCGCGGCGTCCCACAGTCCGTACATCGCCGCGATGTCGCCGCGATCGTCGGAAGCGATGGGGAACGAGGCGTGCGCGCCGGTGTTCCACTGCGCGAGCGTGGTCACACGCTCGTTGCAGACGACGATCGTGCGCACCTGGAGCGAATCGAGCGTGGCCGCCAGCGCGACGATTTCGGGCAGGTCGTCGCGGCGGTTGGCGAAGAACAGCGCGACACGCGTCCCGCGCGTGTCCTTGAGCCGGACGTTGCCGCCGGTGGCGGCGAGCAGCGTGAAGTCGGGAGCGCGCTCACCGACGCGCACGATGCCGACGACCTTCTCGGTGGCACCGCTGATGCCCATGCGCTTCACCTGCACGTCGGGCGCGGTCTGGGTGGGAGGCGACTTGGGATTGATCTGGGCGAACGAAGGGAAGGCGAACAGCGCCAGCACGAGAGCGAGCACGAGCCGCAGCATGACGCACCTCCGACGCGCCGCGTCGGCGAACGTCGCCGCACTTCAGGATCGACCGCCCCGGCGCGTCAGCGAGCGGTGCGTCCCGGAGGAACCGGCGTGTGTTCGATCGCGTCCTTCAGCGCCGCGAGGTTGCCCTCGGGCGTCGCGGGCGGGATCGAGCATCCCGGCGCCACGAGCCAGCGTCGCGCGTTCGTCTCCTCGAACGCGCGGCGGTATTGAGCGAGCGCGGCCGAGGGATCGCGCTCCTGCAGCGCGCCTTCGTGGGCGATGCCGCCCATGACGGCGCCCGGCAGGCGGGCGAGACCTTCGGCCAGCGACGGATTGCCGGCGGCCATGGCGTCCCACGAGAACGCCCCGACCGGATAGTCGGCGAACTCGAACAGCAGGTTGTCGGACTTGCACACGTGCAGCGTGTGGAACGGCGAGGCGCCCGCGGCCGCGAGCACGCGCAGGTCGTACGGGCGCGACCAGCGGCGAAGCGACTCGGGCGTCACGAACGCGCGGCAGCCCCAGTCGACGGTCGCGAGGAACAGGCCGTCGGCGCCGGCGCGCATCAGCGCGGCGGCGAGACGCTCGAAGACGCGCGTGACGCTTTCGAGCGCGCGCTCGACCTCCGCCGGCGCGCTCGCGAGGTGGTCGCGCAGCACGGTGGGCGGTTCGGTCAGCTCGCCGAGGATCGCGAGCGGCGTGAACACGGTTGCGAGGATCGGCACCTCCGCGGGCAGCTGCGCGCGGAGCAGGCGCACGGCTTCGATCTGCTCGCCGAGCGCGCCCTCATCGTGCGGCACCTCGGCGATCTTCGACCAGTCGGTGGCGGTGCGCACCGGGTATGCCTCGAGCGTCGGCTTCTCGTCGGGCACGCCGCTGTAGCGATAGCGAACGCCCCACGGTTCGACGTGGTAGTGCTTCCGCGGGTTGAGCTTGATCCAGTCCCAGCGCCAGCGGCGCCAGCGCTCGAGCGTGTGCGTCACGAGCTCTTCGGCGCTCGACTCGCGGTGATAGACGTGTCCCCAGAACGACACGGGGAGACGATCCACCTCGTCGCCGCGCATCGCGGCGAGTACCCGGTCACGAGAGGTCATGGCTCGACATTAGACCCCGTGCACGACCCGAACAAGCGATCGGCGGCTCTCGCCGACGCTCGCGAACCGTGCATCGCGCGGGCCAGCGAAGGGCGCGGCGATCGCGCGGCTCCGGGATGCTCCGCGCGGCGATCTGGTCTAGCGTGCGGACCGCATGCACACCCGGCTCCCGAACGCCGCGCGCACCGCGCTGGCCCTCGTCCTGCTCGTCGCGGCCCCGCTCGGCGGCGGCTGCGGCTGTGGCCGCGAAACGCCGCCGCCCGCGGCGCCGCACGCGCGCGAAGCGAGCGTGCTCGCCGACACCGCGCTCGGCGCCGGCCTGCCGCCGGGGCGGATCGACTCGCTCGCTCCACCGCCGCTCACCGCGATGCGCATCGCGCCCGCGGGCGGTGACGGACGCGTGCCGCCGCCCGAAGCCGCGTCCGACGCGCCGCCCGCGCCGGCCGCGAGCGACCGGCTGCCGGTCGACGACCGGCTGCGTCCGCCGATCCTCCGCTCGACCGCGCGGCTCTCGCTCGGCGCCGGCGCGCACGGTGCGGTCGAGCTCGACGTGCACGTCGACGAGGACGGCGCGGTCGACGACGTGCGCTGGGTGTCGGGAGACGCCGACTCGGCGACCGTGCGCGCGGCGATGGCCGCCGCGTCGCGCTTGCGCTACTACCCGGCGCAGCGCGCGGGGTTGCCGGTCGCGGTGTGGTGCCGGCAGCGCTTCGACGCCGGACGCGCCGCGGGCGCTCCGTGACGCGGGGGAATCGCGCGCGGGTTCGGGGGTGTCACGGAGCGTTGCGCGGGACTCGCCGCGCGCCACGCCGCCCGCCGATCCGTCACGTGTTCGAGCGCATCCAGATCTCGCGCGTGCGCTCGATCTCGAAGCCTTCCGAGCGGTAGAGCCCGAGCGCGTTCTCGTTCTCGCCGTCGACGAGCAGCGTCACGCGCTCCGGCGTGTTCGCCTCGAGCCAGCGCACGCCCCAGCGCAGCAGCATCCGCCCGAGGCCGATGCCGCGCGCCGCGTGCGCGACGCCGAGCACGCCGACCTCGCCGCGCGTCGCATGCAGCTCGTTGCGGCAGAACCCGGCGACGGCGCCGTCGCGATACGCGAGCAGCAGGCCGTCGGCGTGGAACGCAGGATCGGCCGCGATGCTGCGAGCGTGATCCACGTCCGACGCGACGAAGCGGTAGTGCTGCGCGAACGAGTCGTTGAAGGCGTCGGTCCAGTCGCGGAGCATCGCTTCGCTGCCGTCGAACGTGCGCACCGTGACGCCGGCCGGCCACACGGGATCCGCCGCGCCGCCGCGCGGACGCTGCATGAGCCAGAACCAGCGGTCGTGCACGAAGCCCAGCTTCGCGGCGAGCGCGCTCGCCGCCGGGTTGGGCGTCCACGCGCTGCCGGCGATCTCGGCCGAATCCCCCAGCGGGAGCGTGCGCACGAACGCGAGCAGTTCGTGCGCGAGTGCCGTGCCGACGCCGGCGCGGCGGAAGCGCTCGGTGACGCCGACGCGCATCATCACCATCGGCGAGCGGCCCTCGCGCGGGATCACCCACGGCACGCCGAAGCCCGCGGGCTCGCCGTCGACGAACGCGAGCTGGAGCCCCGGCTTGGCGAGGATCTCGTCGTGCAGCTTGTGCTCGAGGCCGTGTGCGCCCTGGAACTTGTCGAACGACGGCGCGAGCGACGGACCGGTGACGAGCGCACGCAGCGTCTCCAGGTCGGCGGGTGTCCACGGGCGGATGGAGAGGTTCATGCGCCGCACGCTAGCGCAGCGCGAGCGCGCCGCGCCAGCGCGGGACGCGCGCGCCGCCGCACGCGTGCGGCGGCATCGCGCGTGCGGCGCGGGCTCGCGGCGTCCGCGCGGCGACGGCGGAAGCGCCGGGCGAGCTCGCGACCCGCGCCGGGCGCGAAGGTCTCCGAGCGCAGAAAACCGACGAGCGCGGCTGCGCGTCCTCGCCGCGCGCGGTATGCTGCGCGCGCGGGCCACCACGGAACGGTGGCCACACGATGTGGCATCGGGCCCTCGGCGTGGTCCGCATGCAGCTGCACGACTCTCAGCGAAGCGACGATTCACGCACGCGAGACCCCGCCCGGGACCGGGCGGGGTCCGCGCTTTTCGGCCCGCGCGCCGCACCGGCGCCGCGGGTCGCACTCGTTGACGCCCCGCGGGCGCGGCCCTTAGCCTCGTTCCATGAACCCGAACTCGTTTCCGCTGGACGTGCTGCACGGCATCATCGAACGCTTCTCGGGCCGCCGCGTGATGGTGCTCGGCGACGTGATGCTCGATCACTACGTGTGGGGCCGCAGCGAACGCATCTCGCCCGAAGCGCCCGTACCCGTCGTGGACGTGCAGCGCGAAAGCGTCTCGCTCGGTGGTGCCGGGAACGTGGCCGCCAACCTCGCGGCGCTCGGCGCCGAGCCGGTGCTGGTCGGCGTGCTGGGCGACGACGACCACGGCCGCCGCATGCTGGACGCCTTCAACGAGCGCGGCGTGAACACCCGCGCTCTGGTGCGCGACGCCTCGCGCCCGACCACGTTCAAGACCCGCGTGCTGGCGCAGAACCAGCAGGTCGTTCGCGTCGACTGGGAGTCGCGCGCCGAGATCGAGGGCGAGGCGCTCTTCGCGCTGCTCGACATGCTCGCGCGCGAGATGCCGCGCTGCCAGGGCCTCATCGTCAGCGACTACGGCAAGGGCGTGATCACCCGCGTCGTGCTCGACCGCGCGATCGGGCTCGCGCGCGCGCAGGGCATCCCGATCGCCGTCGATCCCAAGGAGAGCCACATCGACGCGTACCAGGGCGTCAGCATTCTCACGCCGAACCAGTACGAGGCCGGCTGGGTGATGGGCCGACGCATCACCGACGAGCGCTCGCTGATGGAGGTCGGCTGGGGCCTGCAGCAGCGGCTCGACGCCGAGTGCGCACTGGTGACGCGCGGGCCGGACGGCATGTCGCTCTTCGAGAAGGGCGGCCGCTACACGCACCTGCCCACCGTCGCGCGCGAGGTCTACGACGTGACCGGCGCCGGCGACACGGTCGTCAGCGTCGTCGCACTCGCGCTCGCCTCCGGCGCCGACTATCCGCAGGCGTGCTACCTCGCGAACCACGCGGCCGGTGTCGTCATCCGCGAGGTCGGCACGGCGTGCTGTTCACCTGCCGAGCTCAAGGCCTCGCTCGCGGAAGCCGCCGCGTGACGCCGCACGGCGGGGTGCTCCCGGTCGCCGCCGCGACGCGCCTGCAGCTCTGGCGCGTGGCCGGCGACACCATCGTGTTCACGAACGGCGTCTACGATCTGCTGCACCGCGGCCACGTCGAGTACCTCGAGGAGGCGCGCGCGCTGGGCGACCGGCTCGTCGTCGGCGTCAACAGCGACGCGAGCGTGCACCGGCTGAAAGGTCCGTCGCGCCCCATCCTGCCGGAGCGCGACCGGCTCGGGCTGATCGCCGCGCTCGCGTGCGTCGACCTCGCGGTGCTGTTCGGCGACGACACGCCCCTGGCGCTCATCGAAGCGGTGCAGCCCGACGTGCTCGCCAAGGGTGCCGACTACGCGCTCGACCAGATCGTGGGCCGCGAGTTCGTCGAGGCGCACGGCGGCCGCGTGGAACGCATCGCGCTGCGCCCGGGTCTGAGCACGAGCACGCTCGTCAAGCGCATCCGCGAAGGCAAGAGCGCGCTCGATCCATGGGACTGACCTCGGTGCGACCTTCGAACGTGCATCGCCTCACCGCCCGCGTGCCCGCCTTCGTGATCGCGCTCGCCGCGCTCTTCGCTGCGGGCTCGTGCGCCGCGTCGTCGCGTCCCGCGGCGAAGCCCGCCACTGCACCGCCGGCGGCCGCGGTCACCGAGCGCGAACCCGAGCGCCCGAGCTGCCAGCGCTGCACGGACTCGCTCACCGCGAACGGCAAGGCGGTCGGCGCCGGCCTCGTCGGCGTCCTCACGCCCGCGGGCGAAGGGCACGTGCTCGACGGCTGCGCCGGACGCACGACGCTGGAGGGCATCCTCGGCGAGAGCGTCGCGCCGCTCGTCGGGCGCGAGGTGTGGGTGAACGCCGTGTGCACGGGCAACGGTCGCGCGGCCGCGCTCGGCGCGCACGTCGTGGGCGAGCCCGTGGTCGATCTGTTCGTGATGGGGCTCTGTCCGGCGGCGCGCGGGCTCGAGCGCCAGATCGCCGAGGCGTACGCGAAGGGCGACACCGCGCATCGGCCGGCGTTCCGGCTGCACGCGATCGTGTTCGCGCGCGACAGCGCGGGCACGACGGTGTACTTCGCCAAGCACGGCGCCGCGGAGCTGAACGAGGACGTGGTACAGCTCGCGGTGCAGGAGCTCGAGCCCGCGAAGCTGTGGCCCTACCTCGGCGAGCGCGCGAAGAGCGACGAGGACTGGGAAACGCTCGCCGGGCGCGTCGGGATCTCGTGGCGCACGATCACCGAGATCCGCCGGCGCCTCACGAACGAGCTGGCCATGCGTGCCGCCGAGGCGTGGAACGACACCGCGCTCAACTGGCCGACGATCGAGGCGAGCCCGACCGTGTTCTGGCGCGGCCTCGCCGTGCACGAGCTGTCCGAGGTGCCGGGCTGGCGCTCGGTGACGATGACGCAGGAGCCCTGCAGCAACTGAACGATGTGCCGCGCCGTCGGTGACGGCGCGGCGCCGACGAGTCCCGTGCAGTCGTGATGCGGCACCCCCGGCCGCGCGGATGCCACATGTCGAACGAGGACGAACCGCGCGAAGGTGCGAAGCGGCCGGATCCGATGGCGCTGGATCCGGCCCTCTACGAAACGCTGCACGCGATCGCCGAGCGCGCCATGCGCAGCGAGCGGCACCGCACGCTGCACCCGACCGACCTCGTGCACGAGGCGTGGCTCAAGCTGGCCTCGGGCCGCTCGCGCGAATACGCCGACCGCGTGCACTTCCTGGCCGTCGCCGCGCGCGCGATGCGGCAGGTGCTCGTCGACCGGGCGCGCGCGCGGGCCAGCGCCAAGCGCGGCGGTGATCCGCTGCGCGTCACGCGCGTCGACGAGCTGGCCGACGCGACGCCGGGCGAGGACGTGCTCGCGCTGCACGCGGCGCTGGAGCGGCTCGAAGCCGAGGACGCCGACGCGGCGCAGGTCGTCGTCTACCGCTTCTTCGGAGGCATGACCGAGGTCGAGACCGGCGAGCTGATGGGACGCAGCGAACGCTGGGTGCGCGGCCAGTGGGCCTACGCGCGCGCGTGGCTGCGCCGCGCGATGGACGAGGCTCAGTAGGGCTCGGGGGAAGGCAGGTCGAGCGAAAGCGCTGGTGGTGGCGCGTCGAGCCCCGCGTACACGCTGCCGAGCTGCCGGTTCCAGCGTGGCGATCCGGCGTGCACGAGCAGCAGCTTGGCGAAGTCGGTGAGCTGCAGCGCGTGCCGCTCGTCGCGCGGGTCGCGCGTCAGTCGCCAGCGGATCGCGGCCACGCGCATGCGCTGCGCGTTGGATTCCAGCCGCAGCAGTGGCAGCGCGCCGGGATCGAGGGTCCGCTCGATCGACACGAGTTGCGCGTCGATCGCCGCGAGCGTGCTCGTGTCGCGCGATGCGCACACACGGTCGATCGCCGTGGCCTGGGTCACGATCGCGAACCGCGTCCGGTCGATCCGCCCCAGCTGCGCGAGCTCTTCGGGCCGCAGCGCGAGCAGCTGCTCCGCTGCGGCGAGGTGGCGTGCCGGGGCTCCGGGTACGGAGTCGAGCCGGGCCGCGAGCCGGTGCGTCTGCGCCAGCTCGAGCCGTGAGAGGTAGACGCTCGTGTAGCCCTCGAGCATCGAGCGCATCTCGAGTGCACGCCGCAGGTGGACGAACGCCGAGTCGAGCAGTGGCTTCGAACGCTCGAGTGCCGCGAGGCGGCGCTCGCCCGCACCGAGTTCGTGCAGATGCGAGGCCGCCGCCGGTACCTGGGCGGAACTCGGCGCGGGGACGAGCGCGAGCCGCAGGTGCGCGATCCCGGCGCGCAGCGTGTCGGGCGAACCCAGTTCGTCGCCGTACGCGACGAGGCAGACGCCGAGCCTCGCGTGCGTGTACAGGCCCAGGTCCGCCAGCCAACCCTGGGATTCGTCATCCAGCGGCTTGCTCGTCGTCGCGAGGATCGCCTCGGTCGCTCGTTCGGCCTCGCGGGCGCGTGCGAGCGCCCGAGCTTCGAGCTCCGCGGGACGCGCCAGCCGCGCCGCGTCGGACAGGGCCATGCTCGACGAGACGAGCGTGTTCGGGGGCGGCTTCAGCATGAGGTAGTTCGCCGACAGCGCGGTCGAGTCGGGCAGCGCCGGATAAGCCACCGGAAAGCGGGGTTCGCGGCTGTCGTACCAGAGCTTCGACGCCGCCTCGTAGAGCGCGACATCGTTGGTGCGCTCGGCGATCAGGTACTCGGCCTCTCCCATGCGGAAGAGCGCGAGCCGCTCGGTCGCGGAGCCGTAGGGACGCCAGCGGATCGTCCGCGCGTACGCGCGAGCGCGCGAGGCCCACACGAGCGCCTCACGCTCGCGCGCGAGCGTCCGCGTCGTGTAGTGCAGCCGCACCGCGGCGCTGTCGATGCACACCATCGCGCGATCGAACGCGTGCGCCGGGCGCATCAGTCCGTCCGCCCAGTCGAGCGGCGTCGGCGGCGTGCGCCACGCCGAGAACGCCGCACCCGCGAGCGCCGCCGCGCTCGCGAGCGCGAGGACGATCCGCCACGGCGCGCGGAAGGCGCCGTCGCGCTCGCGCACCGGGCGCGCGAGCGGGCGGCGACCCGCGGCGACGCGGCGCAGGTCGTCGGCGAGTGCCCCGGCCGAGGCGAGGCGGCGCGAGGGTTCCTTCGCGAGCGCCGCGCGCAGCACGCGTTCGACGCCGGCGCGGTGCGCGGCCGGCAGTTCGTCCATCGTGCGCGGCGTCGCGGTCATCACCGCGACGAGCGCGCGATGCACCGAGTCCTCGGGGATCTCGTAGGGCATGCGACCGGTGAGTAGCTCGTACGTGAGCACGCCGAGCGTGTACACGTCGGACGCGGGGCCGATGCCCTCGACGCGCGCCTCGGCCTGCTCGGGGCTCATGTAGCGGATCGTGCCGACGAGCAGCCCGACCTGCGTGAGCACGCTCGTGACGCGAACGTCGGCGTCGGCGAGGCGAGCGACGCCGAAATCGAGCACGACCGGACGTCCGTCGCCGCGCACGAGCACGTTCTCGGGCTTGAGGTCGCGATGCACGACGCTGTGGGTGTGCGCGTGCTGCACCGCGTCGGCCACGTCGGCCATGATCGCAAACCGCGCCTCGATCGTGTGTGAAGCCGAGGCCCATGTGCGCAGGTCGGTGCCCTCGACGTACTCCATCGCCAGCCACGGCAGCGGTCCGCCGGGACCCTCGGCGACCCCGGTCTCGACGAGGCGCGCGATGCCGGGATGGTCGAGCCGTGCGAGCACCGCCGCTTCGCGCCGGAAGCGCGCGAGCATCGCCGGCGAGAGCAGTCCGCGGCGTAGCGCCTTGATCGCGGCGCGCTCGCCGTCGGCGTTGTGGCCGAGGTAGACGACACCCATGCCGCCGCGGCCGAGTTCGCGCTCGATCGTCCACGGGCCGAGCGACGCGGGCGCCGGTTCGTCGAACTTCGCTTCGAGGCCGGCGAGCGTCTCGTCGTGGTGCGCGAGCAGCGACTCGACGTCGCGAATCAGCGCGTCGTCGCCCGCGCACTCGGCGCGGACGAACGCGGCGCGTTCGCCCACGGGGAGCTCGAGGGCGCGAAGGAACACCGACTTGGCGAGGTCGTAGGGGCGCACGGCGGCCGGGGATCGGCGCGGGGGACGCCGGGATCGGACGGATGGACTCGGGTTCGAGGCAGCGGGGGCGCCCGCAGACTAGCACGCGTTCCCGGATTCCTGCCGGTTCGCGGGCAGGATTCCGCTTTCCACTTCACGGGCGTGTCCACTTCGGGGTCCCGGAAGACGGTCCGGTACGAATTCGTGACCCACATGGCGCCCGGATTGCGCATTCGCTGGCGGGGATGATGTTCGCGGGCCCTACGCGAAAGTCGGCCGCCGGCCGGACACGGAGTTGCCTTCGGGG
>WBZT01000907.1_pt1 | contig 22878 bp, 17 predicted proteins | sample 5204241 | NCBI WGS metagenome assembly WBZT01 (sample SAMN12344358, study PRJNA552823) | activated sludge metagenome | biome: Activated sludge suspended growth; feature: Nitrification reactor; material: Wastewater; isolation source: activated sludge from nitrification reactor of wastewater...
CGCGGCTACTCCGCGATGGCCATCAACGGCGACCTCGGCCAGGCGCAGCGGGAGCGTACCGTCGGGCAATTGAAGGCCGGGACACTGGACATCCTCGTCGCCACGGATGTTGCCGCCCGCGGCCTCGACGTCGACCGCATCAGCCACGTGGTGAACTTCGACATCCCGACCGACACCGAGTCGTACGTGCACCGCATCGGTCGCACCGGGCGCGCCGGCCGCAAGGGCGACGCGATCTCGTTCGTGACGCCACGCGAGCGCCACCTCCTCCGCGCGATCGAGAAGGCGACCCGGCAACCTCTGACGCAGATGCAGATGCCCACTGTCGAGGACATCAACGTCCGGCGACTGGCCCGCTTCGACGCGGCGATCACGCAGGCGCTCGGGTCCGAGGACCTCGGCTTCTACCGCGATGTCGTGGGCCACTACGTCAACGAGTACGACGTCCCGGAAGCCGATGTCGCCGCAGCGCTGGCCGTGGTGGCGCAGGGTGACTCTCCGTTCATGCTCGATCAGGCGCAGGAACCTGCACCCGAGCCCGCCGCGCGCGCGACCTACCGGATCGCCGTCGGCAAGCGGCAGAAGATCGGCCCCCGCCAGATCGTCGGAGCCCTGGCCAACGAGGGCGGCTTGAAGAGCAAGGACTTCGGGCACATCGACATCCGAGCGGATCACACCTTGGTGGAGTTGCCCGCGAACCTGCCGGCGGAGACCTGGAAGAAGCTGCGCAAGACCCGGATCTCCGGCAAGCTCATCGAGTTGACGCTCGACACGGGGAGCAAACCCCACAAGCCGCGGCACAAGAGCGGCCACCACAAGGACCATCACAAGGGCAAGAAGAAGCGCTGAGCCGCTGCTCACCGTCCCGATTGCGACGTTGTTGTCGCTCATCGACTTCGTTTGCGACGTTGTTGTCGCTCAGGAGCATCGGAAACGACAACAACGTCGCAAACGGGGAAAGGAAACGACAACAACGTCGCACGGCAGCACATTCGCCACTCGCGCCCCAGCCCGGCCGGAGGTAGCGTCGATCAATGGATCACTTCGTCATCGCCGGGGCCGGGTTGGCCGGGGCAAAGACCGCTGAACACCTCCGCGCCCAGGGATTCGACGGGAGCATCACCCTCATCGGCAGTGAGGCGTTGCCCCCCTACGAACGCCCGCCTTTGTCCAAGGGGATCCTCATGGGATCCGCCGAGCCCGACTCGGCCTTGGTCCACCCGGAACAGTGGTACGCGGACAACGCGGTCGACCTCGTACTCGGCAGCCCGGTCACCGGCGTGGATCTCGACAGCCGCACGGTAACGCTGACAGACCGCGAGATCCCCTTCACCAAACTCGCCCTGACCACAGGCACACGGCCGCGCCGGCTTGAGGTCCCCGGATCCGACCTGCCGGGCATCCACTACCTGCGCGAATTGCCGGACTCGCTGCGGCTGCGGGAGGTCTTCGACGAGGTCGGCCGCATCGTGGTGGTAGGCGCCGGCTGGATCGGCCTCGAGGTCGCAGCGGCTGCGCGGCAAGCGGGTGTCGATGTCACCGTCGTCGAGGCTGCAGAACTGCCACTGCTCGCCGTGCTCGGCCCACAGATGGCGGAGGTCTTCGCGCAGGTCCACCGCAGCCATGGCGTGGCCCTCGAACTCGGGGTCGGCGTCGACGGGTTCGTCGGGGCCGACAGAGTCTCCGCGGTGCGCCTGTCCGACGGCCGCAACCTGGCCGCCGACGCCGTGGTTGTGGGGGTGGGAGTCGTGCCCAATGTGGAATTGGCGCAGGCTGCAGGGCTCGATGTCGACAACGGCGTGACGACGGATGCGCACCTTCGCACCAGCCACCACGACGTGTTCGCCGCCGGAGACGTCGCCAACGCCTTCCACCCCGTACTGCAGCGGCAGCTCCGCGTGGAGCACTGGGCAAATGCCCTGAACCAGCCTGCCGTCGCAGCGACAGGGATGCTCGGGGGCGACGCGGTGTACGACCGGCTGCCGTACTTCTACACCGACCAGTTCGACCTCGGCATGGAGTACGTGGGCTACGCCGACGGGAAGGCGGAGGTCGTCGTACGCGGCGATGGACTGGAGTTCATCGCGTTCTGGCTCGTCAACGGCCGGGTGGCAGCCGGCATGAACGTCAACGTGTGGGACGTCGTGGACCCGATCCGAAACCTCATCCTGTCGGGCCGCGAAGTGGACCTCGCGCGCCTCGTGGATCCCGACGTCCCCCTCGACGAGGTCTGAACGGCCGCTACCGCCTCACGCCACCGACATACACCGAGCGGGTGCTGAATGCCTTGTACTCGGAGGTCGCCGGAGCGTGTTGGCGCACCACGATCTTGAGGTCAGGCCTGCCATACGTGCGCACCTTGACCAGACCCTGCGGGCCACGGATCACCTTCACGTAGCGGACTTCGCCTTGCGCCGTGGCATCGGGAAGTGATGCCACAACCTGTGTCCGGATGGACTGACCCGCGTTGGTGAGGGCGTTGCGCCCGGTGACCACGGTGACGCCACGGACCTTGATCCGTGCGGGCGGCTGGCCCTTGCCGTCGGCGGCCTTCTGGACCTTCTTCGTCACTGGCTCGGGGGTCGGTGTCGGCGTCGGCGTGGGTGTCGGCGTCGGCGTCGGGTCAGGAGCCGGGTCGGTCGTGGCGCTCACCGCAGAGGAGGCGGGCCCATTCGCGAAGGCCGTGACCGCCCGCATCTTCACCGCATAGGTCGTTCCGGGGTTCAGACCGGGGATCGTCATCGGGCTGCCGGTGACGGCTGGGTCCGGGCTGTTCCATGTGGACCCGGAGTCCAGCGAGTACTGGTACGACACGTCGAGACCCTTGCCGTCGGCAGGATCGAAGGAGACCGTGATCGCCTTGTCACCGCCGACCGCGCTGGTGACGGTGGGCGTTGTTGGAGCCTCCAGTCGCGAGACGTATCCCGTCCGGTTCACGACGTAGGCGAACGAACCGTCGCTGGGCAACGAGATCGAGTTGGGCCCGTACGCGCCGACCCCGAGGGTGGATTCGAAGATCTGCGAACTCGTGGAGTCCACCGCGTACAGATCATCGGTGGTGTACTCGGCGGTCAGCACCCGGTCAGGCGTGACCGCCAGCGCGCGGACGTCCCGACCCGGCATGGTGATGGTGCGCACGACCGCGTCCGTTGCGGTGTCGATCTCGCTCACCGTCCCCGAGTTGGCGTTGGCCACATAGGCCTTCGATCCATCGGAATTGAACCCCACACCCATGGGGAAGTCACCCACGTCGATGGCACCAACCACGGTGTTGGACGACAGATCAATGCGGGAGACCGAGTCGCGGTTGGTGTTGCTCACGTACGCGAATGTGCCGTCCGGCGAGATCGCGACGCTGTAGGGGTAATAGTTGTCGCCAAGGGCGATCGTCGCGGTCACCGTATCGGAGGCCGTCGCGATCCGCGAGACGGTGCCGTCCCCCCCCATTCACCACCAGGGCGAAGTCGCCGCCCGGCGCGAAGACGACATCTGAGGGGAAGTTGCCCACCGCGATGTCGCTGCCCACGAAGGTGTTCGTTGCCGCGTCGATCCGCCGGACCACACCATTCATCGCTGGGGTGACGTAGTGAGCCGCGTAGACGTAGGTGTTGTCCGGGGAGACAGCCACCGCCTCCACCCACCGACCCGACATGTAGTGCAGGTCGTCGGTCACCGCGTTGGTGGCGGTGTCCACCCTGAGCACCTGCTGATCGTGGTCGGCGACGTAGGCGAACGTCCCGTCGGGGGCCACAGAGACGTCCACGCTCTCGATGGCGCCGGTGAGCGGGTAGTCCGGCGGCGCCGCCGCAGCGGGGCTCGCTCCAAGGGCTAACGACGCGACCACCGCGCTGGCGGTCGCGACGGCGGACAAGGACTTTTCGAAACGCATGACGTGAATCCCCATGATCACTTCATCGGCGCCCGACGCGGTGCCCTTGAGCCCACTGAACCGGCGTCGTGAGGGGGCGGATAAATTCGAGATGAACCGGATACAGGAGGCAGACATGGCGCGCACGGCGATCGTCACGGGTGGGGCACGCGGTATCGGAGCGGCAGTCGCGAAGAAGCTCGCGGCCGACGGGATGTCGGTGGCTGTCCTTGACCTGGACGCCGCTGCCTGCGAGCCGGTGGTCGACGAGATCCGCGCTGCCGGCGGAACCGCCATCGCCGTCGGCGCGAACGTGGCCGATGAGGCCGAGGTGGGAGCGGCTGTCGACCGGATCGCCTCTGAGCTCGGCGCACCCACCGTCCTGGTGAACAACGCCGGCATCATCCGCGACAACATGCTGCACAAGATGTCCGTCGACGACTGGGACGCCGTAATGGGCGTGCACCTGCGCGGAGCATTCCTGATGTCGCGCGCCGTCCAGCCGTACATGCGCGAGGCGGAGTTCGGCCGGATCGTCAACCTCTCGAGCACCTCGGCGCTCGGCAACCGCGGCCAAGCGAACTACTCGGCGGCCAAGGCAGGCATGCAGGGCTTCACGAAGACGCTGGCCATCGAACTGGGCCGCTTCAACGTCACCGCCAACGCCATCGCACCCGGTTTCATCCAGACCGACATGACCGCCGCCACGGCCGAGCGCATCGGCGTCGCCTTCGACGACTTCATCAAGATGGCCGCCTCCCAGATCCCCGTGGGCCGGGTTGGACAGCCCGAGGACATCGCGAACACAGTCGCTTTCCTCGTCAGTGAGGGCGCCGGGTTCGTGTCCGGTCAGGTCATCTACGTGGCCGGCGGGCCGAAGGACTGAGCCTGCTCGGGTTGGTCGCGATCACCACAGCCAGAGCGACCAACGCGAGCGCGAGCCACTCCGACCACCCGAAACCGGTGTTCCCGGACGGCGCGAGCAGGTCGATGGCCACTGACCCGAGCAACTGCCCGGCGATCGACAGCAGACCGAAGACGAGTACTCCGACCCCGCGCACCGCCCACGCGGCGAGCGCGATGAACAGCACCCCGATCGGACCGCCGAGGTAGAGCCACCACTGCCCGGGGAAGGACCCCAGCGAGGTCACTCCCGTGCCTATGACCAGCGTCGACAGCAGGAACAGGGCTGAGAAGCCCACGAGGAAGTTCACGCCCGTGGCAGCCATCGGCTGACCGGTGGCGACCGCCACCCTGCCGTTGATCGCCTGCTGAACGGCGATCCCGAGTCCGGCGGACACCGCGAGCACGACGATCCACGACACCTCGGAGACCCCGGCGTGCAACCCGGACACCACCACCGCGGCCAGTGCCACCACCGCGGCGACCACCCGACCACCGCTGATCGGCAGATGCCCCGCGGGACTGAGCCCCGCACGGTCGACCAGCAGCGAACCCGTCACTTGTCCGGCGACCACGCCGATGGTGAAGACCGTCACCCCGGTCGCCGGCACCACCAGACCCTGGGTGGTGACAAGCCACGCCCCGCCGAGGCCGCCGAGCACCTGCCACCACTTCAAACGACGGTCGCGCAGCAGCCCGGGCAGTGCCGCGACGGAGGCGCGCAGTGGGGCACGCGAGGACACGATCACCCAGGCGAGGACCAGGCCGGTGCCGAAGCTCACCGCGGCAGCGATCACACCCCCGCCTACGTATTGGGACAGTTCGGCGTTGATGCGGGACTGCAGCGCGACGAGCACCCCGACCGCGATGGCGGCCGAGATGGTCAGGAGACGATGGCGGCCCGCGGACACCCTTCGATTATCCGCTGCCGTGCGAACGCTTCTGGAACCCGTCCAGTTGCCGGTTGGCCAGCCGCTGCATGACGAACGGCAGCACCGGGGTCCGCCCCAGGACCGCACCGACCGGGCCGAAGGCCTGCGCCGCCCAAGCGCCGAAATCGAACACGTCCGTGTGCTTCACGATGAGGCCGTCCCGCAGTTCGAACCGCGCATCGACGACATTGTGGACCTTCCGCTTCGTCGCGCTGAACGTGTAGTCGGCTTCCCAGTGCGCGCTGCCCCGGCCATCAGCGGCCTCGATGCCACTGGCGGTCACTTCAAGGTCCTTGCCCGCCCGGCACAACATGCGCCACATGTCACGGGCGCGCTCCCCGTGCAGTTCACCGAACGCCGGGTCGGTGAACACGACGTCGGCGGCGTAGCACGACGCCATGGTCTCCGCGTCGCGCACAGCGAACGCGGCGTAGAAGCGCTGGATAACTTCGGCGTCGGTCACCGGCTCACTCTACGGGGGCTTGCGCACGCGGGCATGCGCCTACCCGGGAAGTAAACGAACACCCGGGAAGGAAAATCCACGTTCCTTCCCTTCCCCGATGTCCCTTTCCTTCCCGGCTTGGTGCGCAGGCTTACGGCGATGTGCCTGTGACCGGCCAGTGCACGGCCGTGGCACCCACATAGGGATTGCTCGCCTCGACGACGATGAAGAGCAGCAACGCGGTGATCGCCGCCATCATCCCCATCAGGAACAGATTGGCCCCCAGTCGCACGGGGATGAACAGTGCCACCAGCACCAGGTTGGTGATGCCCAGGATGAAGATCACGGCGAGCGCTCCGGGGGCAGCACGGTTGGGCAGCGCATCCACACGATTGCGGCCCTGGTCGAACATGTCATCCACCGCTGACGTCAACGACTCCCACTCGGGTGCGTTGTCGGCGCCTGCCTTGGATGCCTCGAGCAGAGCGTCCGCCACCGGCAGCCCCGCCTCGACGAGTGTCGTGTACGCGGCCGGGGAATCGGCGTGCTCGAGCAGCGGCCACTGCTGGTTCATCACGTCGTTCTGGTACGCCTCGAGAGCGGCCACCACCTGCGGTCCACCTTTGTCCGGCGCGATCTTCGAGGCGACCACCCGGGCGCGCGCGAAATCGGCGGCTTCCGCTTCGGTGGCGGCGGTTGCCGCCTTCGACGCCTGCCAGAAGTTGCCGAACACGAACGCAAGCAGGAACACGAAGGCCGTTGTGGTCAAGCCGATCGCCCGACCGGACAGTTCGTAGGCCGGTGCCGGCAACGGCGGTTCGTCGAATGTCTCACCCGCATCCTCAGCGGCCTGCTTGCGGGCGTTTCTAGCATCCTTGGCCATCTCGTCCTTGGCGTTGAGCGCCAGCACACGGCCGTGGAAGAGCCACACCATCAGGAGGGTCACCCCCACTGTGATGCCGATCGCCAGCACCAGGCGCCAGAAGGGCGGGACGTCCACCATGAACGTGGAGAAGGTCACGGTGTGCAGCATCGAGTGTCGGGAAGTCGTGTTGCAACTTTCGCGTCGGTCACACCGTCTTCTTACCGTGATCCCACCTGGCTTTCGTGCTCGTAGGTCACTGTCGGTAGCACGAGAACGAAGGGAAACCCAATGAACAAGAAGACGATCGGCATCATCGGCGCAGGCGCGGCCGCTGCGGCCTTGACCCTCGGCGCCGTGACGATGGCGACCGCCGCCGACGACAACACCAACCAGAGCCCTACGGCCAGTTCCAGCCAGCCGGCGGTGCCGGGCCAGGGTCAGCACGGCATGGGCCCAGGCGCCGGCGAGACCCCGCTGACCGGCGAGGAGGCCGAGAAGGTCACCGCCGCGGCGCAGGCGGAGATCCCGGACGGCACCGTGCTGCGTGTCGAGACCGACTCCGAGGGTGTATTCGAGGCACACGTGCAGAAGGCCGACGGGACCGAGGTCATCGTGCAGGTCGACGCCGACTTCAACGTCACCGGCGTGCAGGAGATGATGGGCCGCGGCGGTATGGGTGGCCACCACGGCGGACCGGGTATGGGCGAGACGCCGCTGACCGGAGCGGACGCTGAGAAGGCGACCGCCGCCGCCCAGGCCGAGTTCCCCGGTGGCACCGTGCTGCGTGTCGAGACCGACGCCGACGGCACCTACGAGGCACACGTCCGGAAGGCCGACGGCACCGAGGTCGAGGTGAAGATGGACAAGGACTTCAAGGTCACCTCCGTCGAGGAGCACAGCTTCGGGCACGGTCCGATGGGTGACGACGACGCGGCCACCGCGACGCCGAGCGCCTGATCACGCAACGATCCCGGGTCGGGGCACCACCCCTGGCCCGGGATCACTGCGTTCAGGGGGAAGTCACCCCGAGGAATTCCCCGTTCCATCCCGGCAGTACCGCGTTGATGGCCGCCGCATCGGCGCCGCAGCGGTGCGCAAGCACGTCCGCGAGCACGGCGCGGTAGTCGGTCGTCGCCCGCAGGTCACCGTCCTCAAGCGCCCCAGCGGCCAAGCCCGGCCAATCGCCGTGGACTCCCGGGTTGACGTTCCCGCCGGCGACGAACATGACGTTTCCCCAGCCGTGATCCACACCGCCGGATTCGTTCTCCTGGGCGCGGCGGCCGAACTCACTGATGGTGATCAGGGTGACCTGCTCGCGCGCCGGACCGAGATCCTCCAGGAAGGCCGCCAACGATCCGGACAGATCGGTGAGTTTTTCAAACATCCAGCCGCCGTCGACGCGACCGAGATCGGCGTGCATGTCCCAGTCGCCTTCATCCGCGGTGATCACCCGCGCGCCCACCTCGGATTTGATCAATTGGGCCACATCCTGCAGCGTCCGTCCGAGATCAGTGTCGGGATACGCGGCGGTCGGGGTGTACTCAGCCAGCTCGGCGGCAGTCTCGAGCGCGGACAAGGTGGTCGAGGCAGAGGTCTTCAGCGCAGAACCGGCGCGGTCGTGCAGGCCAGTGAGAGCGCTGGTCCAACGGGCGCGGTCGGCCGCGTCCGAGGCCCCATCGAGCGCGAAGTCCGCCAAGCGGTTCATGCCAAGTTCGTCGTACGGGCCGGCGAACGCCATGGGCATCGTCGTCGACCCCAGTTGCACCGCACCGAACGGTCCGGACGGATCGTGCAGCGACAGCATCCGGTCAAGCCAGCCGGTGCGGATCCCCGAACCCGGTGCCGCGCGCTCCACTTCGTCCATGGCGGAGAAGTGGGAACGGTTCGGGTCGGGCAGGCCCGTGGCCGTCACCACCGCCACGCGGCCAAGGTCCCACTGGGCCTTCAGCGCCGTCATGGCCGGGTGCATGCCGAACATGGAGTCGAGCTGCAACGCCGCCGGTGCCGGGACCGCGATGGTGGGTCGCAGGTCCGCGTAGTCCGGATCACCGAGCGGGACGACCGCGGACAGCCCGTCGAACCCACCCCGCAAGGACAAGACCACAACCGTGTCGCCCTGCCAGGGCCCATCCGCCCACGCCACCCGGACCCCGCCGCCCACGAGCAGGGTCGAACCGAGCACCCCGAGCGAGGCCAGCAGGCTGCGCCGACTGACATCGGCGGCCAAGCATTCCGGGCAGGCGTTCATCATCGGACCTATCGGTAGTGGTGGTAGGGGGAGTCGAGCATGAGCGAGACGACTTCGGCCAGGCGCCAGGTGACCAGGGCGGAGTTGCTGCGCAATGTGGCTCCTGCGGTCTTGCCGACGAATCCGAGCACGGCCGCGCGGTGTTCCTCGGCCAGTGGCATCCCGAACAGTGCCGTGGCGATCGCATCGACCGCCTCGCCGTGGGTGCCAGGCAGGTTCGCGGGCAGGACGCGGTCACGCAGCGCCGGCCGCGTGAGTTCCGAGGGCCACCACCCCGAAACCAGATTCCGCGTGGTGTTCCACCGGTTCAACGTCACCGCCGTCGACGACCACGCGGCAGCGACGTCGGGCCATCCCGTCGGGTAGGGGGCGCCGAACGGCGCCTGTCCCAACGACTCGGCCATCCAGACCAGCGACGTGGCAGCGTCGATTCCGGACTCCTCAGGCCCGACGTCGAGGGTCCGCATGGTGGCGACCATGCTCTCGAAGGGACGTGAGGTCTTCGCGCCGACGGACGCGCGGAAGGCAGCGGACTCGAAGAGCAGGCGAAGCACCGGTGCGATCGCGGTGTCCCGGGCCAAGTATTCCGACGCCAGGTCGTTCACGAGTGCGTCCGGCGGGTTGTCTGAGACGAACCGTCGTGCCAGTTTCAGGGCGATCCGGCGGGCCGTGGCAGGGTGTGTGGCCAGGTACCGCAGATAGGCGCGCACCACCGCTTCCCCACCGGTGCGGGTCGGGTTGAGGTGTGCGAAGTCGAGGACCCGCACCGGTCCCACCCAGTGCCGCCAGGGCTTGTACTCGTACTCCCCCGACTCGTTGTCCACGCTGAGGCCGGTCAGGATGCGCGCGGAGTCGAGCACGTCGGTTTCGTCGTACCCAGCGTCGATCCCGACCGTGTGCAGTTCCAGCAGTTCCCGGCCCTGGTTCTCGTTCGGGTGCTCGGCATCGGAGTCGCGGTTGTTCAGGTAGGTGAGCATCGAGGGATGCATGCTCGTGGCCAGCAGTAGGTCGTCGAACCGCCCGAGGCTGTGCGTACGGATCACATGCTGGTAGTGCGCGCGCGACTCGTCGATGTTGTCACTGGGGACGGTGACGTTGAAGTGGTTCGCCCAAAACTCCTCCATGACCGTCAGCAACTGCCGGCGGCTCCAGGCCGCGCGCATGATGTGCCCGGTGTGGACGCTGGTCAACTGCCGCCAGCCCTCGCGCTCGCCAGTCCGAATGGCCTCCCGGACCTCCCAGATCGGTTCGGCCTGGTCGGGCAGCCTGGCCACGATCGCCTCGCAGGCGCCATCGTCTATCGCGGCCGGATCGAGTTGCTGCTCGATCCAGGGTGCCGGACCGCCGGCCCGGGCGACATCCGCGAGACCGGCCGGGCTCACGCCGTAGCCGAGCCTGCGCAGCACGTGCCGGCTCAGGTCCGCGGGGATGTACGGGTTGTCCGACAGGACCGGCGGTTCCGGGCCGGGGGGTGGGGTGGGGTCCGTCGCGTCATCTCCGCCCACCGGGTCGGTCACGGGGTCCGGCGATGGCGTGGGCCGCCCCTTGCCCAGCAGGGCGAGATGCAGGGCGCGGGAGTAGATCAGCGCTTTGCGTTTCGGCGACCAGACGTAGGGGATCCGCACCCACTTCCGTCCGCGCTTCTCAAGGACCCACTTCTTCGCGAACTTCACCACCACCTTCTTGCGGCGGAAGGTGCGGACCTTCGTGACCCCGGTGGCCGGGTTGTAGGTGTACTTCAGCGGGATCTGCTTCTCGACCGTGCGGATCCTTGCCGCGGCCGCAGGTTCACTGGGCACACCGAACAGCCCGGCGAGGCCCGCAACCGCCGCGGCCAGCACATCGCGCCGCACAAGAGTATCCACCGACTGATCCCACCGGCTGTGTGCGCGTCGGTCAAGGGGATCCGGTCGAGGATCGCCCGATGGGCCCACACACCGCACCCGTTGGGCCCAGCCGTTAGACCTTGAGCACTCCGGTTAGTCAGATTCTGCCGTCAAGGACTGACGCGAGTGCTCAAGGTCTAACCGGACCACGCCACCGACGGATAGCCGGTGTCGAAGTGCTGGTAGTCCGGGGTGGCGATGTCCTGCCAGATCCAGCCCCGTTTCGTGAAGGCCCGCCACACCGGGCCACCCTCGAGGATCTTGCCCTTTCCCGGGGTCCGCGCGGCATGCTTGGCCGTGGGCATGAAGCAGTCGCACCGGGGATCGAGCCAGGGGTTCTCCCGCGGATTGATGTCGATGGCGCGGCCGTTGGCGTGTGGGGAGAAGGTGGCCGGGGAGTTGGCCTGCCCCTCCTGCCGACAGTTGTAGGCCGAGGTGTTGTCGGCGGCCATGCTGGCGTTGTCGTCGCCGCCGAACTGCTCGATCGGCTTCATGGAGCGGATCGGGAACTCCGCCTCGAAGATGTCTCTGAAGATCTTCGTCACGTCCTCGGCGACGTCCCGGTTGACGACCAACACCCCGCGCTGCACGTCGCCGTTCCAGTCGTGGAAGTTGACCTCCACCCGGCGCAGGTCGGCACGCGTGACCGGGCAGCCGGGCCGCACCACACCTGCCTCCTGCATCCGCCGCCATTGGGCATCGGGGATGCCCCGGATCACAGGGTCGGCCGTGGCTGGAGGAGGCGGTGGCGGCGGCGTCGTGGCAGTCGGGCTCGAGGACGGCATCGGTGTGACGGGGGGTGCGTCCGCCGCCGATCCGCAGGCTGCCAGCAGCAGCGGGACCAGGATCAGCGCGGGACGCACCCCTCCATCATGCCGCCGACACCTTGATCCGAACTTGAGCATCAGCGGAGTAACCCCTGCACCAGGCCCGTCATCGTCGTGGCATGTCGAAGTTGCTCACTGCTGCTGCAATCACCGCCGTCGCCTCCGCCGGCCTCATCGCGGCCCCTGCCCAGGCCTCGGTCTCCGGTCCGCCGTCGGCCCCCAAGGGCCTGACGGTCGCGCGGGACGGCGCCCAACCCCATGACTTGAACATCGCCTGGAAGCCGGTCCCCGGCATCGCCAACTACATGGTGCGCGTGAACGATGGCGGTAGGGACACGAACCTGATCGTCCCAGCCGACCAGACCTCGGTCGTGTTCCACGGTGAGGGCAACTGCACCACCTACCGGGTGTCCGTCTCCGCGGTGGCGGACAAGGACCTCATGGGCACCACCGGCAAGACCTTCGTGCCGTCGCTGGCGCCCGGGAGCGTGTCAGACACGCAGGCCAGCCGCTCGGGCTCAGGCACCGACGCCAAGGTCAGTTGGAACGAGCCGCGCCGGCCGGGTGCCGGACCGATCACCGGCTACGACGTCCAGGTTCGCTCGGTTGCCAGCGGCAAGGTCGTGCACGAGAGCACCCAGAAGGACACCTCCTTCGCGATCTCCGACCTCGATCCCGAGCGCATGTACACCGCCCGCATCACAGCCGGAAACGAGTTCGGCAGTTGCGTGACCAGCAAGGTCGTGCTCGGCAACGAGAAGGCCACAGCTCCGGACTTCACCGTGGTCCGCCCGCCGGCACAACCGGCTGCCGCCACAGTGTCGTGGAAGCCCACCAAGTGGTCCGGCTACGGCCCCGTCACCGGTTACCGCATCGGCTACAAGCGCCTGTCCGACAAGGGTTACACCTGGAAGGAGTTCGACCCGGACCGCAAGTCGGCCACGTTCGAGCAACTCGACCCGACGGTCAACTGGGACTTCGTGATGCGCACGGTCAACGGCAAGAGCGCCGGGCTGCTGAGCAAGCCCTACCGTCTCTACCGCAGTGGCTACGACCCCGTGAACGCCGACATCAAGATCGTCGGCAAGGACCAGACCATCACGGTCGACTTCACCGAGCCCGTGGGGTCGGCGGCCAACTACCCGATCGCGCGAATCGACATCGCCAAGGCCAACGGTACGAAGGGCTTCAGCGACCGTCACAGCGTCACCAACCAAGCCGGCCGCGCCACGTTCGACCCGGTTCCGTGCGGGACCTATGAGGTCGTTGTCACCGGCATCGGCGAGAACTCCTCCAAGCAGTTGGTCCGTATGACGACCCCGGTCTGCGAGCAGCCCCAGATCTGCTTCACCTCGACGCTGCAGAACGGCAGCTTCGAATCGCCGGCCATCCCCAACGCGAGCTACCGGATCCTGCCGTCCAGCACCCCGGATCTTGCGTGGCAGAACACCGCGGAGAACTTCGTGGAACTGTGGTCGAACGGGTTCAGCAGCAGCTCCAACGGCAAGGTGACCGCACCCGACGGACGGCAACTGGCCGAGCTGAACGCGAACAAGGCCGGCACCCTGTACCAAGACCTGCCGACCACGCCGGGCACCACGATGCGCTGGCACCTCAAGCACCGCGGTCGCGCCGGCACCGACACGATGCGCGTGCTGGTCGGCGCGCCGAACGGCAAGCTGACCCAGTCCGGCTCGGACCTGACCACCGGCAACACCGCCTGGGTGCAGTACACCGATTCGTACAAGATCCCCGCAGGGCAGACCACCACCCGGTTCGCTTTCCAGGCGGTGAAGACCGCGAGCTCCATCTCCGTGGGCAACTTCCTGGATGACATCGTCTTCACCCCGGAGGCGTGCCAGTAGATCCGATCAGGAGAGGCGTATGGCGAGCAGCCATACGCCTCTCCTGTCGTTTGTCACGAGTTGCCATCACGCACGATCGCGCAGTCCCACCACCGCGAGTCCGGCCAGGACGAGCCCGACACCCAGCCACCCCGCCACCGTGACAGTCTCCCCGAGGACCACCACGCCGAGGATGGTCGCACCCACGGGCTCAAGCAGCGTCAGCGTCGCGATGTGACCGGGCTGCAGTACGGGCAGTCCGAGTCCGAACAGGATGTAGGCCAACGACGTCGCAGCCAGCCCCAGCCACAGTGCGAGCACGATGCCAGCGGGCGAGACCACCCACCCGGCAGCCGCGAGCAAGGGCGCCAGCAGCAGCGCGCCGAGTGTGAAGGGCGCGGCCATCACCACGCTCGACCGGTGACCCTCGCGGGCCAACTGCGCGCCGAAGACGGTGTAGATCGCGTACGAACCCGCGGCGAGCACCGCGCACACGACACCCCACACGTCGGCCGACCCACCACCGGTGATCAGCAGCAGACCGCACACTGCCACCGCCGTCGCCCCGAGCCAGACCCAGCCGGGAGCCCCTTCGCCCACCATCCACCCGAGAAGCCCCGCGAGCAGCGGCGCCGAGCCCAGCGCGACCAATGTGCCGACGGCCACCCCTGTGCGCTCGACCCCGAGGAAGAAGAACGCCTGGTATCCCGCCACACCGACCGCCATGAGCCAGACGACCCGGTGGCGCAGCAGACCCACGAACTCCGCGCGCCAGCCGCGGTACAGCACGAACGCGACCATCCCGGCCGCCCCGACGAGCAGCCGGACTGCCGCCACCGACGGTGGCCACGCGTCGGGGGCCAGCAGCGCCTTGGACGTACCGGAGGTGGAGAAGAGGGCCGCGGCAGCCAGTACACCAAGCACGCCGATCGACGTGCGGTTGCGGATCAACCGACCGCCCCGCCGATGAGCAGCCCGATGCCGTAGGTCACCGCCATGGCCAACGCACCGCCCGCGACGTTGCGCAGGACTGCACGGTGCGGCCTGGCGCCACCGAGCTTCGCGCTCACGTATCCGGTGACCACCAGCGCCACGAGCACGGCGATGAATGTCGCGACCACCCGAATGCCGGGGTCGAACAGCGCCATACCCAGCAGCGGCAGCAGGGCCCCAACTGTGAACGCCAGAAGCGAGGACACAGCAGCCGCCCATGGATTGAGATACTCACCGGGCTCGATGCCGTACTCCTCCCGGGTGTGCGCAGCGATCGCGTCGCGTTGGGTCAACTCCACGGCGACCTCGCGAGCGATGTCCTTGGACAACCCACGCTTCTCGAAGACCTCTGCGAGTTCGGCCAGTTCCTCGTCGGGGTGATCGGCAAGTTCGCGAGTCTCCTCGGCCACTGCGGACTGCTCGATGTCGCGCTGCGAACTGACCGAGACGTACTCCCCGGCTGCCATGGACAGAGCCCCCGCCACCATGCCCGCGAGCCCGGCCACCAGGATCGCTTCGGTGCTGGTGGTGGCACCCGCCACTCCCAGCACGAGACCCGCGGTCGACACGATGCCGTCATTGGCTCCGAGGACGGCCGCCCGGATCTTGTTGGACCGTTCGGCCAAAGCAGTGGCGCTACGATCGGTCGCCTCGTCGCTCACGCGCGACAGCCTAGTGTGAGCCGCTGACTGCGAAATACAGCGCGTGACCGCCACAGCCGACACAATGTTCCGCATGGGTCTTGCGCGCACGCTGCTGGGAGGACTGGTCCGGCACTTCACGACCGACCAGTCGGTACGAGCCGGAGTCATGACGGCCGCGTGGGCAGCCGCCGCGAGCTATTCGCGAGGCCTGCTCCCGCGCACGCCCGTGCAACAGGCGGCTGCCCTCGGTGTCAGCGCCAGCGCCTACTACGCCCTCGGCACCACCACCTGGGCAACGGTCTCCAGCGTCGCCTCCGGACTGCCCGGCAACCGCCCTGGCCCCACCGCTCGGCTGGTCGCCGCCGGGGTCACGGCCGGCGGAGGCAAACTCGGGGAGATCTCGTTGCGCCCGCGCAGCGGCGACAACCTGATGACCGGTGTCGCATGGTCGGAACTCAAGTTGCTGTCGGTGGTGGGTCTGGCCGGTGGTCTTGTCACCATCAGTGATCTGGTGGCCCATGATCTGCTGCACCTGAAGCGCAGCCCCCGCACCACCCTGCTGCTCGACCTCGGGATGGGCACGCTGATGGCGGGCGGCACGCTTGTGCGACGGATGCGCCGCGCCCGTATGTACGACACGGACGACCACCTGCTCAACGCGGTGAAGAAGGCCGAGGACGGGACCGCCCTGAGCGTGCAGGCGCGTACCGCCGCAGTGGCCACGGCGACGGCTGTGGGATCCACACTGGGCCTGGCCACACTCGCGATCACCGAGCAAGCAGGGGCGCGGCTGATCGCGAAGGGCGTGAACTCCATCGCGGGCGCGGATCTCGAGGAGTTCTCCGAGTTCATCGGACACGGCGTGATGTTCACAGGGTTCGCAGGGGCAGGCGTATTCGGTCTCAAGCAGGTACGTCGCATGACGCAGAAGAAGTCGGAGGTCGTGGAGCCCGCCTACCGCGAGGAGCCGACCTCCCCCTACGTCTCCTGCGGTCCGAACAGCGAGGTGGACTTCGAGGACATCGGCAAAGAAGGCCGCCGCTTCGTCCTGATGCGGCTGAGCCCCGCGGAGATCGAACAGGTGATGGGCGGCAACGCCGCTGAGCCGGTGCGGGTGGTGATTCCGCGGGACGGCACCGTGGAGGAGCGCGCTGCCACGGCCGTGCGAGAGTTGACGGCCACCGGCGGGCTGTCACGCAGCGTGATCTGCATCGCCTCGCCCACGGGCGTCGGATACGTCAACTACGTGATGGCGGAGGCGCTGGAGTACCTCACCCGCGGGGACTGCGCGGTGGTCGTGCCGCAGTACGCGTACGTGCCCAGCGCGCTGGCCCTGAACAAGACCGACGAGGGCGTGGAACTGCAGACCGCGGTGATCGAGGCGGTGAGCAGACGCCTCGACGAACTCGCGCCAGCCAACCGTCCACGCATCGTGCAGTTCGGTGAGAGCCTCGGCGCGCAGGTCGCCGTGGACGTCGCCGGACCCGAGGGGATACCGCAGTTCGACGCGGTGGGCCTGGAAAGTGGTCTGTACCTCGGCGTACCGTTCCGCAGTCACTTGTGGAAGGCCTGGCTCCACGATGCTGACGCGATGACAGACGGGGGCAGGCTCGTCAACGTCTCCGAGGCCTCTGAGATCCCGGTCGGCGCCGGTCGCCATGTGATGATCAACCACCACGACGACCCCATCAACAAGTTCTCCTACGAGATGGTCGTGCAGCGACCATGGTGGTTCGGAGCGCCGGAGACGCGACCCCCCAAGGTGCCCCGCGAGACGCTTTTCCGTCCTGTCATCAGTTTCGTGATCGCCCTCATCGACCTCGTCAACGGTATGGACGCCAAGCCCGGCGAGTTCCGGTTGCTCGCCCACGACTACCGGATCGACATCGCGGAAGCGGTGGAGAAGGTCTACGGGCTGCAGACGACCGCCGACCAGCGCGACCAGATCGAATCGGCTCTGCGCCGGCGCGAACACGAATGGGCGGAGAAGCGTCTCATCGCGAAGACGGGCGAGAAGGCGTTGCGGCAGTTGCGCGACACGATCAACTCCTGGGGCCAGGACGCGGTGAACATCCAATTCGACGAACACCCCGGGGATGAACCGTCCTCCCGCTTGATCGACTACCTGAACAACCGGCTGGGACAGTCCGGGAGCTCTGCGGCGCCCTGATCTTGTTCTGCGGATGACCCCGCCCGAGCCGTACATTCGGGCCATGGAGGGCCTGTCAGCGGCACGCGCGAACGACGGTGCCGCGCGACCTATCCGCCTGTGGCATTGGGCCTTGCTCGGGCTGTCGCTCGCCTGCGCCATCGGCGCGGTGTCCGCGGGGGGATCCGGTGCGACCGTCCACACCGCCTCCCACCTGCTCGCCGCCGCCTACGCCGTCCTGGCAGGAATCACAATCACCTGGTCGTCATCCGAGCGGGCGCGCCGGGAGACCCGGCGCCGGCCCTTCTTCCTGATGGCCGGACTCGGCACGGCCTTCCTGCTCTTCGGCCAGGCGGTGGGTTACCTGGTCACCCTCAACGAGCAAACCACGTTCGATCCCCGGATCGAGAGCATCCCGCTGCTGATCGCCACCCCTGTAGCCGGCATCGGCGCGGTCCTCCTGGCCTGGCCGAGCGGGATGGGCCGCCGAGAACGCCTGCTCGTCGCAGTCGACTCCCTGGTCGCCATCGCCTCGTTGGCCATCATCTGGCAACTCGTCATCCTGCCGGCATGGGCACCCGCGACCGAAGAGTCGTGGCAGATCTGGGTACGACTGGATCAGTGGGCGCTCTTCGCCGGCATCGGGATCGTTGTCGTACTCATGGTGGCCAGTAGGCGCATGGGCGCACTTCCGTTGCCTCAACTCCTTCTCCTCATCGGGGGCGTCCTGCTCTGGCTGGTCAGTGACGTCGCCGGCGAACTCGGGGCCGACCGGCGCACCGGGATCACACCGTCCATCATCGGCTACGTGGTGGCAACGGGGATGCTGGTGGCCCTGGGGCACCGCGCCGCCGCCGAACGCGAGTCGCCGCGCGAGACACGCTGGCGCAACGGGCTGTCCCTGGTGTTCCCGATGGTCTCGCTGTTCTTCGCCGGGCTGGGTCTCATCGGGAACGCCAGTGGTGCCCTGGGAGGCGGCCTGGTGGTGGTCAGCGTCGTCGCCTGGAGCGCCATGCTGGTCGGCATCACCGTGGCGCGGCTCGCCTCGATGACGGGGATGTGGGACGCGCAGAACGAGGCGATGGTGACGTCCCTGTCCGACTCCGCGGCGTCTGGATGGGTGGGAACCCTGTTGAAGGACAGCGCCGAGTACGTGATCGTCCTCGACGCCGGTGGGCGCATCGTGTTCGCCTCCCCGCGCACCCGCTCCGACCTCGCCGACGCCGAGTACTTCAGCGATCTGGTCACCGACCCCGAGCCCGGGGAGACGCAGATCATCCTGGCCGGGGTCACCAGCGAGTCCATCCCCGCCGGCCCGCACGAGATGTTGCTGCGCGACAGGGTGAGCGGCGACCGCGAGGTCGAAGTCCATGTGCGCCCGGTGCGTGAGATCGACTTCCAGGGGTTCGTGGTGACCGGCACGGATGTCACCGACGTCCGCCGGTTGGCCCGCACGATGGACAGCACCTCCCGGCGCGACGAACTCACCGGCCTGCTCACCGCGGATGCCATGCAGGCCGAGGTCGCCGCGGCATTGGGGGCCACCACCCGCCACGACCTCCTGCTCGCCGTGCTCGACCTCTCGGACTTCGGGGTGTGGAACGACAGCCTCGGCCGTGCCGGCGGTGACGAGATCCTGCAGGCGGTCGCGAAGCAGTTCGAGGGCCTTCCCGCCGAGGTGATCGCTGCCAGTCGGCAGTCCGGGGACTCCTTCGGTCTGTTGATGTCCTCACCCGGGGTCGCCGCGACGCTGGAGCAGGTGGTCGACCAACTCCACAGGGCGTTGGCAGGGCTGATCCTCCCCAACGACCTCGAGGTGGATCTCTCCTTCCGGGTCGGCTACTCCGTGGCGCCCGCCGCAGAAGTGACCGACCCCGCCCAACTGATGGAGCAGGCCGACATCGCGCTGCGACGGGCGCGCAAGAGCCGGCAGGCGCAGATCGTGAGGTTCCGGCCCGGGATGAACGAGGATCTCGTCACCCGGCTCGCCGCCGAACTACGCATCAGGGAGGCCCTCAACAACGACGGCGTGGTGGTCTACTACCAGCCGATCCTGTCGCTGCGGGATGGAACCGTGCGATCGGTCGAGGCGCTGGCCCGCCTGCGCACCGCACACGGGACCATCGTGACCCCGGACCAGTTCATGGACGCTGCCGAGCACAGCGGACTCGTGCGCGACATCGATCGCCTCGTGCGGCGTCGCGTGGCCGATGACTGGTCGGTGATCGCCGCAGCCACGAGCCCTGACCTGCGCGTGAACATCAACGTGAGCCAGTCGGAACTCAACCCGGCACTGGCCGATGAACTTCGCACCCTCGACCTACCCCGCCGGGTCATCGTCGAGGTCACGGAGGCGTCACTGCTGTCCAACCCGGAGTTGGCCCGCAACACGCTGGAGACGATCCGTCACCTTGGCGGGCTGGTGGCCATCGACGACTTCGGCACCGGCTACTCGTCGTTGTCGCAGATCGTCGCCCTGCCCTGCGACATGCTCAAGATCGACCGCAGCTTCGTCTCCGACATGTCCGAGACGAGCACCAGCGCCCGGTTGGTGCGCGCCATCGTGCAGCTCGCCGAAGACCTGGGCCTGCAGACCGTGGCAGAGGGTGTTGAGGCCCGGGAACAGGTGACGATCCTGCTGGGGCTCGGGTGCGACCGGGCCCAGGGCTTCCACTACTCCAAACCTCTGCCTCTTGAAGAACTGCTGGCCTGGATCGAGCAGCGTCGCATCCGCAAGGCGCCGGATGTCCCGGCTCAGTACTCCCGCTGAGCCTTCGCGTACCGAACTGGTTGGGGAGGTGGCGATCTCATCGCCTCTCAACCAGTTCCGTCGGAAACGCCGCACGTTTCGTCCCTTTTGCACTGGTCTTCGGGTACCGAACTGGTTGGAACAGTGCCGATCTCATCGCTTCTCAACCAGTTCGGTACGGCGAAGCGTCCTACTGGCTCGTGTTGCGGTACTTGCGGATCGCCAGCGGCGCGAAGATCGCCAGCAGGACCACCATCCACCCCACGGTGACCAGGATCGGGTACTGCCCGGGGATGCCGTCACCCACGTAGGGGTTGGGGTTGCCGAACAGCTCCCGGGTCGCCGCGGTCAGGGTGCTCACCGGGTTCCACTCCGCGATCGGCTGCAGGATCGGTGGCAACGACGCCGGTGGCACGAAGACGTTGGAGATGAATGTCAGCGGGAAGATCGTGACGAAGGTCAACTGCTGCGCGGTCTCGGTGTTGGGAACCGACAGGCCGATCCAGATCCCCAACCATGCCATGACGTGGGCGAAGGCGAGCAGCAACACCACGGCGAACAGGAACGCCGCCAGTCCGTTGTTCACCCGCCAGCCGACGACCAGTCCGGCCAGCATGAGAACCACGAGGATGCCGGCCTGATAGATGGTGTCAGCCACGGTGCGTCCCGACAGGACCGCGGAGCGCGACATCGGCAAGGAGCGGAACCGGTCGATCAGGCCCTTGCCCATGTCGTCGGTCATGCCGATGGCCGTCGTGGCGGAGGCGAACGCGATCGTCTGCGCGAAGATGCCCGGCATGAGGAACTCCTTGTAGTCACCCCCGTCAGGCAGTGGGATCGCGCCCCCGAACACGAACGCGAACAGCAGCACGAACATGATCGACTGCAGGATCGCGAAGATCGCCAGTTCCGGGATCCGGGGAATGCGCTTGAGGTTGCGCCAGGTGATCACCATGGCGTCGGAGACGGCTCCGCTCTGCTGGGCGCTCATGCGTTCTCCTCCACACTCTCGTCTGCGGTGTGATGGCCGGTCAATGTCAGGAACACGTCGTCCAGGGTGGGCCGGCGCAAGGTGATGTCGTCGATGCCGATACCCGCGTCCCCCATGGCCTGCACGATGGACACCAGTTGTTGGGCGCCACCGGTGGACGCGGCGGTGAGCCGCCGGGTGTGCTCGTCGAAGTCCACGTCACCCTGAGCCTGCACGGCCAGCAGTTCCCGGGCCTGCGGCAGCAGCGCGCGGTCCTTCACGACGACTTCGATGCGCTCCCCGCCGACCTGCGCCTTCAACTCGTCCGCGGTCCCCTGGGCGATGATCTTCCCAGTGTCCACGACCGCGATGGTGTCGGCGAGCTCGTCGGCCTCCTCCAGGTACTGCGTGGTGAGCAGCAACGTGGTGCCTTCCCGTACGAGGCCACGGATCACGTCCCACATGCCCAAGCGGCTGCGCGGATCCAGACCGGTGGTGGGCTCATCCAGGAACAGCAGGTTGGGCTTACCGATCAGGGCGGCTGCGAGGTCCAGCCGGCGACGCATGCCGCCGGAGTAGGTCTTGATCGTGCGCCCACCAGCATCGGACAGCGTGAACTGCTCCAGGAGTTCGTCTGCCCGGGACTTGGCCTCCGCCTTGGGCATCCCGTACAGCCGGCCGAACATGTACAGGTTCTCCCAACCCGTCAGGTTCTCGTCGACGGCGGCGTACTGGCCGGACAGGCCGATGGACTGCCGCACCTCGTTCGACTGCTTGACCACGTCGTACCCGGCCACGGTGGCCCGCCCGGCGTCGGGGCGCAGCAGCGTCGTGAGGATCCGCACCGTGGTGGTCTTGCCCGCACCGTTGGGTCCGAGCAGACCGAGCACAGTCCCCTGGGGCACGTCCAGATCGACGCCGTCGAGTGCGCGCACCTCAGCGGACCCCCGACGGGCGCGGTACACCTTGACCAGGCCCTCAGCCTCGATCGCATTTGTCATGGGTTCGACACTAAGGGGGACCTAAGACAGCCCGCCAGTGGGATTCCACCTACGGAATCCGTAGATGAGGACACGGCTGCGCGTGATCCTGGTCACAACCCCTGGGGGGACACCGGTGTAATTCGTCACAGTCGGTTGAAGAGCCCCCGCGGGGTATGTCACGGTCGAAGAGTCGCGTCGGAGTTCACTTCGATGCAGGCGAGGGCCCGGCCCTCGTTGACCGCCCCATGGACCGCGGTGCAGTACCGGCTGCGTGAGGGGACGTCCGACCAAGGAATTGTTTTGCGTAAAGCACTTGTCATGCCCGTTGCCGCCCTCACGCTCGCCGGAATCGGTGTCACCACCGTCGCCCCGGCCATGGCCGCCCCCACCACGGCGACCAAGGACTCCAACCGCGGCAAGGACCGCGCGTCGCGTTCGAAGCCGGCGTCCTACCCGATCCAGGTCAAGTACGTGAAGCGGTACAACCTGGGCAAGAAGCAGCTCAAGGAGATCGCCGCCGCCAAGGCGTGGGCCAACGGCTCCATGCCGCGTCGTGTCCGCCAGTGCGAGTCCGG
>WBZT01000909.1_pt1 | contig 22852 bp, 20 predicted proteins | sample 5204241 | NCBI WGS metagenome assembly WBZT01 (sample SAMN12344358, study PRJNA552823) | activated sludge metagenome | biome: Activated sludge suspended growth; feature: Nitrification reactor; material: Wastewater; isolation source: activated sludge from nitrification reactor of wastewater...
ACTTACTTGGTGTGTATGATCAATTATTATATCTTTTAGAAAATTTTTAACCAGGTGATGCTCAGAGATTATTTCTGGAACGCCGGCAAATCCACCAATTATGGAAAAGAATGCTAAAACTATTAAAGGAAATAACATAATCCATGGTGACTCGTGAATTTTATCCCAGGTATGTGTTTCACCGCGAAAAGTCCCATGAAAAGTACTAAAGTATATTCGAAACATATACCATGCAGTAAAAACACTTGCCAGGGCTAAAACGAAAAAACCCGCAAAGCTCCAACTATATACGGCAGCGAGTATTTCATCCTTTGAGAAAAATCCTGCCAAGGGAGGGCAACCTACTATGGCTAGTGTCCCTATTAAAAAAACAAGATGTGTCCAAAACATTTTATTTTTTAATCCACCCATGTTTGCAATATCTTGCTCCCCATGAAGTCCATGTATAACACTTCCCGCACCAAGGAACAAAAGCGCTTTAAAAAACGCATGCGTCATTACATGAAAAATTGCAGTTGTGTATGCGGCAACTCCAAGTGCTGAGGCCATGTACCCAAGTTGACTTACGGTTGAATAGGCAAGTACTTTTTTAATATCGTTCTGTCTTAGTGCAATGGTCGCTGCAATAATAGCGGTTAATATTCCTACAATGAGAATTATATTTAAAGTCAATGGAGTAATACTGAATAGAATATTCATTCTTGCTACCAAATAAATTCCGGAAGTAACCATGGTCGCAGCATGAATTAGTGCTGATACTGGGGTTGGTCCGGCCATTGCGTCCGGTAGCCATGTAAATAATGGAATTTGGGCAGACTTACCACAAACTCCGAGAAATAACAATAAGGTTATCCAAACCAATTCTGGATCATTTTGACTATACGTTCCCAGACTTTCCTGAATTTTTATAATTTCTACACTGTTGAATTTATTTGCCAAGAGAAATATTCCCAGTATAAAACCCAAGTCACCAATTCTATTCATGACAAAAGCTTTTCTGGCAGCTAAATTATATTCAACATTCTTAAACCAAAATCCAATAAGCAGAAAGGAACATAATCCTACACCTTCCCACCCTGCAAATAACAAGACTAAATTTGAGCCTGTTATCAACAACAACATTGAAAAAAGAAATAAATTTAAATAGGACATGAAACGACTAAATCCAGGATCTTCATGCATATATCCAATTGAATAAACATGAATTAAAGTTCCAACGCCTGTCACTATAAAAAGCATCAATAAGGTCAAATGATCTAAGTAGATGGTAAAACCAACCTGATTACCAACACCAATGGTAAACCAGTTATAATACGTATATATCTTTGCCTCAAGAAGCGGTTCTTTAAAAAATATAATAGTTGTCGCGATTAATCCCAATAAAGGACCTATACAAGCAATGATTCCGCTAATTGATTTCGGGAGCCTTGCACCAAATAGACCATTCAATATGAACCCAACGAATGTCGGCCAGATAATTAAATGAATTAATATTTCAGTATTCATCTTGATGGTGAATTTTTATCCTTTCAGTTTGTTAAAAACATCAATATCAATTGACCTTAAATTCTTATAGACCATTACAATGATGGCCAATCCAACGGCAACCTCTGCTGCGGCTACTGCCATTGTAAAAAACACCATGATCTGACCTGCAGGGTTTCCATAATATGCTGAAGTAGCTGTAAGCATTAGATTTGCTGCATTAAGCATAATCTCAATACACATAAAAACAATAATCACATTCTTTCTAACCATTACTCCAATTAAACCAATTACAAAAAGTGTTGCGCTTAACAACAGATAATGTGTTAATGGTATTGCACTAAAAATATGTGGGATAGATGTATCCATTACTCCAAAATTATTTTTTCTTTTCTATTCAACAATACAACACCAGCCATTGCTATTAAAAAAAGTACCGAACTGATTTCCATTGGAAGTAAATATTCTTTATAAAGTACTGTTCCCAAATTTTCAATGAGTCCGATATTGTAATTGTTTGTATTGGTTTCTAATAATTGTGTCTTATTCAGTGAGGCCATTGTAATCAATAAAAAACTTCCTCCTGAAACAATAGCTGCCAGCCAATTTATAAAATTCTTATGCTTCTCAATTTCTTTGTTAAGATTTAAAAACATGATAACAAATAAAAACAAGACCATTATAGCACCAGCATACACAACAATATTGACCAAAGCTAAAAACTGCGCATTCATTAATACGTAGTGCGCTGAAATAAGAAAAAATGTCAATACCAAAAATAATACACTCCTAATTGGATGCTTACTAATGATCACCAGTGAGGCACTGATAACGGTTGCAGCTGACAATATATAAAATATCTTATCTATCATGACTTTCTCTGAAGAAATGGTTCAACTAATCTATCTTTTCCATAAATAAAATCTTCTCTTTCAAAACTTGCAGGAGCCATCTTATCATTTTGAAGAAAAATCGCTGCCTTGGGACAAGCTTCTTCACATAATCCACAGAAAATGCACCGGAGCATATTTATTTCGTACACTGCAGCATATTTTTCTTCCCTATACAACCCCTCTTCTCCCTTTTTTCTTTCTGCAGCAGTCATACTTATTGCTTCTGCAGGGCAGGCTAAAGCACATAGACCACAAGCTGTACATCTTTCAGCTCCTTTGTCATCTCTTTTCAGAATATGAAGTCCTCTAAAAACATCGGACATTGGTCTTTTTTGTTCCGGATAGGATATGGTCGCTTTTTTCTTAAATAAATGACTAATGGTAATTCCCATTCCTTTAAGGATTGCAGGTAGATAAATCCTTTCCCAAAAGTTCATTGGTTTCCGATCCAACACCTTAATCCTATCTGTTAATTTGACAACGCTCATAATTACATCATTTTGAATAAAATCACAGCACCTGTTACCAAAATATTTATAACAGCTAATGGTATCAGCATCCTCCATCCAAGATTCATTAATTGATCATATCTGAATCTTGGAAGTGTCCATCGAACCCACATAAACAAGAATATAAAAAAGAATATTTTTCCAAACATTACCCCTACTGATAAAACGGTCTTCATTACACCGGGTTCCATACTTGATACCCATGGAAAATGATATCCTCCAAAATATAATGTAGCAAGAACCGCACTGCTAATAAACATATTAATGTACTCAGCAAAGAGATAAAATCCCAATTTCATAGATGAAAATTCAGTGTGGTATCCACCTACCAATTCAGTTTCACATTCAGGTAAATCAAAAGGAGCTCTGTTGGTCTCTGCAAAGGCACAAATAATAAATATTAAAAATCCAAGTGGCTGATAGAATACATTCCAATGCCAACCGGCTTGTTGATCAACAATTTCTTTTAAGGACAAAGTTGAGGTCATCATAACCAATGCAACGATTGACATACCCATTGCCAACTCATAACTAATATTTTGTGAAGCAGCGCGTATAGCACCTAATAACGAAAATTTATTATTGGAAGCCCAACCTCCTATTAAAATTCCATAGACCCCAAGTGATACTACACCAAAAATATAAAGTAGTCCCACATTAATATCCGTTGCTTGTAATGCAAAGCTTTTTCCTCCCAGCATTATGTCGGGTCCAAAAGGAATTACAGCGCTGGTCATTAATGCAGTAACCATAAAAAATCCCGGCCCCATTAAAAACAACCATCTGTCTGCTTTTAGAGGAATGAATTCTTCTTTGAAAAATAACTTTACACCATCTGCTAATGGCTGAAGCAGACCAAATGGACCAGCCCGGTTAGGACCTAGTCTGTCCTGAAGAAATGCGGCAATTTTTCGTTCTGCATAGGTAGAATACATCGCAACAAATAAGGATATTCCAAATATTATTGAGATGAAAATTAATTTAAGGATTAATGGGCTCATTCCGACACAAATTTAGCATCAACATTAACAGCAGGTGAGTGCTTAGACTGAGTGTACTTATTGGCAGTGATTACCGAATCCTTATCCATCTCTCTCGCTTCTTCTACGATCCAATCATTCAAATTTTTATGTTCAAATCGACAATTGTTACAAATGAATTTTTCTACTTCTCCAAATTTATTTTTCCTTGCTGTAACACGTATGACATCGTTGTTTTTTATCCAAAGAATTACTTCTCCACAACATGTATCGCATGATCTGTGTGCATTGAATGGCTTAGAAAACCAAACCCTTTGTTTAAATCTGTATTTTTTATCTGTTAATGCTCCAACCGGACAAACATCAATTATGTTGCCTGAAAAATCATTTAAAATTGCGTTTTGAATATAAGTTCCTATTTCTGCAACATCACCTCTGTTCAATACTCCATGAACCCTCTGATTGGTAATCTGATCTGCTGTATATACACATCTGTAACAAAGTATACATCGGGTCATATGTAATTGAATATTCTCTCCGATATCAATTTTGTTGAATTCTCTTCTCTCCTCTGTATATCTTGTGTGCTCAGTACCATGTTCGTATGAAAGATTCTGCAAGTCACATTCTCCTGCCTGATCACAAATTGGACAGTCAAGCGGGTGGTTGATTAGTAAAAATTCAACAATACCTTTTCGTGCTTCCAACACTTCCGCGGAATTCTCATTTTCAACAACCATTCCGTGTTCTACACGGGTAAGACAGCTTGCTACCAGCTTAGGCATTGGTCTTGGATTTGCTTCACTTCCTTGAGTTACTTTAACAAGACAAACTCTACACTTGCCACCTGTTTCTTTTAATGGCCCGTAATAACACATAGCGGGAGGATAGTTTTTTCCAATAATTCTTGCAGCTTGAAGAATGGTAGTTCCCGCCGGCACTTCAATTGTATTTCCGTCTATTGTTACTTTCAATAATGTATTATCCATTGTATTCAGTTAGCTGTTCAAATTCAATTCTTATTCATAATTTTCGAATAACTCTGGGCCACTTGTTTTAATTTTTGTATTTTGAAACAATTTTTCTCTCTCTCTCTTTTAATGTACAAGTTCTTGGTGCAAATGTTTTTTACAGCAAGAATCTGGATTTTTAACATGTTCCTCAAATTCTGATCTGAAATGCCTGATAGCACTGGCTACAGGCCATGCAGCAGCTTCTCCCAATGGACAGATGGTTTTACCTTCTATCTTTTTAGCGATATCGACTAACAATTCAATATCTTCCATTTTACCAAGTCCATGTTCGATTCTATGCAATACTTTTTCCATCCAACCAGTTCCTTCTCTGCATGGACTGCATTGACCGCAGGATTCGTGATGATAAAATCTTGTAAAATTCCATAAGTTCCTTACGATACACTGGTCTTCATCATAAACAATAAATCCGCCTGATCCTAACATGGTACCGGTCTCAAATCCTCCATCACTTAAGGATTCATACGTCATTAATCTTGGTTCGCCATTGGCCGTTTTCAGAATTAAATCTGCTCCAAGAATTGGCACAGAACTTCCACCGGCAACCACTGCTTTAAGTTTTTTCCCATTAGCGATACCTCCACAATAATTATTGCCATATATAAATTCTTCTACTGTAATTCCCAACTCAATTTCATAAACACCCGGTTTGTTGATATTTCCACAGGCAGAAATTAATTTGGTTCCAGTACTTTTTCCTACACCAATAGATGCATATGCCGCTCCTCCATTATTAATGATCCAGGGTACATCAGCAATGGTTTCAACGTTATTGACAACAGTAGGACATCCATAAAGTCCCCAAACTGCTGGAAATGGTGGCTTATTCCTTGGGTTACCTCTTTTCCCTTCCAGGGATTCGAGCAAAGCGGTTTCTTCACCACATATATAAGCTCCACCTCCCGGATGAACATGTAAATCAAGGTTGTAATCTGATCCCAAAATATTTTTACCAAGGTATCCTGCTTTATAAGCTTCCCGAATAGCGTTTTCCAAAATTCTGATCACATGCATCATTTCACCTCTTACATAGATATAGGATGTATTGGCTCCTAATGCTATAGAGGAAACGATCATTCCTTCAATTAAAGCATGCGGAATATTCTGCATTAAGAATCTATCTTTAAATGTTCCAGGTTCGGATTCATCAGCATTGCAAACAAGATATCTTGGCTTATTTGATTTTTTATCCAGAAAAGACCACTTCATTCCAGTTGGAAAACCAGCACCGCCTCTTCCTCTTAAGCCAGATTTTTTTACTTCTTCAACTATTTCATCGGCTGACATTTTTAGTGCCTTCGATACAGACTGGTAACCACCTTTGGTAACATAGGTTTCCAAAGTATTAATCCCGGGCACATGAATATGTTCTAATAGTATTTTTCTTGACATAGATCAGGATTTTCTTAATTCATCTATTAGTTGATCAATACTATCTTTAGATAGGTTTTCGCGATATATATAATCAGGACCAATCTGTAGTACAGGTCCTGTACCACAAGCAGCTAAACATTCTACTGTCTTCAAAGTAAAAAGTCCATCAGCTGTAGTTTCGCCAACCCGGATATCTAACTTTTCTTCCAGGTATTGAATTAGTTCTTCTGCACCTACTGTGCAACAAGGTCCTGTTCTACAAAATTCTAGTACATATTTGCCAACGGGTTTACAATGAAACATTGTATAAAAAGTAGCTACCTCGTACACCTCTATATTCTGAATATTCAGCAGTTCTGCAACCTGATTCATAATTTCAATGGGAAGCCAGCCATGCTCCGCTTGTGCGAGATGCAAGGCCGGAAGTAATGCTGACTTTTGTCTCGTTTCAGGATATCTCAATTTGAGATTATTAATTTCCTGAATTGTATTTGAAGTTAGTGAGGCCATTCTATTTGTATCGATTCTCTATCTTGATTATCTATTATTCTTGCTTTATACCATTTTTAATACCTTAAAACATTAGAATTTAGTTTTTAAACTTAAGCATCTAATTCTCCTGCAATTACATTCATACTACTCATTACAACAATAGCATCCGAGAGCATTTGACCTTTAACCATTTCCGGATAAGCCTGATAATAGATAAAACATGGTCTTCTAAAATGCAATCTGTAAGGGGTTCTTCCACCATCACTTATCAAGTAAAAACCCAATTCTCCATTGGCTCCTTCAACTGCTTTATAAACTTCTCCTACAGGTGCTTCGATTTCTCCCATTATAATTTTGAAGTGATAAATGAGAGCTTCCATATTTCGATAGACTTCTTGCTTTGGAGGCAGATAATATCTGTCTTCATTAGCATGAAAAATATTCGGATCACAAGATTCTATCTTCTTAATTGCTTGTTCAATAAGGGATAAACTTTGCCAGATTTCTTCATTCCTGACGACATATCTGTCATACGTATCACCGGTTGTACCAACCGGAATATCAAAATTAAAATCTTCATAGGAGCAATACGGTTCGTATGTTCTGATGTCATAATCTATTCCCGCAGCGCGTAAATTAGGACCAGTGAAACCGTAATTCAAAGCACGTTCAACACTTATAGGACCTGTACCAATAGTGCGATCCATAAATATTCTGTTCCTTGTCAGTAAGTTTTCAAATTCTCTCCATACTTTAGGAAACTCAAGAAGAAATTTTCTGGTCAATTCAAAAACTTTTGGTGTAAAATTTCTTTCAAAACCACCAATCCTTCCCATATTGGTCGTTAACCTTGCACCACAAATTTCTTCGTAAATTTCATATATTTTTTCTCTGTACTGATATACATATGTAAATCCCGTTAGAGCTCCGGTATCAACACCTAAAATACTGTTACATATTAAATGATCCGCAATTCTGGCAAGCTCCATTACCATCACACGCATATAATCTACTCTCTTTGGAACCTCAATTCCCAGTAATTTTTCAACTGTCAGATACCATCCTGTATTGTTGATTGGAGCAGAGCAGTAATTCAGCCGATCCGTCAATGGTGTAATCTGATAAAAAGGTCTCCTTTCGGCAATTTTTTCAAAAGCTCTATGAATATACCCAATAGTCTGTTCACCACTAACAATCCGCTCTCCATCCATTTTCAGAACATTTTGAAAAATTCCGTGGGTGGCAGGATGGGTAGGTCCCAAATTAAGGGTGCTATATGGAATATCCGGCATGTCCGGATTCAATAATTCGCTATTATATTCTAAGTTAGTCCTCATGATTATCTTCCAAAATGATAGTCGGTCTTATCCGTTCTGTATGGGTCTTCCAAAGGAAATTCCTTCCTTAAAGGATAATCCATCATCTCATCCATATTCAATATTCTTCTTAGATCAGGATGACCCGCAAATTTTATCCCAAAAAAATCATATGTTTCCCTTTCCATCCAGTTTGCGGAAGCATAAATTCCCGTTAAGCTTGGTACTTCTGGTTTTTCTTTAGGTACAAAAACTTTTATTCGAAGAATTGTCCTTTCCATCATACTCTGAAGATGATAAACAACTCCTAGTTCCCTGCCATTTTGTTCAGGATAGTGCACTCCACAGAGATCCACTAAATTATTAAACTTAAGAGTCATATCTTTAAAAAGAAAATTAACCAATCTATAAAGCTGCTGAACGGGAACTTCAAAACTCAATACTCCATAAGGATCAGGAATAATCTTAGGGGCCTCACCCAGATGTTCTTGAAGATGTGAAATAATTTTATCGTGCTCTAGTGCCATTATTATTTCATAAAATATTGGTCCATTAATTCTTTATACTCTTCTGAGTTTCTTCTGCGAATACTCTCTTTGCCGATGAGATCCTGAATTCTCATCACTCCTTCAATAATTTGCTCAGGTCTTGGGGGACATCCCGGAACATAAACATCTACAGGAATGACTTTATCAATACCTTGTAGAACACTATAAGTATCAAATATTCCGCCACTGGATGCACAGGCTCCAACCGCAATGACCCATCTCGGTTCTGCCATTTGTTCATAAACATGCCTTAGAATTGGTCCCATTTTTTTTGCAATGGTTCCCATTACCATGAGTAAATCAGCCTGTCTGGGTGTAAAACTTAATCTTTCAGACCCAAATCTGGCTAAATCATAATGCGAAGCCATAGTTGCCATGAATTCAATACCGCAACAAGAGGTAGCAAAGGGAAGTGGCCAAATGCTATTCTTTCGCGCTAAACCTACAACATTGTCCAATTTTGTTGCAAAAAATCCCTGCCCCTCTATTCCAGGTGGCGCCTGACTTAATTTTATCTCAGAATTCATGCGTTATGAGCAATATTTTTAATCATTATCTTCACGTGCCTCCCAATTTAATACCCCTTTTCGAAGAACATAGTAAAAACCAGCCATTAACAACGCTAAGAAAATCGCGATTTCAGTAAATCCAAACCAACCAAGCGACTTAAAGTTAACCGCCCAAGGATATAAAAAAATAATCTCCACATCAAAAAGCACAAAGAGGATAGCTGTCATAAAGTACTTGACAGAGAATGGGTTACGCGCATTTCCAATGCTATCTAAGCCACATTCAAAATTATCATCATGCCTCTTGCCACTGGATTTTGGTCCCAATAAATGCGTTGCCGTTAAAGTAACAACTACAAATCCCATAGCAACAAGAAATTGGATTAGAATGGGTAAATAATCGAAAGGTACTTGTTGGCTATTCATTCTTCATGATATTCGCGGCAAATATAAGTCGTATAAAATCAAATACTATCCGGTATTCTTAACTATTCCTTTCATTTGCTGGATTTATTTATTCAATAATTCCGGGGTGAGCCATATAACCACAAAAGCCAATGCTCATGGCAACTTATTGGTCATTTAAAATAAGCCTTTCATCAATTCTATAGTTCTTTATAAACAACTAAGAATCAGCATTTTCAAAAAAATTAATATTATTGCGTCCTAAAAAAAATCGAGTGTCACATTTCAGGAAAAATCGAATTTGGAGTGCCTTATCGGCTCCGCTAACCATTTTATTACTATCCTCATCGCTTTTATCGCTACAAGGACAATCTAACCAGATTTTAGGGAGGGTTGTGGATGAATTTAATAAACAGGGATTAGAAGATGTCAAAGTTTCATTGCTTAACGGTACCTATGAATGTACAACGAATAATTTAGGTGAATTTACACTTATTTGGGATGGCCAGCTACCAGCCAAATTGAGTTTTAAACTCTTTGGCTATGAAAATTTAAGCTTAGATATAAATTCTAAGGACTTTGTTGAGGTGAGCTTAAAAGAAAGTTCTAAACAGCTTGAAGAAGTACTTATCGTTGGTGGCTATAATAACATACAGAAAAAATCAGACTTTACAGGCTCGGTGGCCAATATTTCTTCTAAACAGCTTTTAGTCAGACCGTCTTCCAGTTTTGATCAGCTTTTGGGAGGATTGGCACCAGGGGTAGATGTTATTCAGCAGTCAAACATACTCAACAGTACGCCTGTGCTGAGAATTCGTGGCCTCAATTCCGTCACTTCCGGTATTTTTCCTTTGGTTGTTGTGGATGGTGTTCCAATGTTTACGGGAGCCATTGGTGGAATTATTGCAAACAATCCTATGTCTGATATTAATCCAAATGATATACAGTCTATCGATGTTCTTAAGGACGCTTCCTCATCTGCTATTTTTGGTTCCCGAGCTTCTAATGGAGTTATGGTTATCACAACCAAAAAAGGAAAAAGGGGAAGATCCAAAGTCAATTATAACAATTGGGTCAGTGTAAGTTTTCCATATAATTTGCCAAAGCTCCTTTCTGCAGAGCAATATGTAATGATTAAAAATGAAGCAATGAAAAATTCAGGCAGAGAGCCTGGATATAAATTAATGTATTATCCTGACAGCTCCATTGTGCAGACCAACTGGTATGATGTCGCTTATAGACCTGGTTGGTCTCATGCACACCATCTTAGTTTTTCTGGGGCTAATAATTCTACCAATTATTATTTTTCTTTTGGCTATGACAACCAAAATAGCTTTATTAAAACGAATACTTTTGAAAGATACTCAACCCGTTTAAATATCGAAAATCAGGTAAACAGCTTTCTTAAAGCAGGTGCACATGTGGCTTATACAAATGGAGTAAACAAAGGGCCAATGACAGGGGCTATTCCAAGCAATTCTTTGTCTTCTTCCGCCTATAATTCTCAATATATATTGAATGAACCTTTAGCAAGGATGACCTATGTCTTACCACCAAATGTCCCATTAAAAAATTCTGATGGAACTTATAGTATACAGAATGGTCAATCTGTGGGTTATGGGCTGAATAATGCTAGTACCATAGGAACAATCAATGCTTACAATCTTGGCTATATTCTCGAAAATGATCTTAACACTACTTTGAACAACACTTTTACAGGTAATATTTATGCTGAACTTAGTTTTTCGGCCAATTTAAAACTTAGGTCTTCCTATGTTCTGAATAGTTTAATAAATGAAAATACCTCTTTTATGAATCCTATCCATGGTGGCGGGGCATCTTCTTATGGAGTTGCAACCAATACTTTGGCGAAATACAATCGAAAGGATCTGGTAAATACTTTGAGTTATAATTTTAAAACAAATTCCAAAAATCAACTATCGGTTTCAATAGGTCATGAACAAATAAAAACTAACATCAATAGTTGGGGTGCGGAACGATCTAATATCGCAGATCCTTATTACAAAAATTATCAAGGCGGGTTCGTAAATATTTCACCCACTGGCAATTCTCTTTCTGATAACACCTTGTTATCCTTTTTCTCAAATATCAATTATGCTCTTAATAAAAAATATTTTTTTAGTTTAAATGCACGACGGGATGGATTATCAGCATTAGCGGATGGAAACAAATTTGGAAACTTTGGTGGCGGTTCATTTGGATGGAATATTTTTAATGAGTCGTTTTTTAGAAATTCTATTCTGATTAGATTTATAGATAACCTTAGAATCAGAGCAAGTTATGGTTTAGTAGGTAACTCTGAGATTGGTGAATATCCAGCTATTGGAGCTTACACTTCCTCCACATATGGCGGTGATCCAACATTAAAATATACACAGGTCTCTAACCCAGATCTTAAATGGGAAACAAGTAAAAAACTGGACCTTGGATTAAATTTTACGCTTGCAGGTGAACGCGTTAGTTTTGAATTTGATTATTTTAAAAATAATATAGATGGTCTCATTCTAAAAGCCCCTCAGTCTCTTAGTGCAGGTATTCCAGGTAATTATATCAATGCTAACATTGGCAGTATGTTTAATACGGGTATCGAACTAGGAATCCATTCCATTGTAGTGAACAAAAAAAGCTGGAAATGGGACCTTGGTTTGAATTTAGCGACACTACAAAACAAGATTACATCACTGATCAGTGATGTTTATGTTCCTAGTATATTTGGTGTTCAAAATATGACCCGTGTGGGATATTCCATCGGGTCCATTTTTGCTGTTCCATGCCTGGGCGTCAATCCTGACAATGGTCTTATGATGTTCGTAAATAGTGAAGGAAAGACCGTGCAATACAATCACATTGGTTCTCCTCGATGGACCTATCTGGATGGTTCTTCCGCTCCGGCCATTGACAATTATAAAGATGGAATTATTCAAGGCCCTTCTCTTCCAAAATATTTCGGTGGTCTAAATTCCAATCTAACATATAAAAATTTTGAACTCAATCTAAATATAACTTTCGCCGGAGGACATTATTTATATAATGGTACCAGGGCCACCAATTCTGATCAAAGATATTTTAATAATGGAATATTTATTTTAGATCGATGGACAACTCCGGGTCAAAAAACTGAAATCCAAAAATTACAATACGGAGATAATGTTTCTGCTGGTTTTTCATTTTCATCTACATCAAAAGTAGAAAAAGGAGATTACGCAAAATTAAAAAACATACTACTTGCATACAATATTCCTCTTGCAAATAATAAGATATCCAAAAACATTTCTTCTATAAGGGTCTATATTCAGGCGGTAAACTTATTTACTTTGACAAATTATAGGGGTAGTGATCCGGAAGTTTCCATTAATGGCAATTCAATTCATTCCGGAAAAGATCAGAATGTACCCCCGAACGCTCAAGTATTTTCAGCTGGACTTAATATTGGTTTTTAACAAATAATATAATCTGAACATGATGAATTATAAATTTTCCTCTTTCTTAATTGTCCTTTCATTGCTATCCTGTGACAAAGACTTTTTAAATACTAATCCGAATACCAGTATTAATGAAAAAGACGCTTTCAATACCCCAAAACAGTTTCAATCACATGTAAATAATTTATATAGCGGATTGCAAAAACCCATTTTTTATGGAGGCCGGTTCATAATTTTTAATGAACAACGGGGTGAAGAATTTGGTCAAAACGATGGTAACGCGGCTACTGGATCAGCCGTCTGGAATCAAAATGTAGCATCAACCAATGAGTACATTAATGATGTCTGGTCTGCTGCCTACACAACAATTAACGCTGCCAATATACTTTTGAGTCAACTTTCAACCACCAAAATAATTACCGATAGTTTGGTTAAAACTTATACCGGCGAGGCAAAATTTGTTCGAGCTCTTTGCTATCTCAGTCTGGTTCAAACTTACGCCAAACCTTATAATTTAGATAAAAATGCTTTGGGTGTTCCACTAAGAGTAACGGCTATTACAACATCTGGACACAATGATCTGGCCAGAAGCAGTGTCGAAGAAATATATTCTCAAATTATTAAAGATCTTGATGACGCCGAAATACTTTTACCGGTAGCTTACGCTTCATCCTACCAAAATTCAACCCATGCACATAAAGCAACAGCCATTGCTCTTAAAACAAGAGTTTATCTAAATCAAAATAATTTTAATAAAGTCATATTTGAAGCTTCAAAAATAGTTACATCATCGCCACCTTTTATTTATTCCGACGGTTCAATTACTCATAAACTTGAAAGCAATTTTTCTCAATTATTTACAGGTTCCTATACTGGTAACGAAGCGGTATTTACTATTGCTTTTGCGAATTCAACTACAGAAACACCTCCATCTCAATTTGCCCTTGCTTTTAATTATGTAACCCAACCAATCATTTTCTTAGCTAATGGTGGAATTGTAAATAATTCGGTATTTTCAGATCCTAATGATGTACGATCAACATTAATAGGTCTTGATAAAGCAAACCACAAAATCCTTAAAAAATTTTCAACTACCACCGCTCCATTTAGAGATTATGTACCCGTCATTCGATATGCAGAAGTTCTTCTAAACTATGCTGAGGCCTTAGCAAATAACGATCAACTGGATCTGGCAAGTAAAATTTTAATAGCAATACGTAACCGATCAAATTCTACGTATATCTTTCCGGATGCAGATATTCAAACCAAAGAAAATTTAATAAACAGTATTTTATTGGAGAGAAGAATTGAATTGCTTGGTGAGGGATTTAGGCTACAGGACCTTCAAAGATTGGTTAAAACCTTACCTGCAAAATCAGGAAGTATTGGTACCGCACCCGAAGTGCCTTCCTCAGCTAAAAATTATATTTGGCCAATTCCAAGTGGTGAACTTTCTGCAAATAAATTATGCTTACCCAATTAATGAATCGGCATTTATTTCTTTCATAAAGCTAACGGTAATGGTATATTTCATTACCATCTTATTTGACTGAAATGTTGATTTATTCTTATTCTGAAAAATCAGAAATTAATCGAAGTCGTCTTTTTTGACTTGGCTTTTATAACTATTTCCTTTTCTCTTTGATTGATGGAATTGCCCTTAATTCCCCGGATGATTTTTCTACATTCCGGACTGTTGCAATGACATTGAAATGTTTCAGCAGTCTCATCTAAAAAACTGCTATAATCAAGTGTTAATTCTTCCCCTTTTTGAATTTTTCGAATAGCAACAACATTTAGACCATCATACAGTGTATTCGGACTGCAACTATGATTTTGAGGTGCCCATTGCGTTGGGTCATTGTCCCAAAGGCAATAGACCTGATCCCCTACAGGATAAGCATATTGAGCAAAGTATCTTTTATCTTCAGGATTCCAGTATTTTTTCACATGCCTTTTAGTTACAAATCGCTGTGAACGTTCTTCGCCCATGAAGATGGCTTGTCCTTTTTTGATATCCTGAATGGCATAAATACCAAATCCACTGATTGAGTCACCTTTAATTTCAAACATTTTTTTACTATCATTATGTCTCCGTATTCCTTCTGCAATGATAAGCTTTAGAAATCCTGATTTACCTATTCCATCAAATTCCAAAATATAATCTGCAGACCCTTCATATCCCTTATCATAAAACAGTGAACAAGTAAAATTAATTTCTAAAAAATATATTTCTCTCTTTTCATTAACTCTAAAATCAAGTCTTGCATATCCTACACCATTAAATGCCTTAAATATTCGCTCTGCTGCATCCCTTAATCCAAGTTCCAATTCAAGATCATTAATTGGCTTATTACTTTCCGGATGAAGGTCATTTGTTTTCAAAGAATACGTTTTGAAGGAATAGCCTTCCGGAAAAATGTATTCTACAGGAGTAAAGCTTATACATTCTTTGTCTTTTTTAGGGTCCGCTGCAACTAAAACAGTAAATTCTCTTCCTTCAATACATTCTTCTATTAGAATTTCATCAAATTCTGTAAAGATAGATTGCAGTTTCTTAAGTAAAGAATCTTTATCCATACACTTCGAATCGTTATCAATTCCTAAACTATCTCCAGCTTTCAGTGGTTTGACAAACATTGGAAATGAAAATTTACCTATGCATGTCAAGGCCTCTTCAATGTTTGATGCTTTTACATAATTCGGAGTTTTTATTCCACAGCAATAAGAAACATACTTCATGATATCTTTTGGCGGATCATATAATTTATTATTCGGACCCGTAAATGGTAGCCCTAAAAGCTCGAGTGTATGAATAACATCTATAGAAGGAATATCCCATTCCAGATATCCTTCACATAAATTGACGTATATATCAAAATTTTCCTTTGATAATTGTTTAATCTGCCGAAAAGTATTCAGTTTGTTTAGAAAAACATGCTTAAAATAAGCATCAGGAATGAGTTCGCTAAGATTTCTTTTTGGATCATAATTTTGATAATCCACTTTGGAATTTCCGTAGTCAGCTTGTAAAACACAGATCTTCATTTGTTATTTCGTCTAATTGCGTCATTCATAATCTCTGAAATCAGATCGCTAAAAGTTTTGTTATTCACCCTTAATATTGCTCCAATTGATGTATAATTTTCATCATCGCTTAATCCACATTGAGCATTAGCTTCCAAGACATATAATCTGTTGGTGTTTTCATCCATACGAATGTCAATTCTTGTATAGCCAGTTCCCTGCAATGCCTTGTATGTCTTCATACTCAAGCTATAAATTTCATCTTGAATCTCATCTTCAGGGGCATAATAATTATAAAGGAACTGATCATTGCCTAAATTGCTTTCTTCGTCGTATGTCTCCCATAATCTATCGAATGATAGAAACTGTTCTTTTTTAGGTAAGTTTTTATTAAAAACTCTTTCAATGGGCTTATAGTAGATAATTTCATTTTCCTGATCCCAGGAACCTACGATCAATATGGTAAACTCTCTTCCAGGGATAAATCTTTCTGCTAATATACCATCAATAGTAAGATTCCAACCTCTGTACCCTTTATTAATTTTATCCAGAGTTACATTGAATTCCTGAGCCGTCTCCACGACATTTGAAATTCCAAGCCCCATGCTACCTCCTGATACAGCCGGTTTTAAAATAATAGGTGTGGGTATTTTTTGAAATATGCTTTCCATATTTCTGCCATCTGACTGAACTATTTCCCATTCCGGATTGCTGATATGGAATTGATCAAATACTTTTTTCATTGGAATTTTGGAGGTCGTAATCGTATAAAAATATTCCATGGATCCAGAATAAATTAACTCCTGTGCTTCCAATTCTTGAATGACACTTACACCTGGTGCCTGATTAATTTCATCTCCATCGCAAAGATTGAGTACGAGTACTTTCCGCTGATTTGCGTCTTCTTTAATTCTTTTAATAACCAATTTATAATTATCCAGTCTAATGGGTTGCCATGTCCAGCTTAATTGCAACTCTTCAAAGACCTTGGTATACTCTTTAATACTCTGATCAAAATCGTAATAGTAAATAATATTAGGGTCTTCGCTGAGGACGGATGGTGCTAATACCCATATGTGAAAACCTTCAAATAGTCTGAGAGGCTTCACTAATTTTCCTTTTAATGTAGTTGTTTAATCTGTACTGCAAAATACTTTCTACCTTGAAAGATATGGCACCTCCAATATAACGATGACAATTTGGAGAACCACAATTGCAAATGAAAGCCTGACTCATCTCCCATTCAGTTGATGGATAGAAAAAATTCAATTCGTCTCCTTTCTTGATATCATTCAAAGCAATTAAATTTAAATTGCTAACATCCATAAAAATATTTGGATCGCAACTGTGATTCATGTATTGCAAAAAATCAGGATCAAGGCTAAAATGTATGTGGTCATCCAATTGAACCGTTAGATAACTTGGCTTAGAAACTATGTTTTTAGTCTTAAATGCATAAATCACTTCATTCTCCTTAAAATTCAAATTGGCAAAAAGTCCGTGTGCATTGTTTTCAATTGCTTTTTTAAGCTGAAACTTTTTTTCATAAATCTCTATTGGTTCCCAATGAAGATTCTTTGAAAGAATGAGTTGATCCATTGAATAATAATTTTATGTAAAGATCATATTATTCAATTATTAAAAAAATTATATGTGAATAATTTATAGCTAAATTAATAATTTACAATTCTCATACGCTGGATTAATATTTTTGATTTTTATTAATCAATTGTAAATTAACGAATTAAATAAAAAAAAGGCTGAACCATTCCGTTCAGCCTTCCTATGAAGTTCTTTATAACTTTATTTTAGTCCCAACAAAAACCCAATGGTAAAGTTGGCATCCCAATCAAATACAAAAATTTTACAGCCGGTTTCGTCGGATATAGCTTTATATATATTCAGACCTGACCGTTGTTTATCTCCTGATGCTTTATATTCCATAGGCATTTTTAAAACAGTATATCTTTCCTTATCATCCCGAACTTGTTTTGCTAATTCAAATGGTATGCCACCAATGATGAAACAGGTCTTTCTGTTTTCTACAGGAACCTGACTAAGAACAGATCTTACCTCTTTATACACTTGTTCATCAGAAGTTCCTTTTTGAAAGTATTTTGATCCGTGGGTTTCATAGGCTTTTATTTTACCCATTTGTGAATAAGAAACCTTAGTATTCCCTGATCCAATATCAATCATAAAAGATTCTGACTCTAATACATTGGGCATTACACATTTTAATCCGTAAGCTCCTTCTTGTTCGGGGGTCACTTCGTTAACGAAATATCCAAGGTCTTTAAGATTTTTTGCAATTTTTACTACCGATGGTTCATTTTTAGCACCTGAACTTACCACAAAATGAATGTCCTTTCCCCTAACGCCAAAATCCAACATTTTTGCGATGTAATTTTTTAGACCACTCCGGATATCATTATCTGTTGCCATGTTTTCATGTACCAGACTGGAGCCAAATTCAGATTTTTCCAGCTTCCATCTTTTCTGATCATCCATGCTCACTATAAAAGAATTAAATCCAGCAGCTCCCAATTCTACAACGCCCTTTAATCTGCCATTAACGGGTTCTGGCGCGGTATAACTAAAAACCGGTCTGTTATCTGGCTCTTTTTCAGGGGTGTTGTTTGAAGCCTCATTGGAAGCATTAGGTGTAGTGTTGGTTTCGCCGGAACCTCCACCTCCCTGGCTAACTTCCGTTTTGTTGGCAACCTGTTCAAGAAGTTGAGGTTGGTATTTCCTGAAAACAAAGAAAATCCCACCCAAAACCAAAGCAACGATTAAAATACGAGAAAATGCAGTCAGTCTCATTTTTACAAGATTTTTTTTATTCAAAAACAGTGCAAATTACACTTTCTCGATTGAAACAGAATGCATTTTCTCAAAGTTCCGGAATTGTTAATAATTCCGACAAAACTTACTTTTTTAACGATGTAGGCAGAGCTTATTAGCGCCTGACGGCTGATAACTCGAAAGTAGAAACATTAATCTGACGGATGTACTACTCCACTATAACCTTGGCTGTACTCATTTTATCCCCCTGCTTCACCTGTATCAAGATGGTACCTGAGACTTTCTCCACAGAAATTTCTTTCTGATAGGACCCCGAGTTGTCTTCTACTGATTCAGAATAAATGTCTTTTCCGTTTAAGTCCGTAACCTTAATGGTAAAGGGTTGTTTATCTCCTTTAAAATGAATGGTAAGAACACCTTGTGTAGGATTTGGGCTTCCATAAAGTAAATTCACGCTGAGATTGCGATTACTTTCATGCGATGCAGTCTCTGATTCCTCGGTTACAATGATTTTTTTTCTTTTTTGATCTTTGGCTAGATTAAGTAGTTCTTCTTCTTCACCTTCTGAAAGCTTAATATCTTTAAATACTTTACATTTTGTATTTGCCATACAACCCAATTGCTGTACTTCCGAAGGTTTCTTGAGCTGTACGGTCTTTTTGATAATTTCTCCACTTCTTAATAGTCTAACTTTAACTTTTTCTCCTGGGGAGAATCCCGACAAAGATTCAATAAGTTCTTCCATGTTGCCAACCTTTTTGTCATCCACTGAAAGTATAATATCGCCATCCAGAATTCCTGCTTCCTTTGCCCCGCTTTTATCCAAGACTTTGGTAATACCAGCTCCATTGTTTCCAATGACATCCGAAATTTGAACGCCTAAAACAGCTTTATTCTGCTTTCCTTCAGCAATTCTTAATTCCCTGTTGAATCTTGGAAAATCTTCCTCTTTATTTAATATTATAATTTCTTTATCTTCTTCCTTTCCTTGTGATGGAGAATCCTCATCATCTTCTTTAATCACAATTATCTTCTTCTTGATCTCTTTTTTTGGAGATGGATCTGATTTGTCGCTCTGAGCAGACATCAACTGAAATGCAGTTAACAAAATGACTAAGAAACATAGTTTTTTCATAAGTTAAATTTTATTAGTTAATAGTTGAAATTTGATACATGGATTGTTGCATATTGGAGTAACTTAATATAGTTTTAGACTGATCCTTTATTAATATGTATTTTATAATACTAGATGAATTAGGGTACTGTTCTTTCCAGTCTTTTTCCATAAAATTTCTTGAATTACTTAAGATCCTTTTCACAAAAGAATTCGTAGAAGCCTCCCTTTCTTTTCCTGAATTAATCACAAGGATAATATTGCTGCTATCCTGACTATTTGTTATGGTGTAGCTGTCTTTATCTAATCTGAATTTCCAGGCACTTCCCTTAAAAAGTGAATCTTTCAGATCAATATCCAGAAAAGCCTGATCGCCTTCCTGATTTTCATCCTGTTCTATAATTAGATTTGGGCTAGAGGGAAGTTGTATACCGGGTTGCTTTTTGATTGATCTGACTTTTAGAATTGAAATATTTTGAACCTTATTAAATTTTATTTCCTTTTCGGGGCATACCGCGTTTTGATTACAAACTAGTTCAGGCAAATTTTCACTTTTTGGTGGATTCCTTTGAAAAAAATTCAGTGAAAAAAATATACTAAGAACACTTAAAACTACTACTCTGGAATGGTTAACTTTTGGCTGGTGAAGATCAAGAATTTCTTTGATTCTTACTGTCAGTTGAGCTTTAATGGAACCAAAAGCTATACTACTTTTTGGAATTGAAATTTCACCGATTTTTACGAGTAAAGAGGCATATTCTATTGGTGTTTTCAGTTGTTTTAAAACAAAAGAATCGGCGCATATTTCTCTCTGGAGTTTGATCCTGTTAATAATAAAATATACAGCCGGATTAAAAAATAATACAATTTCCGCAAATGAACAAATGGCATTAAAATAATGATCCTTTGATTTTAAATGGGACATTTCATGAATGAGAATGTACTCTGCTTCTTTCTCACTTAAATTATTAATCCAACTGGTAGGAAAAATAATTATTGGTTTAATGACTCCTGTTACAAAAGCCGATTGGATTTTGTCAGAATGGGCTAAAATCAATTGGGAACTTGTATCCACTTTATCCTTACATCGCTTCAACAGCTCAAACCAAAATCCAGGAAAATTCCTGTCTGAAGTTTGTATCAGATTATCGAGAAAATATTTGGTTACAAACCATTTGCAGGATAATAAAGTAACCCCCGCCACCCAAAACAGATTTATCCAATACATCCAATGGTATTGTGAATAACCTACATAAGTCTTGATGAAATGGTTATCTAAATGAATTGGAATTAATAGTTTTCCAAAGAAGCTAAATCCCAATAAAGCAGTTAATAAAACCTTATATAAATGATGAAGAAATAACTTTGACTTTCTGAATGGAATAAACTCAACTGTTAAAATAAACATTATCAGGATAGATCCAACCAATATACTTTGAATTATGCTGTCTGCAATATATCCTTGAACGAGCGTACTGTATTTTGAAGGCACTGTAATATTCATTGATCAGGATTTTAAAATTTTAGTTTTTTTCTGACTTTTCAAATTTTAATAGCAATTCCTTTAATTCAGAAATTTCTGTTGCGTTGGGCTTATAATTACCCAACGTCTGTATTACCATTTCCATCGCTGCTCCTTCAAATACCTGTTCTACTATATTGGAAATCATGGATTTTTTGACCTGATTTTCTTTGTAACAGGCTGAATACACGTGCAATTTCCCATCTGCCTTACGGTCTACCAAACCTTTTTCTGACATAATTTGCATTAGTTTTAAAGTAGTGGTATAACCTTTTTGCTTTTTTTCACTCAGTATCTCATTAACTTTTTTAACTGTAGATGGGCCATTTTTCCACAACACCTGCAGAATTTCCAATTCAGATTGGGTTGGTTTTAAATTATTGTCGGTCATAAGTACACTTTAACTTCAGTACAAATATACAAATGCTTATTTCATTTACGAAACATTTCGTAAATGAAAATTTTATTTTAATATTTTCTTAACCCTTATGGGCTTTAAAAAATTGAATATCTTTGTTTCAGACTTCAATAGGAATGAGTTTGCATTCATTTCGGTAGGCTTTGTTTTTTCAGAGAGATTATTCACTTTTAATCCTATACTTATGAAAAAACTACTCCCAAGCCTCCTTACCGCCAAATTGCTTTTAAGTTTTTTAATTTTAATCATTGGCAATAACTCATTTGGCCAACCAAAACATAGGCATTGGCTTAGTTTCCTGAAGCAAAGTGCCTGCAATGCTAATCCGATCATAAGCTGCCCGGAAGAATTTAAGGCCTGTCCTAAAGCATTGCTTCATCCTATGAACACAGGTTATGCTAAGGCCTTACCGGGTGGACCTAATTGTGCTGCTCCAATAATTACTTATAAAGATGACACCATCTCGGTTGGTGCTTGCGATGGGGCTATTGAATTAAATAGAGTATGGAAAGCTACTGACCCTCAAAATCCACTTCTTCAAGCGACTTGTACCCAGCATATCCTACTATCTGATTTAATTTATCCTTTATTGCTTAACTGCCCCGGAAACCAAACCATTCACGCCGGAAAGAATTGTTTGGCCAATGCAAGTTGGGTTGCTCCGTCTGTCACGGATAATTGTGGTAAACTTTATTTAACGGTTAGCCATATCAGTGGTAATGCTTTCCCTGTTGGGACAACCACCGTAACTTATACAGTAGAAGATTTATGCCAAAATAGTTCTTCCTGCAGTTTTGAAATTCTGGTTGAAGGCGACTGTTGTAAGCGTCATCCCATTATTCAGTGTCCGGGTATTTTTCGTGGATGTCCCGGTGAAAGTCTATTGCCAGCCAATACTGGCCAGGCTATTGCAAAACCTGGCGACACCCTATGTTCCAATCCATCTTTAATCTATGAAGATTCCATTATTTCCACAGG
>WBZT01000911.1_pt1 | contig 22838 bp, 15 predicted proteins | sample 5204241 | NCBI WGS metagenome assembly WBZT01 (sample SAMN12344358, study PRJNA552823) | activated sludge metagenome | biome: Activated sludge suspended growth; feature: Nitrification reactor; material: Wastewater; isolation source: activated sludge from nitrification reactor of wastewater...
CGGTCCGTTGCCGTGCGTGAGCACGAGATGTTCGCCGCGCGAGATGAGTTCCGCGATCGGGACGACCGCCCGGGCGGTGACGGCGAACTGGTTTTCGACGGTGGGCGGAAGCTGGGGGTCGAGCAGCGAATTGCCCCCCATGGCAATCATGGTCGGAGGGGTCGGGCCCCCCGTGGGATGGGTAGTCATAAGGGGCACAGTATCCGAGATTGTGGACAGCGGCACGCATGGGACTTAGGTACCATCGCGGCGGCTCTCGCGTGGTGCGAGAGCGCGAAATCACCGCTTCCGGAGGGGCGATGGACATCGTCGGCTTCAATCGCGCCGCGTGGAACCGGCAGGTCGAGCAGGGCAATCCATGGACCGTCCCGGTCGGCCCCGACGTGATCGCCGGGGCGCGCGCGGGGCGCTGGTCGGTCGTGCTGACCCCCGAGCGCGCCGTGCCGCGCGAGTGGTTCGGCGAACTCGCCGGGGCCGACGTGCTGGCGCTCGCGTCGGCGGGCGGGCAGCAGGCGTGCGTGCTCGCGGCGGCGGGCGCGAACGTGACGCTGTTCGACCTCTCGCCCGCGCAGCTGCAGCGCGATCGCGACGTGGCCGCGCGCGACGGGCTCGCGCTGCGGATCGAGGAGGGCGACATGCGCGACCTGACGCGCTTCGCCGACGCCTCGTTCGACCTCGTGTTCCATCCGGTCTCGAACCTGTTCGTGCCCGATCCGCGACCGGTGTGGCGCGAGTGCCACCGCGTGCTGCGCCGCGGGGGCCGGCTGCTCGCGGGCGTCTGCAATCCCGTGATGTTCCTGTTCGACGACGACGCACACACGCGCGGCGAGCTGCTGCCGGTGCACGCACTGCCCTACGCCGACGTGGACGCGCGCGACGCCGCGCGACTCGAGCGCATGCGCGCCGAGGGCGAAGCGCTGACGTGGAGCCACTCGCTGGAGTCGCAGCTCGGCGGCCAGCTCGAAGCGGGCCTGCGCCTCGCCGCGCTCTACGAGGACGGCTGGCCCGAGCACCGGCTCGGGGCGCTCATGAGGCCGTTCCTGGCGACGCTGGCGGTGAAGGACTGACGCGGCCCGCGGGGCGGGCGCTTCGCGCACCCGCCCCGCGTGAGCCGTTCGCGTCAGTCGCCGAGCGTGACGCCGAGCCGGATCGTGCGGCCCGGCTCCGTGACGCGCAGACCCGAGGCGAACGGGTCTCGCACGTACGCGAGGTTGTTGGAGTACCAGGCGTCGGTGACGTTCTCGACGGTCAGCGATGCGCGCACGCCGCTGCGATGCGCGTAGGCCACGCCGAGGTCGAGCTGGCCCCACGGCGCGGTCCGCGTCTCTCCGAGCGCGGCATCGACGCGGTTCTGCGAGCCCGCGCAGGCCACGCGCGCGAGACCTTCCCAGCCGCGACCGAGCGGCGGGCGCGCGGTGAACGAGGCGGCGAACGGCGGTATCTCCGCGAGCGGCACGCGCCGCTCGAGGTTCCAGCCGAGCGCATAGGCGATGCTCCACTCGGTCCACGCGAGCGTCCGGCTCGCGCGGGTCGACGCGATCGCGACGCGTTCGCCGTCGAACGTCGACCACGCGGCCGTGCCGATGCGGCGTGCGACCGGCAGCACGTACGCGTTCACCCACGCGCCGCCCAACTCGAGGTCGGCGCCGAGCAGGTGCGCCTGGCCTCGGAGTGACGCGCGCACCGGGGCGTCGAGCGTGGGATTGCCGATCCAGTCGGGCTTCTTCGCGGGCGGCATGCCCGGACGACGCACCACGATGAAGAGCTGTTCGGCCGTCGGTGACTCCGACGCCACTTCGGCGACGGCGGTCACACGGCCCGCGCCGAGTGGCCGGCGCACCGTCGCGTCCAGCGCGAACGGCACGAACCAGCGCGCGAGCGGAGCGTCCGGCTGCAACCGGCGGTACGACGCGAGCGCCGCGCCGTCGGTCACGGTCGCGCGCGTGACGCCGATGCGCGCGCCGATCCGCACCGGGCCCGCGGGCAACGCGCGCGAGGCGTTCGCGGACCACTGGCGGTAGCGGGGCACCATGTGGTTGTTCACGCGATTGGCGCCCATGGCGATCGTGTTGTTCGCGTTCCACTCGCGGCCGTACGTCTCGAGCGCGACGCCGGCCACGCGGCCGAGGGCACCCACCGTGGTCTGCGCGGCGTCGGTGCTCATCTTCATCGTGCCGGTGCGCAGGCCGTTGTCCATGAGGTGGCTCGCGTGCGAGCCGTACACCTTCCACGGGCCGCGCGCGACGGACGCGTTCCACAGCCGGTTCGTGCGTTCGTCCATCAGCAGGTAGGCGTACGGCACGTCGTGCGTCAGCGAGCCCTGCACGCCCGCGGTCCAGCCGCGCACGTCGGCGCGGTACGACACGTCGCCCTGCGAGTAGTCGATGTCGGGCGAGGTGTAGCCGTAGCGCGTGCCGAACGACACGTCGTGCGCGTCTCGGTAGGAACGGCCCTGCGTCCAGCGCGCGGCGAGACGCTGGTGCCGGGCCTCGATCGCGGTGGTCGCCGTGCCCTCGCTCGAGCGCAGCAGGTTGCCCTCGAGTCCGCCGCGCACGCGCAGGGCGTCGCCGGGGTCGCGACGCGTCAGCGACACCTGGCCGGCGAGGCCGGCGCCGGTGTGCGCCGACGTCGGGTCGTAGGAAGCCGTCGCGATCTCGATCGGGATCGCGAGGCTCGTCGGCGGGTCCATGCGGTTCGGGCACGCGCAGTGGTAGCGCTCGCCGTCGACGGTGACGCCGATGTCCGCGCGCCGGAAGCCGCCAGCGTTGACGTCCGACGCGAGTCCGATGCCGCGGCGAACGTCGAGCACGCCGATCCGCGCGAGCGCGTGCGTGAGGTCCTCGCGGCTGGTGACGGTGGCGGTCGCGCCAAAGACGACGCGCTGCCCGATCACGAGCACCGTGTCGAGCGTCGCGCGCACATCCACGGGCGCGTCGGTCGCTCGGGCGAGCGCCGGGACCAGCATGAGGAACGTGAGGAACAGCGGGAGCCGGGCGAGCCGGCCGGTCGTGTACGGCATGAGGGAGCACTCCTGTTGGTGGTCGCGGGCCGGCGGCATGCGCCGGTGAGCCCGCGAACGATCGTGCGCCGGCCGGGCGCGAACGACTCGCGCCCCGGCGGACGGCTCGCGTCTCGGGGTCGTGCGACGAATGGGATGAACGAAGCGAGGGGAACCGCGCTCAGGCGCGCGCGGCTTCGGGGGGAGGCTCGGCGGGACCGGGAGCCTCGGAGGAACCCGTGCGGGCGGCGGGAGGAGCGGTCGCCGGATGCGGCGCGGGCGTCATGGCGCACGCGACGCGCGCCGGCGTCAGCGCGGGATCGCTCGGGCCGGGCTCGAACGCGGCCGTCCCGGTGCAGCAGGCGGCGTCGAAGCAGGTGCGCGACGCATCGCGCGGTGGGCTCGGCGCCGCGTGGTCGCAGCAGGGTCCGGTGCAGGTGCACTCGTGGTGCATCCCGGCGCAGCAGCAGCGAACGCCGCTCGAATCACGGTCCGCCCGGAAGGGAATCGGGCCGAGGATCGACAGCAGGGTGGCGAGCAGCAGCAGCACGGCTGTGGGACGCATGTCGTCGGGCACGCTAAACCCGGCTCACTCGACCGGTCAAAAGCGCGGGCGTCGCGCGCGATCCGCGCGATCCGCGCGATCCGCCCTTTCGCCCACCGGGCGCGAGCGGCTACACTCCGCGACCTGCGGCACCACGATCGGGCGTTCATCGTGTGCCCCGCGTCCGGCTGTGCAGCCCGCGGGGGGAGAGGCCATGAAGCGAGTCGCCATCCTCGTCGTCGCCCTGATCGTCGCCTGCCGTCCCGCCCTCGCCGATTCCGCCATCGACTTCTTCGTCGGCGACTGCAGCACGGGCTCCACCACCCAGTCCGTCACCGACTTCTGCGCGATCAACAGCGGCGTCGCAATGCAGGCGTTCGCCTCCTGCGTGCTGCCCGCGACGACGCGACCCTCGTTCGTGCGGGCCGTGGCGGTGATCGACGTGCAATCGGGCTCGGCCATCCTGCCCGACTGGTGGCGCGCGGACTCCTGCCGGACGTCGAGCTTCGTCGCGACCGCCGATCCGCTCATGGGCGGAACGTGCGCGACGATCTGGGACCACGCCGCGCCCGCGAGCGTCACGCTCACCGCGCTGCCGCCCTCGGCGACCGGGCGGCTCGATCGCGTGCGCTACCTGCTCACCGCCGAACTCGATCCCGGCTCGGCGTGGGACCTCGCCGGTGACGGCACGACGGAGTTGTCCGTGTTCCGCTTCACGGTGCTCAACACGCAGACGATCGGCGCCAACTCGTGCGCCGGTTGCCGGACGGGCGTGTGCATCGTGCTCAACGAGATCCACCTCGACGGGGTGGACGACCAGCCGTCCGGCTGGCTCCGTCTCGTCACGCCCGGGCTCGGGAACTTCGTCGTGTTCAACGCCGACGCGCCCATCTGCCCGACGTCGGTGCCCGTGCGCAATCGCACTTGGGGCTCGGTGAAGGCGCTCTACCGCTAGGGATTCGCGCACGGGATCGCTTGCCGCAAAGCGAGTGGGCTTCTAGCATCGCCGCTCGTTCCCGTACCCGATCCCCGAGGTGACCGTGTCCCCTGCGCCGTTCCCGCCGCTCGTCGATCTCGACGGCGACGCTTTGCTCCGGCCCGTTCGCACCGCGAACGACGCGGACGAGCGCGCGTTCCTCGCGCACCTGCGCGAAGGTGTCATCGGCGCCGACGCACGGCTCGCGACGCCCGAGGGCGAGCGGCCGCTGCTCTACTTCGACTACATCGCCTCCGGCCGCTTTCACCGCTCGGTGGAGGACGCGCTCAACGCCCGTGTGCTGCCGTTCATGGCCAACACGCACACCGAGACGTCGGCGACCGGCCGGATGATGACGCACTGGTACGAGCGCGCGTTCCGGCGGGTCGCGGGCTACGTGGGCGGGAACGAGGACGACGTCGTGCTGCCGGTCGGCTCGGGCTCGACGGCGGCAGTCAACCGCATGATCTCGGTGCTCGGGCTGCGCATTCCGAGCCAGCTCGAGGACCGCTACGAGATGTCGCGGCTCGTGCCCGACGAGCAGCGCCCGGTCGTGTTCCGCAGCCACATGGAGCACCACAGCAACGACATCACGTGGCGCGAGACGATCGCGGAGACCGTGTACGTGGACTTCGACGAGCACGGCCGCGTCTCACCCGAGCACCTCGACGTGCAGCTCGCGAAATGGGCGCACGCGCCGCTCAAGATCGGCACCTTCTCCGCCGCGTCGAACGTGACGGGCATCCTCAACGACTGCCACGCGCTCGCGCGCGTGCTGCACCGGCACGGGGCGTGGGCGTTCTTCGACTACGCGGCCGCGGGCCCGTACGTCGACATCGACATGCACCCACGACGCGCCGACGGCACGCCCGACGAGGACGCGGCGCTCGATGCGGTGTTCCTCTCGGTGCACAAGTTCCTCGGTGGTCCGCGCACGCCCGGCCTGCTGATCGCGAACCGCCGGCTCTTCTCGAATCGCGTGCCCTCCGAGCCCGGCGGCGGCACCGTGCTGTACACTTCTCCGACCGAACACGTCTACGTCGAGCAGACCTCGCACCGCGAGACGGGCGGCACGCCGCCGATCGTGGGCAGCATCCAGGCGGGACTCTGCTTCGACCTCAAGGCGTCGATCGGGACCGAGCGCATCCGCCGGATCGAGCACGATTACCTGCGGCGGGCGCTGGCGGAGTGGACGACGGATCCCGGCATCGAGATCCTCGGCCACCTGGACGCGGACCGGCTCGGCGTCGTGTCCATGATCTTCAAGGGGCTGCACCACAATTTCGCCGTGGCGCTGCTCAACGACTTCTTCGGGATCCAGGTGCGCGGCGGGTGCATGTGCGCGGGGCCTTACGGCCACGAGTTGCTGCACATCGACGAACACGTGTCCCGTCACATCAGGGGGCTGCTCGAACAGGGCCACTGCGGCGTGAAGCCCGGGTGGGTGCGGGTGGGCTTTTCGCCGGTCACTTCCGAAACCGAATTCCAGACGTTGCTCGAAGGCGTCCGCTTCGTCGGCCGCGAAGGCCGGCGGTACCTCGAGCACTACGAATTGATCGACGAGACCGGCGAGTGGCGCCGGCGGGTGCCGGTGCGCTGACGCGCCCGGACTCCCGGGGGAACGACGAGCATGAGCACGACCGTGACCGGTGGCCTCGAAACCACCATCGCCGACCGCGGTGTCTACGCGAGCGCGGTGAAGCGCTTCCGTGATGCGGGCATCGCCCTGCCGACCTTCGACCAGCTGGCGTGGCCCGAGCGCATTCCCGCGAAGGTGGTGGAGAAGCTGGCCGCAGTGGATCCGGACGCGCCGCATCCGCTGAACCTGTTCCGCGTGCACTGGTACAACGACCGCACGCGCCGCGGTCGCGCCGCGGTGCCGGATCACGTCGTGCTGCCCAAGAGCATCACCGGTGTCGATGCGCCGATCATCGTGGCGTTCGGCGACCGCTTCCCGATGATCCACGCGCACAAGGTGCTCGCCGCCTACGCGTGCCTCGCGCCGCGCGTCGTGACGGGCCGCTTCGATCCGATCGCGAGTCGCGCGGTGTGGCCGTCGACGGGCAACTACTGCCGCGGTGGCGTCGCGATCTCGCGCATCATGGAGTGCCGCGGCGTCGCAGTGCTGCCCGAGAACATGAGCCAGGAGCGCTTCGACTGGCTCGGCCGCTGGGTGACGCACGGCGAGGACATCATCCGTACGCCCGGCTGCGAGTCGAACGTGAAGGAGATCTACGACGAGTGCGCGTCGCTCGAGCGCGACCGCACGAACGTGATCCTCAACCAGTTCAGCGAGTACGCGAACCACCTCGGCCACTACCACGTGACCGGCCGCGCGCTCGCGCACGTGTACGAGACGGTGCGCGCGTCGCACCCCGGCCTGCAGCTGGCGGCGTTCGTCTCGGCGACGGGTTCGGCGGGCACGATCGCGGCGGGCGACCTGCTCAAGGACGAGTACGGCGCGCGCATCGTCGCGGTCGAGGCGCTCGAGTGCCCGACGCTGCTCGAGAACGGCTTCGGCGACCACAACATCCAGGGCATCGGCGACAAGCACGTGCCGCTCATCCACAACGTGATGAACACGGACATCGTCGTCGGCGTGTCGGACCAGGCCACCGACCAGCTCGGCGTCGTGTTCAGCCAGCCGGAAGGCCGCGCGTTCCTCGCGCAGCGCCACGGCGTGCCGCAGGCGGTGCTCGATGCGCTCTCGAGCTTCGGCCTCTCGAGCATCTGCAACACGCTCGCGGCGATCAAGGTCGCCGACAAGCTCGGGCTGGGGCCGAACGACGCGATCGTCACGGTCGCGACCGACGGCGACATGATGTACTCGAGCGAGCACGAGAAGTCGCTCGCTCGCGACTTCGCGGGCGGGTTCGACCGGCGCGCGGCCGAGATCACCGTGGACCGCTGGCTCTACGGCGCCAACGGCGACCACGTGATGGAGCTGACCGAGTGCGACCGGCGGCGGATCTTCAACCTCGGCTACTTCACGTGGTGTGAGCAGCGCGGCGTGTCGCTCGAGGACTTCGTCGCCCGTCGCGACCAGTCGTTCTGGCGCGGGTTGCGCGAGGCGATCCCGCACTGGAACGCGATGATCGAGGAGTTCAACGGCCAGACCGGCGCGCTCGCCAAGCTCTGACGGAGGGCGTGGACCGATGACCTCCGGGGCCTTCGTGCCTTCGACGCGTCTGCGCTGCGCCGCCTGCGGCGCCGCGCCGGCCGCGTCCGATCCATTCCCCGCGCGCTGTCCGCACGCGGGCAAGGACGACGCCGATCACCTGCTCGAGCGGGTGCTCGCGCCCACGCGCGCGACGTTCGACCGCGGCGGCTCGGCGCAGCCGTTCGTGCGCTTCCGCGAACTGCTGCACTCGTACTCGCGCGCGCGCGCCGGCGGCATGAGCGACGAGGCGTTCGTCGCGATGGTGAACGAACTCGACGCGGCCGTCGCCCGCGTCGACCGCGGTTTCGCGGCCACGCCGTTCGCGGTGTCGGCCGGTGTCGCGACCGCGCTGACGATGGGCGCGGAGGCCGTGTGGCTCAAGGACGAGACGCGTCACGTCGCGGGCTCGCACAAGGCTCGGCACTTGTTCGGGCTGCTGCTCCACCTCGAGGTCTCGGAGCGGCTGGGGCTCGTCACGCGCGCCGAGAACGACCGCCGCGGGCTCGCGATCGCGTCGTGCGGCAATGCCGCGCTCGCGGCGGCGACGGTGGCGCGGGCGACGAACCGGCCGCTCGACGTGTTCATCCCGACCGACGCGAACCCGAGCGTGGTCGAGAAGCTGCAGGCGCTCGGCGCACGCGTCGCGGTCTGCGAACGGCGGGAGGGCGTCGCGGGTGACCCGTGCGTGCACGGCTTCCGCGAGGCGCTCGACCGCGGCGCGCTGCCGTTCTGCGTGCAGGGGAACGAGAACGGCCTGACGATCGAGGGCGGCATGACGCTCGGCTGGGAGCTCGCGTCCGACTGGGCGCGGCTCGGGCTCGAGCCGAAGCGGCTCCTCGTGCAGATCGGCGGCGGCGCGCTCGCGAGCGGCGTGTGGCAGGCGCTGCGCGAGGCACGGACGATGGGCGTGATTGGTTCGCTCCCGGCGCTCCACGCGGTGCAGACGCGCGGGGCGTACCCGCTGCGCCGAGCGTACGTGCGCGTGCGTGCGACCGCGCTCGAGAAGCTCGGCGTGGCGCACGCGCTCGCGGTCGAGGACGATTCGCTCGACGTCGAGCTGGCCGACCGTCTGCGCGCGCACGACGCGGCGGGCGCGATCACCGAGGCGCTGGCGTACGCGAGGACGCATCGCTCCGAATACATGTGGCCTTGGGAGAGCGCCCCGCACAGCGTCGCGCACGGCATCCTCGACGACGAGACGTACGATTGGCTCGCCATCGTCGAAGGCCTGCTCTTCTCGGGTGGCTGGCCGGTGATCGCCGACGAGCCGACGCTGGTCGACGCGCGCGCGCTCGCGCAGAACCGTGGCGGCATCCACGCCGACGCGACGGGTGCCGCGGCGCTCGCGGGCCTCGTCGCGCTGCGCAAGCAGGGCCGCGTCGAGCCGAACGAGACGGTGGTCGTGCTCGTGACGGGTGTGGAGCGCTAGCTAGCGGAGAGTCGACGACGTGACGCGACCCGAAGCGACGCGGCCGGCCCCGCACTCCGGGCCGGCCGCTCGTGTGTTCGGCGTCGAGGTACGGGCCTGGCTCAGCCGGCCATCGCCACCATCAGCGCCTTCTGCGCGTGCAGGCGGTTCTCGGCCTGCTCGAAGATCGCGGAGTTGGGCGTGCGCGAGACGGCGTACTCGATCTCCTCGCCGTAGTGCGCAGGCAGGCAGTGCAGGATCACCGCGTCGGGTTTCGCGATCTTCAGCAGAGCGGTGTCGATCTGGAAGCCCTTGAACGCCTCGAGCCGGCGCTTCATCTCGGCCTCCTGGCCCATGCTCGTCCACACGTCGGTGTAGAGCACGTCGGCGCCCTGGCACGCGGCCTTGAGGTCCGCCGTGACCGACAGTGTCGCGCCACTCGCCTTCGCGAGCGCCGACGCGTCGTCGAGCAGCGCCGCCGGCGGCTCGAAGCCGTGCGGGCACGCGACGGTGACGTCCATGCCGGTGAGCGCGCCGCCGTAGAGCATCGAGTTCGCGACGTTGTTGCCGTCGCCGACGAACACGAGCTTCAGGCCCTTCAGCGTCTCCTTGCGTTCGACGATCGTGAGCAGGTCGGCGAGGATCTGGCAGGGATGCTCGAGGTCGGACAGGCCGTTGATCACCGGCACGGTCGCGTACTTGCCGAGCTCCTCGACGATCGAGTGGCCGAACACGCGAGCCATGATCAGGTCCGACATGCCCGAGAGCACGATCGCGATGTCCTCGACCGTTTCGCGCGAGCCGAGCTTGATGTCGTCGGGCCCGAGGTAGATCGCGTGGCCGCCGAGCTGCGTCATGCCGGCCTCGAACGACACGCGCGTCCGCAGCGACGGCTTCTGGAAGATCATCGCCAGCGTCTTGCCCGCGAGCAGCGGGGCCGAGTGGCCCGCCTTCACGTCGCGCTTGATGGCGCGCGCGAGCTCGAGCACGCCGAGCGTCGACTTGCCATCGAGGTCTTTCGTGGAGAGATATGCGTGGATCCGCGCCGCGGCGGGCACGGGGTACGTGGTGGTGGGAGTCATCGGGAAAGCTCCTGCGTCCGCACGGGCCTGGCCCGGCGCGCGAACGACACGGCGTCCGGCTCGCGCCGGACGCCGTGTCGGGTTTCTTTCAGCGCAAGACCTTCGCGATCCGCTCGAAGGCCCAGTCGAGGTCGTCCTGCTCGATCACGAGCGGCGGCGCGATGCGCAGCACGCTCTCGACCGTGTCCTTGCACAGGACGCCTTCGGCCATGAGCTTCTTGGCGTAGGCTTTCGCCGGTCCGGCTTCCTTCTTCAGCTCGATGCCGATCAGCAGGCCGCGACCGCGGACCTCCTTCACGATCGGCGAGTTCAGCGAGCGCAGGCGCGCCATGAACGCGTCGCCCAGCTTCGCCGCGCGCGCGGCGAGCTCGTCGCGTACGAGCACCTGCAGCGCCTTGCGCGCGACGGCGCAGGCGAGCGGGTTGCCGCCGAACGTGCTGCCGTGATCGCCCGGCTCGAACACGCCGAGGACCTCGCGTGAGGCGAGCACCGCGGAGACGGGCATCATGCCGCCGCCGAGCGCCTTGCCGAGGATCAGCATGTCGGGCTTCACGTCCTCGTGGTCGCACGCGAAGAGCCTGCCCGTGCGGCCGAGGCCGGTCTGGATCTCATCGGCGATGAACAGCACTCGCTGCTTGCGGCACAGCTCGCGCGCGGCCTTCATGAAGCCGGCCGGGGGCACGACGATGCCGCCTTCGCCCTGGATGGGCTCGACGAGGAAGCCGACCGTGTTCGGCCCAATCGCCTTCTCGAGCGCCGCGAGGTCGCCGTACGGCACCAGCTTGAAGCCGGGCGTGAACGGTCCGAAGCCGTCGCGATACTGCGCGTCGTCGGAGAAGCTGACGATGCTGATCGTGCGGCCGTGGAAGTTGCCCTCGCAGCAGAGGATCTCCGCCTGTTCGGGGGCGACGCCCTTCACGCGGTATCCCCACTTGCGCGCGGCCTTGAGCGCCGTCTCGACGCCCTCGGCTCCCGTGTTCATGGGCAGCACGAGGTCCTGTCCGCAGAGGCCCGTGATCTCCTCGCAGAAGGGCCCGAACTGGTCGTTGTGGAACGCGCGGGACGTGAGCGCCAGCGTGCGCGCCTGCTCGACGAACGCGTTCACGATCTCGTCGTGACCGTGCCCGAAGTTGAGCGCCGAGTACGCGCTCAGCATGTCGAGGTAGCGATTACCCTCGACGTCCTCGACCCACGCGCCGCGCCCACGGGCGATGACCACGGGCAGGGGGGCGTAGTTGCGCGCGCTGTGCGCGTCCACCATGGCGAGATGACGCGCGCTGGTCGCCGGCACCGAGGCCGGAGCGTGCTCAGCGTGCGCCATGGCCCACCTCGCTCGGCGCCGCGCCTTCGCGCTTGTGGCGCTCGATCGCCGCGGTGATGGCCTTCGGCAGCACGGTTTTGTCGTGCTCGTCGAGCTCGTACGTGGCGCGCGTCGACGGCTTGTCGAGCTTGAGCACGTGCGCGAGGTCGATCGGCGTCGCGATCAGCACCGTGTCGCAAGGCACGGCCGCGATCGTCTCGGACAGCTCGGCGATCTGGCGATCGCCGTAGCCCATCGCCGGCAGCACCTGCGTGAGGTGGCCGTACTTCTCGAACACGCCCTTGATCGAGCCGCGCGCGTAGGGACGCGGATCGACGACCTCGGCCGCCTGGTGGCGCAGCGCCGCGACGAGGCCGGCGCCGTAGCGCATCTCGCCGTGCGTCAGCGTCGGGCCGTCCTCGATCACGAGCACGCGCTTGCCCTTCACGAGCTCGGGGTCGCGCACCGTGACCGGCGAGTTCGCGCGCAGGATCGTCGCGCGGGAGTTGATCGAGCGCACGTTCGCCTCGACCGCGGCGATCTTCTCGGGCTCGGCGGTGTCGACCTTGTTCACGATCACGAGGTCGGCCATGCGCACGTTCGTTTCGCCCGGGTAGTACGACAGCTCGTGGCCGGGACGGTGCGGATCGGTGACCACGATGTCGAGGTCGGGCACGTAGAACGGCAGGTCGTTGTTGCCGCCGTCCCACAGGATCACGTCGGCCTCGGTCTCGGCGCGGCGCAGAATCTGCTCGTAGTCCACGCCCGCGAACACGAGGTTGCCCATCGCGGTGTGGGGCTCGTACTCCTCGCGCTCCTCGATCGTGCACTTCTGCTCGTCCATGTCCGCGACGCTCGCGAAGCGCTGGCAGATCTGCTTGGTCAGGTCGCCGTACGGCATCGGATGGCGGATAACCGCGGTACGCAGGCCCATCTCCTTCAGGATCTGCGTGACGCGCCGCGAGGTCTGGCTCTTGCCACAGCCGGTCCGGACGGCGCCGACCGCGATCACGGGCTTGGTGCTGCGCACCATCGTCTGGCGCGCACCGGAGAGCACGAACTGCGCACCCGCGGCGTTGACGCGCGCGGCCTGGTGCATGATGTAGGCGTACGAGACGTCGGAGTAGGCGAACGTGACGACGTCCACCGCGTATTCGCGGATCAGTTCCTCGAGCCGGGCCTCGGAGTGGATCGGGATGCCCTGCGGGTAGTTCGGGCCGGCGAGCACCGGCGGATAGGTGCGGCCATCGATGTCGGGAATCTGGGTGGCGGTGAAGCAGACGACTTCGACGTCGGGCTGGTGCTTCCACCAGACGTTGAAGTTGTGGAAGTCGCGGCCGGCCGCTCCCATGATCAGGACACGGGTCTTGCGGTTGCTCATAGAGGGACTGCCTCCGTTGAGGCATCGCTTTCGCGGCCATTCGGATCACGCGGCGCCCGGATGTGACGCCCCGCCCTCGGGCGGGGTGGGCGCCGACCCACGAAGTCGCGACACCGTTGATCGGGAACCGAGCATCAAGCGAGCCACGCACCTGTCGTCCTGCGAGCCGCAACCGCCCTTGCATGAGCCGCTTGGGAGGCGCGGGGTTATCGCCCGTGTCCACGAAACCCTGGCCCCGGCGGGCCGGGTGTTTCCTGCCACCGTGGCACGCCCGCTGCCGGGCGCGTCAGGGTGATCAGGGACCTGCAGACGGCTTCGGGGGCCCCGCGCTGAGCTCGATCGCGCGCCGGCGCCGTGTTCGCTGGCCATTCGGACGGTGGGCGCGCTCCGCTCGCCGGCGAGTGCACGAGCGTTCGCGGGGCGCGATCCCGGCGCGCACTTTGCGTGATGACCCTTCGTCGAGTCTCGAAACCGGACGACGCGCGGGCCGTCACTCGAGCGCGTTTCGCGCGCGGCAGGCGCGGTCCGTCACCCGTGGAAGGTGCACCATGACATTGATCGAAATCCTCGACCGAGAGCGTGAAGCGATCCTCGCCGAAGCGTTCGAGGCGATGCAGAACGCGGATCTCCGTCACTACGCGGCGGCCGGTGAACGAACGAGCCGCGCCCGGCTCGAGGCGCTGCTCGACGCGGTGCGCGACGCGATCGTCGGGCGCACGCTCATGCCGATCGAGACGCACGCGGAGACGGTTGCGCAGGAACGATTCCGCGCCGGCTTCGGGCTCGGCGAGGTGCAGACCGCGTACAACGTGCTCGAGGAAGCCGTCTGGCGCCGGATCGAGTCGGAACTGCCGAAGGACGATCTCGCGGAGGCGCTCGCGCTCGTGTCGACGATGATGGGTGCCGGCAAGGACCATCTTGCTCGCGCGTACGTTTCGCTCGCGACGAATCGCCGCGTGCCCACGATCGACGTGAAGGCGCTTTTCCGGGGGACGTCGGGCGCCTGAACCGCGCCGCTCCGGGGCAGTGCCAGCGGTGTCGGTGGCGGGCCCGAGGGCGCGCCTTTGAAAAGCGAGTTGCCCTCGGACCGGACCCCGGCGAAACTGCCTTGCTCGCTGATTTCGGCGAGCCGCGTGCGTGCGGCGTCGCGCTGGAAGCGGTCCGGAGTGCCCTCGGTGATGGAACGATTCGCGGGACGATATGCACTGTTGCGTCCGCTCGGGCAGGGCGGAATGGGCTCGGTCCACCTCGCGCTGGACCTGACCACGCGGACGGAGTGCGCGCTCAAGCGGCTGCATGCCCGCAACGTCGGTGGTGCGCACGACACGCTCCGGCGTGAGTTCGAACTGCTGGCGCGCGTGAGACACCCGTCGGTGGTGCGTGTGTTCGAGCTCGGTTTCGCTCCCGACGGGACTCCGTACTACACGATGGAGTACCTGCCGGGACTGCCGGCGGACCAGGCTCTGCGGCGCGGCGATTGGCGGGCCCTTTGTTTCGCGGGCGTCGAAGTCGCGCTCGGGCTCGAAGCGCTGCACTCGGCCAACGTGCTGCACGGCGACCTGAAGCCCTCCAACCTGCTCGTGATACCGGGGCAGGACGCCGATGCGCTGCCGACGGGCGTCCGCATCCTCGACTTCGGACTCGCGGCGCTGCTCGATCGGCAACGCGAGGGCCACCGGGGCACGCCGGGGTTCGCGGCACCGGAGGTCGTGCGCGGCGACATGCCGGTGGTCGCGTCGGACCTCTACTCGCTCGGCGCGACGCTCTTCGCGCTGGCGGCGGGACGCGTCTCGTTCGCGTCGCCGAGCCGCACGACTTCGGCCGCCTTGCGCGGCTCGCGCACGGTCCGGCCCTCGGCGGTCGCGCTGGACGAGGCCGGTGTGCCGGCTCGACTGGCCCAACTGGTCCTCCGACTGATGGCGCCCTCGATCGGCGAACGCCCGAGTTCGGCGCAGGAAGTGCGCGAGGAGCTGGAGCGCATCGAGCCCTCCGCGCGTCGATCGCTCTCGCGGCGGTTGCGCACCGAGATCGTCACCGGGCGCGAGCGCGAACTGGCGCGGCTCGAACGCTGGCTCGCACGAGCTCCCGAAGGTGCGGTCGTCACGCTGATCCACGGCGAGCCGGGGGCCGGCAAGTCGGCGCTGCTCGGCGAACTCTCTGTTCGCGCCTCCCTGGCGGGAAGGCGCGTCGTTCGCCTCTCGTGCGCGTCCTTCACCGCGCCCGGAGAACTGGCCCGCGTGCTGTGGCGCCGGCTCGCCGTCGAAGCAGACGCCGAGCAGGACGGCTCGACGCGATCACGCCGTGCGCTCGAGATCCTCGAACGCGGCCACGACGCGCTCGAGGAGGCGGAGATCGCGCTGCTGGCGGAAGCGGCCTGCGCGTGGGGCAAGCGGCTGCTCGAGCGGGGAACACTGGTCGTGCTCATGCTCGACGATCGCGAGCGTATCGACCCGGTGTCCCGAGTGCTCGTTCGGCGAACGATCTTCCGGCCCGGAGCTTCCGCACTGCGGTGGGTCTGGACAGGGCGCAGTGCTGGAAGCGAGATGGTCGAGGACGACCGCGTCCTGCTCGAAAGCGGGCAGGCCGAACGACTCGAACTCGCGGCGCTCGATGGTCCCGCGGTGGAACGCCTGGTGTCCATGCGCCTTCATGCGCACGTTCCCCGCGACCTGCTGTACTTCCTGCTCGAGCGCGGCGCCGGCCTGCCCGGCCTGCTGGTGGAACTGCTGCGCACCGCCGCGGAGAGAGGCGCCTTCGTCGAAACCGTGGGCGGATTGCGGGTCAACCCGGAGGCACTGAGCCGGGTCGAGTTGCCCGCAGGATTCGAATCGTCGCTGATGGAGCGGTTGCAGAAGGTGTCGCCGAGAGCCCGAGCCGCAGTCGAGGTGCTGGCCGTGTTCGGGCGGCCGCTGTCCCGTGATGCGCTCGATGCTCTGGAACCCGGCGCATCGAACATGGTTGCGGGCGAACTCGATGCCGCGGGACTGGTGGCGGCCGATGCGATGACCGGATTTGCGCTGAGCACGCCAGCCCTCGCACCGCTGGTGACCGAACGCATCGAGCGGGAGCGCCGGCGCCATCTGCATCGACTCGCGATTGATGTCGGCGGGCTCTCCGACGTCGAGCGCTTCGTACACCTGCGAGGCGCAGGCGAGGCCGTCGCCGCGCTCGACGCTGCGGATGCGGCGTTTTCGGCATCGCCTTCGGTTTCGCTCGCTCTCGACGCGGCGCGGCTCGCGGAGGGCGAGGTCGTCGAGCGTGCGATGGGCTGGCTCATTCGTGCGGCAGAACTGCTCGTGCTTCAGGGTCGGCACGCGGCCGCGGTCCCTCCGCTCGAGCGCGCGCTTCATCTGGGCGAGAACCAGACGCCCGCGTTCGAGGCCTGGGGGCTTCTGTCTACCGCCTACATCAGGGCCGGCCGTCTCGAGGAGGTCGATCGCCTGCTCGAGCGTGCTCGCACGACGCCGATGGCCGCGGTGGATCGGTCGCTCATCCTCACCAACGCCTCCGCCCACGCGTCGTGGACAGGCGATCACGCGCGTGGGATCCAACTCGCGGTCGAGGCGCTCGACTTGGCGCGCACGACTTCCAATGCGGCAGCGATCGGCAGCGCCGCGATGTCGCTGAGCGGGTTGTGCATGATGCAAGGTGAGATCGATCGCGCCGTGGATCTGGTTCGCGAGAGCGAAGAGACCGGGCTACGGCTGGGTGACGACACGGTGCGCGCGCGAGCTATCGGCCAGCGTGCGAATATCGAGCTCATGCGCGGCGAGTTCGAGCGAGCTGTGACGTCGTATCAGTCGGCTCTCGAAATCGCCCGCAAGGCGGGAAGGCGATTCGCGATCGAGGAACTGCTCGGCAACCTCGGAATCGGGCAGATTCTCGCGGGTCGGTGGGCGGAGGCCGCCGATTCCTGCGAGGAGGCGCTCCGCCTCGCACTCGAGGACGGACGTCCTATCGGTGTGGCGCAGGCCACCGTCAACCTCAGCCTGCTGGATGGTCTTCTGGGGCGTCCGGTGAAGGCCCTGCGACGAGCGCGTGCTTCGATTCGCCTCACCCAGACATGGCAAATGGGACGAGAGCCGCTGGCGTGGCGCGGACTCGCTCAGGCTCATCGCATCTCGGGACGGCTTCGCCACGCCGAACAAGCTCTCGCTCGCGGGCTCGAACTCGCCGAGCGTCTCGGCCAGCATCGCGAAGCCGATTGGTGCCGGATCGAGTACCTGAGAACCCGCGTGATGACGTCGCGCTGGCGCGAGGCGAAGGAGGCCGTTGATCGTTCGCTTGACCAGCGAGCGTCCGAGGATGTCATCGCGCACGTGCTGATGCTCGCATACTCGGGGCGTGCAGCGCTGAGGTTATCGGACACGAGTGGCGCGCGCGCGCGGCTCGAGCAGTGCGAGAAGGCGCTGAGCGGGAGAACCGCACCGTATGCCGAGGCGCACACGACACAACTGAGGGCCGAGATTGCCCTCATCGATCAGGAATCGGTGCTCGGATTGGAACTGGCGCGCGAGACGTTGGAGGCGTTCAGCCGACTGCCCGCCCCTGTGGAACGCGCGTGCGCTGCCCTGGATTTCGCCCGGCTTTGCATGAAGCTCGAAGGAGAGGCTGTGGCACTCGTGTCGGAGTGGCTCCAGGAGGCCGCGAGCGGGTTCGAGCGGCTCGGTGATCATCCTAGCCGTGAACGCGCGCTGGCGCTGACCGTGGAGTGGCTGCAGGGAACTCGACAGTCTGCACCAACGGCGGCACAGGAGCGCGACCTACTGCAGTCGGTCGGGCGACTTCTCGACTCGCTCTCGAACCTCCAGACTTTCGAACGCCGTGCTATGCGTATGGCGGTCGAGCACCTGGGAGCCGAACGTGGGGTCCTGTTACTCGCGGAATCGAAGACCGGCGAGATGGTGTCGGTCGTCGAGCACGGTGCCGTTGATGCCGCGACGCGCAATCAGGCGGTGAGCTACAGCCACCGAGTTGTCGAGCGTGTGACCAGAAGTGGTGGCAGCCTTCTCATCGGTGACGCTCCGACCCACCCTGATGTGCTCTCCGAAAGCGTCGTCGGGCTCGGCCTTCGGTCCATTCTCTGCGTGCCACTGCACGTGGGAGGAAACGTTGTCGGCGCGGTCTACGTCGATGATTCCCGACGGCCGGACGCTTTCACACGCGACGACCGCGGGCTTCTCGAGGGCTTCGCGCACCTTATGGTCACGGCAATCGAGAACAGTCGCGGTCACGAGGAGGTCCGGCGAGCCAACGAACAGTTGGTCGGCGAGAACCTCTCGCTCCGTCGGGAAGCACGCGTTCGCTTCCAGCCGCAGAACTTCATTGGCGCAAGCCTCGCGATGCAGGAAGTACTGGCCGTGGTGGAGCGCGCCGCGCAAACGGCCACGACGGTCCTGATCACCGGCGAGAACGGGACCGGAAAGGAACTGATCGCTCGCATTCTCCATCACAGCGGCCGGCGCAGTCAGGGACCATTCGTTGGATTGAACTGCGGCGCCATACCGGAGACCCTCTTGGAGAGCGAGCTCTTCGGCATCCTGCCGAACGTCGCGACGGGAGTGAGGGGGCGAGACGGGCGATTTCTCCAGGCCAATGGAGGGACGCTGTTTCTCGATGAGATTGGCGAGATGCCGCCCAGTCAGCAGGTGGCGCTCTTGTCTGCCATAGCCAATCGAGAGATCACACCGGTTGGCGGACGCGATCCGATCTCGGTGGATGTGCGGATCATCGCAGCCACGAACAAGGACTTGCGACGGAGCCTGGAGGAGGGCTCCTTCCGAGAGGATCTCTATTACCGCCTGAATGTGATTCCGATCGAAATTCCTCCGCTGCGGGATCGAAAGGCCGACATTCCGGCGATGGCCCATCACTTCGCTGCGAAGTTGGCTCGACAACTCGAGCGCGATGTTCCGGAGCTTTCTGCTGAGTTCATGGCGGCGCTCATGCAGAGCGACTGGCCGGGCAACGTGCGAGAACTGCAGAACTACGTTGAGCGGGTCATGGCCATGACGACCGGTAGGGTGCTGAACCCGGTCCCCCTGCCGCGCGATCTCGAAACCCGCGGCAAGAGACTGAGGATCTCGCGGGGAAAGCGGCTCCAGGAGGTTGTTGGCGAGATCGAGCGGAAGCTCATTCGAGAAGCACTGGATCGAAGCGGCGGCAACCAGAGTGGCGCCGCTCGGGAACTTGGTCTTACCGAGCAGTCCCTGCGCTATCGGCTGCGTAAGTTCCAGTCCGATGACACTCGCGCATTTCGGCGAGTTCGCAAAAAACGACGATAATCACGTAATGCATTGTAAACAAACGAGTTGTTGCGACATGGCATCATATTGTCGCCGTTTTCGGCGTCTTCTCGTCTCGGATGTTGGCAAGGATCTCGTGGCGACATAGTTGTCTACTGTGTTGATGGACATGTTGTTAGATTGCTGGTTTGCGTTGGCTTGATGGTTGGCACGGGATTCGCCTTGGTCGATGGGCACGGGTAGTGAGTGTGGCCCCACTGACCAAGGAGATGGTGATCATGAAGCTCGTTGCCGCAATTCTCGCCGCCTGCATCACAGCCAGTTGCTGCGTTCCCGCCTTCGCTCAGTCGTATCCGGATCCGTCAGTCGGGACGGGCTCGGCTCACTACGTCGGGCCGGATCTCGGTGGAACGAGCGTGGCCACTGACTGGAGAGTCGGGCTCTCACTCATCCTCTTCGGTGCTCCGTCCGCGGCCGCTGGCACTGATGCGCCTTGGATCGCCCGCCTCGTGGCGAGTTCTCGCCCCTCGAAGGAACGTCCGGTCAAGGAGTCGACGCGGACCGAGAAGTCCCTGGCCGGTTTGGCTCGTCGCTGACTGGACAGGCCCATTGCCGCCCTGTGAACTCCCGTCTCATCTCCGTTCTTCGGTGCCCCCGAACCAATGCGTGCAGATGATCTGAAGATCGTTCTCGGTCTGGTGTCGGAGGGAGTTGTCATCCACGACACTGACGGTGCAATCGTCGAATGCAATGCTGCTGCGGCGCGTCTGCTGGGCTGTTCCCAGACAGCAGCAGTTGGGACGTCTGGCGTGCTTGCCCTCGGTCGCGCCTTCGATCACTCGGGCATCCCTCTCGACTCGGCCGAAGAACCAGCGGCGCTCGCGCTGAAGTCGGGCCGGACGATCGAACCGAGAAGAGTTCGCTTCTGCGCGGCGGGCACTGAAGAAGTTCTCCTCGAGCTGAGCGCTGCTCCGGTCGGCACTGCGAGGCGCATTGGCTCCGTTGCCGCGGTGACGCTTGTGCGCGAGGTCCCATCCGATTCTCCGCCCACCGATCAGTCTCGTGGCCGGCACCGCATGGAGGCCATGGGGCGTCTGGCAGGAAGTGTCGCCCACGACTTCAACAACCTGCTGACGGTGATCCTCGGGTACACGAGCATGTTGCTCGACGGCCTGGATCCTGCCGACGACCGATGGCGCGAGGCTGACGAAGTCCGCAAGGCAGCCCAGCGCGGCGCGGACCTCACCAAGCAGCTGCTTGCCATCAGCCGAGGGCAGGTCGTCGAGGCAAGGGTCTTGGACGTCAATATCGTGTTGTTGGACATGCTTCCAATGCTCCGCCAGATCGCTGGAACGGGAATCACGGTCGACCTGTGTGTTCATTCGGGTGTCGCCGCAGTGCGTGCAGATCTCGGGCAACTCGAACAGCTGATCATGAACCTCGTGATCAATGCCCGCGATGCGATGCCTTCCGGGGGAAGAGTCGAGATCCGGGTCGACGCCGTGGAACTCGACGAACGATTCGTGAGTGATCACCTCGGTTCGAAGACGGGCCGATTCGTTCGAATCGAGGTGCAGGACGACGGCTGTGGGATGGACGAAGCGACGCGCCAGCGCATCTTCGAGCCGTTCTTCACGACGAAGGCTCACGACAAGGGCACCGGATTGGGCCTCGCGACGGTCTACGGCATCGTCAAGCAACACGGCGGGTACATCGACGTCCAGAGCCGCCCGGGCTGTGGAGCAACGTTTCACCTCTATCTGCCTTTGCGCATCGAGCGGCCAGACGAGCCCAGGCCTGCGAGGCGCAAGGAGCCGCTCAAGCGCGGAGTTGGTCGCGTACTGCTGGTCATCGAGGACGACCAAGTGCGTCGATTCACTCGACGAGTCCTGCTCCGAAGCGGTTTCGAGGTTCTGGATGAAGCGAATGGCGTTCGTGCACTCGCGCGTGCCGAAGGGGTGTCGCGTGGCTTCGACGTTCTGGTCGCGGACCTCGTTCTGCCGGGGCTGAGCGGAGTCGACTTGGCGCGGCGCCTCATGGTCCGGAATCCACGCACGAGGGTGCTGTTTCTCTCTGGGTACGCCGAAGGGAGCTTCGAGGCCACCCGGCTGACCATTCCCAGCGCCCGGTTGCTCGCCAAGCCATTTCGTCCCGATGCACTTCTCGACGAACTCCGCACGTTGCTGGCCACCGAGGCCGGGTCAATTCGCTCCGCGATGTCCACGAGTTGATGGAGTGCCGGTCGCTGTACCTCGTCATGGAATCGGGGGATTCGCCTGACGAGGATGATCGGCACTCCACTTGTTCTCCACGCACGGCGCCCGGTCGACGAACGCTCCGACCGGGCGCCTTCGTTTAGACTCCGGTCATGCGACTGGACGAGTCCGCCCCCGATTCCGATCCGCCTCGTGACGTGCCGGGTTCGTCGCTGTCGGACCCGAGCGACAACAGGCCCCGACTGAATCCGACCGTGTCGGTGGCGTGGCCGATGCCCTTCGTCGACGATCGCACGCCCGACGAGGAACCGCCCGCGGTGGAACTGTGGAGAGCGGTCGGTGACGTGACCCCGTGGGGCACCATGCTGATGCTCTTCGCTTGGGCCCTCGTCTTCGCGCTCACCGCGTGGCGACAGGAGTTGGGCTTCGCCGATGCCCTCGTGGTTCGGGGCGCCAACACGGCCCCAGGCGGTGTGGTGGACGCGCTGTGGCGCAGCCTCGCTTCGACATTCCTCCACGCGTCCGTGTCGCACGTGCTCTTCAACGCCCTCACGCTCCTGGTCTTGGGACAAGCGACGGAGCGCGTGTTCGCCCGCGGCGGTTTCCTGGTCGTCGCCATGTTCGGTGGCTCCCTCGCTTCGTTCGGCAGTCTCGCGTGGCGCACGCACGTCGCTCCGAGCGCTCCGGGGATCGCGATCGGTGGTTCGGGCATGGTCTTCGCGTTAGGCGGGGCGCTGCTCGTTGCGGCCGTTCGCCTGCGCCGGTATCTCGCGGTGGGACGCGCGCGGGCGTTCGCGGCGGTGATCATGCTGCTGGTCCTGCCGGGGCTGGCCTCCGGATTCGAGCGCTTCGGAACCGACAACGCCGCGCACACCGCCGGCCTCCTCGCGGGTTTCGCTCTGGGGGCCTGCGTTCCCCTTCGCACGGCACTTGGTGGCCCGCCGCGCAGCATCGCGACGGATGTGCTCGGCGGGCTCGCGAGCCTCGCGCTCCTGCTGACGTTTCTCCTCGTGCTACGCGGGCAGGGCGTCGGGTTTCCCTGACCTCCGGGCGCCGTCGGGTGGGTCGCGTTCGTGGAGTGATCACGGCGCGCTCGTCGCGGGATTCGGCCCGGCGGCCCTCGCCGGCTAGCGGCCCCCGAAACGGCTGCCTATGCTCCGCGCGAGACAACAATGCCGCCCGACCTTCCCAACGTTTGCGAGGAGTCCTGCATGTCCACGAGTATGCGTCGCCGATTCGCGGTCTCACGATTCGTTCCGGTCGCGGTGGCGCTGGTCGCCGTGTCGTTGGCACATTCCGCGGCGTGGTCGGCGCCCGTGCTCACGCCGGAGCAGGACCCGTTGGTCCAGAACATGGATCACGCCGTTCGGCCCGGGACCGACTTCTTCCGTTACGCCTGCGGTGGCTGGCTCAAGAAGAACCCCATTCCCGCCTCCGAGCGTGGATGGGGCATCGCGAACCTCGTCCAGGACGAGACGTTCGCGCAGCTGCGCGGCATCTGCGAAGCCGCCGCGACCTCCAACGCGCC
>WBZT01000912.1_pt1 | contig 22791 bp, 20 predicted proteins | sample 5204241 | NCBI WGS metagenome assembly WBZT01 (sample SAMN12344358, study PRJNA552823) | activated sludge metagenome | biome: Activated sludge suspended growth; feature: Nitrification reactor; material: Wastewater; isolation source: activated sludge from nitrification reactor of wastewater...
ATCCCGCAAGCGGGATTGGTCGCGGGTTCTTTAATAAAAATATTGATTTGATTAGCGGGAGTAACTCAGTTGTAGTCATCCCGCAAGCGGGATTGGTCGCGGGTTCTTTAAAACAAATATTGATTTGATTAGCGGGAGTAACTCAGTTGTAGTCATCCCGCAAGCGGGATTGGTCGCGGGTTCTTTAATAAAAATATTGATTTGATTAGCGGGAGTAACTCAGTTGGTAGAGTCACAGCCTTCCAAGCTGTTGGTCGCGAGTTCGAGTCTCGTCTCCCGCTCAGTATGAAAGTTGGTAGAGTCATCCCGCGAAGCGGGATTGGTCGCGAGTTCGAGTCTCGTCTCCCGCTCAACATGTTCTACGTTTATGTATTGAAAAGCGTACAGTACGATAGATTCTATATCGGACAAACCATGGATCTTGAAGAACGCATAAAATGGCATAACTCGCCAAGAGCGAGATGGACAAAAAGATATCAGCCCTGGGAAATAGCTTACAAAGAGACATTTGCCACACGATCAGAAGCGATTCTCAGAGAAGCAGAGCTGAAAGCATTAAAAAATATTCGATCGTTCTTAAATTTATAAGTTCACAGAGTCGTCCCGCTTGATGCGGGATCTCGCGCTCAACATAGATTTAGATCATCACATAAAACTCACTGGTAACAGACAATTCAAAATTTTCAGGTTGTGATCACTTTCACAATTCCTTAAATAAGACAAGTATAACAAAAGATATAATACTACAATGGCAAAAGACGGAAGATTAATAATAGTTCTTGAATGCACCGACTGCAAAAACAGGAACTACAGCGCAACTAAAAACAAGACCAAACATTCCGGCAGAGTAGAGTACAAGAAGTTCTGCAGGTTCTGCACAAAACGCACACTTCACAAAGAAACCAAATAAGTCAACAGGGCTAATACGTCAGTGGCTCAATTGGTAGAGCAGCGGTCTCCAAAACCGCAGGTTGGGGGTTCGAGTCCCTCCTGACGTGCAACATTCTCTGAAATTAAGATCGCAGGAAACGGAGTAGTAATTTGAAAAACAAGATAATCGGCTTCTTTACAGATATAGTAAAGGAAATGAAAAAAGTTACATGGCCAAAAAGAGAAGAGCTTAAAGAGTCAACAATGGTAGTTATTGCCACCTCTTTGATCTTCGCAATTTTTGTTTATGCCGTCGATAAGGTTATTAATGAAGGCTTAAAAATAATATTCTAATGGATATGGTTGAAGAAAACGTTGAAACACCAGTTACGGCACCCGGCAAAAAATGGTACGCGGTAAGAACAATAACCGGACACGAAAAAAGAGTTAAGAACTATCTTGATACAGAAATTACAGAGCTTGCTTTAGAGAATAAGATTTCACAGGTTCTTATACCTGAAGAAAAAGTTTTTGAAGTAAAAGGCGGCAAGAAGAAAATTAAATACAAAAACTTCTTCCCCGGTTACGTGCTTGTTGAAGCTACCCTTGATAAAGAAGTTGTTAAGCTTCTTTCACACGCTCCAAGCGTATTGAAAATGGTTGGCGATAAGAACGAGGCCATTGCATTAAGAGAAGATGAAGTTAAGAGGATAATCGGCAGGATCAACGACTCCGATGAAAAAGAAAAGATCGATATGCAGTTCGAAAAAGGCGACCTTATCAAAGTTGTAAGCGGGCCTTTTGTGAACTTTAACGGTACCATCAACGAGATAAATCTCGAAAGGATGAAAGTTAAAGTTATGGTAAGCATCTTCGGAAGGAAAACACCGATAGAGCTTGATTTCGCACAGATAGAAAAAGAGAAATAATTACCTTTCCAGTTCTCCCTGGTCAGGCTAATACAAATATTACGCACTCACAGTAAAATTAAGGATACAATAATTTAAAATGGCAAAAAAAGTAGTAGGATTCGTAAAGCTTCAGATTCCTGCAGGACAAGCCACAATGGCTCCGCCGGTTGGACCGGCTTTGGGTCAGCGCGGTGTGAACGGTATGGAATTCTGCAAGCAATTTAATGCTAGAACGTCGAAAGACCAGGGCCTGATAATTCCGGTTGTTATTACGGTTTATTCGGACAAGTCTTTCACATTCATTACCAAGACTCCCCCTGCTGCCGTGCTGCTCCTGAAGGCTGCAAAGCTTGATAAAGGCAGCGCCCAGTCCAACCGTAACAAAGTTGGAAAGGTCACCCGCAAACAGGTTGAAGATATTGCCACGCTTAAGATGAAAGATCTTAACGCAAGGACAGTAGATTCGGCTGCAAAGGTGATAGCCGGTACTGCAAGAAGCATGGGTATAACAGTAGAAGGATAAGACAATGAAAGTAACCAAAAGAAGAAAAGAAATAAACAGCAAAGTTGACCTCAAGAAGGAATATACAATTGCTGAAGCCGTAACAAGGCTTAAAGAAGCATCAAAAGCGAAATTCAATGAGTCTATTGATATTGCCATGAAGCTTGGCGTTGACCCGAGACAGGCAGACCAGCTTGTAAGGGGCACCGTAGCGCTTCCGCATGGTACCGGAAAAACTGTGAGAGTGCTTGTAATTGCTAAACCTGAAAAACAGGAAGACGCAAGGAACGCAGGCGCAGACCATGTAGGTTTTGAAGACTACCTCAAGATGATCTCCGAGGGTTGGGCAGATTGCGACGTTATTATCGCTGCTCCCGATACTATGAGCGAGCTTGGAAAAATGGGTAAAGTACTCGGTCCAAAAGGCCTGATGCCTAACCCTAAGAGCGGAACTGTTACAAATGATATCGCTAAAGCTGTAAAGGAAGTTAAAGCCGGAAGGATCGAATTCAGGGTTGATAAAGCAGGGATAGTTCATGCATGTTTGGGTAAAGCTTCATTTGAACCCGCACAGCTTGAAGATAATATCCACACTTTCATTAACCAGGTACTGAAGATGAAACCTGCAACGGCAAAGGGCCAGTATGTAAGAAGCGTTACACTTTCGAGCACAATGGGCCCCGGACTTTCGATCAGCAGGAACGAATTAGCAGCACATTAATTTTATAAAGAAACCAGACTTTCATGACTAAGCAGGATAAAGAACAATCAGTTCTTGAAATAAAAGAAAAGCTCGAAAAGGCATCCAGCATCTATTTGACGGATTTCAGCGGATTAACTGTTGCTGAAACCAACCAGCTGCGGGATGAATTCTTCGATGCCAAGGTTGAATACAAGGTACTAAAGAACACTTTAGTTAAAAAAGCACTGGAGCAGGAAGGCGGCAAGTTCAGCGCCCAGAGCGAAAAGCTTGGTGAATTTTTAAAAGGGCCAACCGGCGTCATCTTTGCTTTTGATGACCCTGTATCCCCTGCCAAGATCATAAAGAAGTTTTATGATAAGGGCGAAAAACCGAAGCTGAAGCTCGCTTTAGTTGAAAATGTTGCTTACGAAGGTAAACAGCTCAATGAGCTCGCATCACTGCAGAGCAAACCTGAGCTTATTGCTGCAATAGTTGGAAGCCTGAATGCGCCGATATCGGGTATCGTGGGCTCAATCAACGCGGTAATAAGAGACCTTGCTTCACTTATTGAAGAAGTAGGCAAAAAACAGAACGCAAATTAAAAATAAATCAAATAATTAAGGAGATACATCAAAATGTCTGTAGTAGAAGAATTAGTTGAAAAAATAAGTAACCTTACACTTACTGACGCTGCTGAATTAAAGAAAGCACTGGAAGATAAGTTCGGCGTTACAGCTGCTGCACCTGTTGTAATGGCAGGAGCTACCGGCGGTGCTGCACCTACCGCTGCTGCTGAAGAAAAGACAGAGTTCTCGGTTGTGCTTGTTGATGCAGGCGCTTCAAAGATCAATGTTATCAAAGCAGTTAAAAATGCTACAGGCCTCGGCTTAACAGAAGCTAAGGGTCTTGTTGAAAGCGCACCGAAACCGGTTAAAGAAGGCTTACCAAAAGCTGACGCTGAAAAGCTGAAAGCTGAACTGGAAGCTGCCGGCGCAAAAGTAGAATTAAAGTAATTATTAAAACAAGAACGAATTCTATTCCAAGCATAGGTTCTCGCTGAAACCTATTAATTCAAAAAATACGTAAATTCATTAATTTTAGACAAGCCATGTTCTAATGGCTTGTCTATTACCTATTTATATAAACCCCCACCGGGAGGTCATAAAAATGCCAATAGACATATCTAAATTCAATTTCAACGGAGAGCGTATTTATCTATCCAAATCAGGGAAACAGCCTGATGCTCCGGACCTGCTTAATGTGCAGATCCAGGCGTTCAAGGATTTCCTGCAGGAAGATGTTGCGCCTTTCGAAAGAAAAGATACAGGAATGCAGGCTGTTTTTCTTCGTAATTTTCCTATTACAGACTCGAGGGAAACTGCGCTTCTTGAATTCATCGAATACTATTTAGAAAAACCGCAGTACTCCATCCGTGAGTGCCAGGAACAGGGACTTTCTTACGCAGTTTCGCTTAAAGCAAAGCTCAGGCTTTCAACCAAGCCAAACAAGGAAGCCAATGAATACTCAAACGCTGTTGAGCAGGATGTATATATGGGTAATATCCCCTATATGTCACCCTACGGCAGCTTTGTTATCAATGGCGCAGAGAGAGTAATTGTATCCCAGCTTCACAGGGCTCCGGGCGTTGTATTCAGCGAATCCGTTCACCAGAACGGAACCAAGCTCTACTCGGCAAGGATCATTCCGATGAAGGGTTCATGGGTTGAATTCACAACCGATATCAATAACTGCCTGTTCGCATATATTGATAGAAGGAAGAAATTCCCCGTTACTACAATTTTAAGGGCTTTGGGTTATTCGACCAATGAAGAGATTCTCGATCTGTTCGGGCTTCTCGAGGTTGTTGAAAAGAAAGACCTGAAGAACTTCATGGGCAAACAGCTCAGCGATGACCTTATCGATAAGGAAACAGGCGAGCTGATAGCTGAAAAAGCTACAGAAGTTGATGAAGAGCTGATCGAGAAGATCAACAAATCAGCAATTTCCAAGATCAAGCTCTTTAAGTCCGATAGGCCTTATGAAGAGTCATTGATCGCAAACACCCTTAACAAAGATGCAGCACAGTCTGAAGTGGATGCTCTGGAGCAGATATCCGAGCAGCTTCGCCCCGACCAGGATGATGAATCAGCTAAGAACCTGGTTGATAAGCTTTTCTTCAATGAAAAGAAATATGATCTCGGTGAAGTTGGAAGGTACAAGCTTAACTATAAGCTTCATCTTGAAATTCCGCCCGATAAGACTGTACTTACAAAAGAAGATATTATTTCAATCATAAACTACCTTGTTGATCTTGAAGCAGGCAGAAAAACCATCGATGATATCGATCATCTTGGAAACAGGCGCGTCCGTTCGATCGGCGAGCAGCTTGCAGCACAGTTCAACGTAGGTTTGGCAAGAATGTCAAGGACCATCCGCGAAAGGATGAGCATCCATGACGAAGAGAATATTACACCGGGTAATCTTGTAAGCGCAAGAACAATTACCACGGCGCTGGTTTCATTCTTCGGCACAAGCCAGCTTTCACAGTATATGGATCAAACCAACCCGCTGAGCGAAATGACCCACAAAAGAAGGGTATCGGCGCTTGGACCGGGCGGTTTAACCAGGGAACGCGCGGGATTCGAGGTACGTGACGTACATTATACACATTACGGCCGCCTCTGCCCTATCGAAACACCTGAAGGTCCGAACATCGGTCTTATTTCATCGCTTTGCACACATGCAAGGATCAGCGATTTCGGCTTCATCGAAACTCCGTACAGGAAAGTTAAGAACGGAAAAGTTCTGAACGAGATAGAATATCTTTCCGCTGAAAAGGAAGATGATTTCATTATCGCGCAGGCTAATCTTGATCTGGACGGCAGCAAAATAGTTGAGAACAAGATCAAAGCCAGGTATAAAGGTGACTTCCCTATCGTTAATCCTGATGAGGTTCACTATATGGATATCGCGCCTAACCAGATCGTAAGTGCGGCAGCAGCGCTTATCCCCTTCCTCGAGCATGATGACGCCAACAGAGCGCTCATGGGATCCAATATGCAGCGCCAGGCCGTTCCCCTTTTAAGGCCTGAGGCTCCGCTTGTTGGTACCGGATTCGAAAAGAAAGTGGCTAACGATTCAAGAACACTCATTCTTGCTGAAGCAGACGGCGTTATTGAACACGTATCCGCTGACAGGATAGTTGTAAAATATGATATTGATAAAAACTCAGACGAAGCTTTACTCAGCTTCGATGATGAAGAGATAAAAGAGTATAACCTCATCAAGTTTTTAAGAACTAACCAGGACACCTCAATTAACCAGAAGCCTATCGTACAGGTTGGCCAGAGGGTTAAAAAAGGTGAAACACTTGCAGACGGCGCAGCTACCGATAAAGGCGAGCTTGCACTTGGAAGAAGCGTACTGGTGGCATTCATGCCGTGGAGAGGCTACAACTTTGAAGATGCTATTGTTATCAGCGAAAGGATAGTTGCTGAAGATATATACACTTCGGTTCATATCGAAGAGTATAATTTGCAGGTTCGTGATACAAAACGCGGCGAGGAAGAGCTCACACGCGATATTCCGAACGTAAGCGAAGAAGCAACCAAGGATCTTGATGAAGATGGTATAATTAGGATTGGTGCAGAAGTTAAGGAAAACGATATACTCATCGGTAAAGTAACACCAAAAGGTGAAACCGAGCCGACACCTGAAGAAAAGCTGTTAAGGGCTATCTTCGGTGATAAGGCAGGCGACGTGAAGGATGCTTCACTGAAAGCTCCCCCGGGAATGAAAGGTATCGTTATCAGCAAAAAGCTCTTCACAAGGAAACAAAGAGATACCGAAACCAAGAAAGAAGAAAAGAAGAAGCTCGAGAAGCTTGAACAGGACAGGTATGATGCTATAAACGATCTTAACCGCAAGCTTGCTGAAAAGCTCGGCAATATGTTTGACGGAAAAGACGCTCTTGGTATCCGCGATATTGATGGTACAATTATTATCAGAAGCGGTACCACTATCAAAAAAGATACCTTCCTGAAACATCTCGAAAATCCGAATTTCAGAATTGATACTCTTGATGTATCCACTGACTGGACATCTAATAAAAAAGGCCAGTCATTATTACAGGCATTATACAGGAACTTCAAGACGAGATTAAGTGATATTGAAGAAAGAACAAAACGCAACAGGAACAAGATAATATTAGGCGACGAGCTCCCAACAGGAGTTGTTAAGATGGCTAAGGTTTACATTGCAAAGAAGAAGAAACTTTCGGTTGGTGATAAAATGGCAGGCAGGCACGGTAACAAGGGTGTTGTTGCCAAGATAGTTCCGGTTGCAGATATGCCGTTCTTACCGGACGGAACACCTGTGGATATAGTATTAAATCCGCTTGGCGTACCTTCGCGTATGAATCTCGGCCAGCTGTATGAAACAGCTTTAGGCTGGGCGGCAAAAATGCTGGGCTGCACATTCGCAACCCCGGTGTTTGATGGCGCTTCATTTGAAGATATTACCGATATACTTGTTCAGTCAGGGCTGCCAAGCAACTCGCGAAGCGTTCTTTTTGACGGACAGACAGGTGATAGATTTGACCAGATGGTGACTGTTGGCTACATCTATATGATGAAGCTGTCACATTTATCGGATGATAAGATCCATGCAAGGTCAATCGGACCGTACTCTCTCATCACCCAGCAGCCCCTCGGCGGTAAAGCCCAGTTCGGCGGCCAGAGGTTTGGAGAGATGGAGGTTTGGGCGCTTGAAGGATACGGCGCAGCTTATACATTGCAGGAAATCCTGACAGTGAAGAGCGATGACGTGACCGGAAGATCCAAAACCTATGAAACGCTGATTAAAGGAGAGAACACTCCCGAACCGCAGGTACCTGAATCATTTAACGTACTTGTAAAAGAACTCCAGGGCCTGTGCCTTGATATCACATTAGATTAATTAAAATCATAAAAACATATGTTTTTTAAAAGAGATCAGAAAAAAGTAAAAAAGGTTTTCACTAAAATAGCGATAAACCTTGCTTCTACAGATTCCATAATCAGGAATTCCCATGGTGAAGTACTGAAACCTGAGACAATTAACTACAGGACGTTTAAGCCGGATAAAGACGGTTTGTTCTGCGAAAAGATATTTGGCCCGGTTAAAGATTGGGAATGCCACTGCGGAAAATATAAGGGCATCAGGTACCACGGTATAGTTTGCGACCGCTGCGGTGTGGAAGTAAACCTGAAAAGCTTAAGGCGCGAAAGAATGGGACATATTTCCCTGAGCGTGCCGGTAGTTCATATTTGGTACTTCCGTTCAACACCCAGCAAGATCAGTTACCTGCTCGGACTGACGAACAAGGAGCTCGAAAGGATCATTTATTACGAGAACTATGTAATAGTGAATCCGGGTCCCACACAGTACAGCAAGAACGATCTTCTGACTGAAGATGAATACCTGAATGCGCTGAACAATCTTCCCGATGACCAGGAAGAGCTTGATGATTTCGACCCGAACAAATTCGTCTGCAAAAACGGCGCTGAAGCGGTTAAAGAGCTGCTCAGAAGAGTAAATGTAGATGAAGATGTAAGCAGGCTTAGAATTCAGCTCTATGAAGAGACTTCTGTTCAGAAGAAACAGGATCTCATTAAGAGACTTCGCGTTCTGAAATCATTCCAGAAAAAAGAAGGCAGAAGGCAGAACAAACCGGAATGGATGATACTTGACGTTGTGCCGGTTATTCCCCCCGAGCTCAGGCCGCTTGTGCCTCTTGAAGGCGGAAGGTTCGCTACTTCTGATCTGAATGACCTGTACAGAAGGGTAATTATCAGGAATAACCGCTTAAAGAGACTTATAGATATTAAGGCTCCTGAAGTAATTCTTAGAAACGAAAAAAGAATGCTCCAGGAAGCAGTTGACGCTTTGCTTGATAACTCAAGAAGGGCTACTGCAGTAAAATCAGAGAACAGGCCGCTGAAATCACTTTCTGATATCCTCAAAGGAAAACAGGGACGTTTCAGGCAGAACCTTCTCGGTAAACGTGTTGATTATTCAGGCCGTGCTGTAATTGTTGTTGGACCTGAATTAAAGCTTCACCAGTGCGGTTTGCCAAAAGATATGGCGCTTGAACTCTTCAAACCTTTCGTAATAAGAAGGCTTATTGATAGAGACCTTGTTAAGACTGTAAAGAGCGCGAAGAAGCTTATCGAAAGAAGGACACCCGAAGTTTGGGAAGTTCTCGAAAACGTGATCGACGGACATCCGATAATGCTTAACCGTGCCCCTACCCTGCACAGGCTTTCGATACAGGCTTTCCAGCCTATCCTTGTTGAAGGTAAAGCTATCAGGCTTCACCCGCTTGTTTGTACAGCATTCAACGCGGATTTTGACGGTGACCAGATGGCAGTACATGTACCGCTCTCTCCTGAAGCTCAGCTTGAGGTTAGAGTGCTCATGCTTTCAAGCCATAACCTGATGTCACCGCAGAACGGGGATCCTATCACTGTTCCCAACCAGGAAATAGTTTTAGGATGCTACTACCTTACAAAGTACCGCAAGGGCGATCTTGGCGAAGACAAGATATTTTCAAGCCCGCAGGAAGTTGTTATTGCGCTCAACAATAACCGTGTTGCGCTGCATGCCAAGATCAAAGTAAGGATCAAAGGCGAGCTTATCGAAACGACTGTCGGAAGGGTTATCTTCAACCAGATCGTTCCCGAAGGCGCAGCATATATAAACGAGCTTCTCACTAAAAAAGGAATTATCAAAAATATCGCGAAGGTATTCAAGAGCGTTGGCAACAAGAAAACGGTTGAATTCCTTGATGCGCTTAAAGAAACCGGTTTCCGTTACGCTATGCGCGGCGGACTCTCCGTAAATCTTGATGATATCGTTGTACCCGGAAGTAAGGACAGGATCATTGAAACTGCCCAGAAAAAGGTTGACGCTATCGAGAAATCAAGAATGCGCGGCCTCATTACCGAAGGCGAACGCTACAATAAGGTTATCGATATCTGGACGCATGCAACCAATGACGTTAAGAGCGACCTTATGAGCACGCTTCGTACTTCAAGAGACGGATTCAACTCGCTTCATATGATGATCGACTCAGGTGCGAGGGGTTCACAGGACCAGGTAAGCCAGCTTGCCGGTATGAGAGGTCTTATGGCTAAACCGCAAAAGACCATGACAGGCCAGGCCGGTGAAATTATCGAAAACCCGATCATCGCGAACTTCAAGGAAGGTCTTTCCATCCTTGAGTACTTTATATCGACACACGGTGCGCGAAAAGGTCTTGCAGATACAGCTTTAAAAACTGCGGATGCAGGTTACCTAACACGTAAGCTTGTTGACGTTTCACAGGATGTGATAATTTCAGAGCTTGACTGCGGTACATTCCGCGGACTTACTGTTGAGGCTTTAAAAGACGGCGAAGATATTAAAGAGCCGCTTTCAGAGAGAATTCTCGGCAGGACAGCAGTTCAGAACATTGTTGATCCTTTGACACGCAAAACCATAGTTAAAGCAGGTGATGTTATTGACGAGGATCTTGCACAGCAGATCACAGAAACTTCGATCCAGTCTGTTGAGATACGTTCGGTATTAACCTGCGAATCAAGAAAAGGAATTTGCGCTAAGTGTTACGGCAGAAACCTCACAACCGGCAAGCTGGTTGATGTAGGCGAAGCAGTTGGCGTTATAGCGGCACAGTCCATCGGCGAGCCGGGTACACAGCTAACACTCAGAACATTCCATATCGGCGGTACTGCAAGCAGGATCGTAACACAATCCAGGATACCTACAAAGTTCGCAGGTAAAGTTAAATTCGACAGCATTAAATCAATTAAATATTCCAACCCCGCTTCCACAGAGGGTGAGTTCTTTGTAACACACAGCCGAAACGGCATCATCCAGATACTTGATGAGAATAACAGGCTTGTATCGAAGTATGATGTGCCCTACGGCGCTCACCTTATGATAAAAGACGGCGAGATGGTTGAAAAGAACACCGTACTTTATGAGTGGGATCCGTACAACTCGGTAATTGTTGCCGAGCACACGGGAACTGCAAGGTATCTCGATCTTAAGGAGAACGTAAGTTACGCTGAAGCGCCGGATGAAACTACCGGACATATTCAGAAAGTGGTTATTGAATCTAAGGATAAGACACTCAGCCCGACGATACAGATAACTGACTCAAAGGGTGACCTTATGAGCCAGTACATCATCCCCGCGCAGGCGCATATGCTTGTAAATGACGGCGAGCCGATATTTGCAGGTCAGATACTTGTTAAGATACCGAGAGATACCGGTAAAACAAGGGATATTACAGGCGGTCTGCCGAGAGTTACAGAGCTCTTTGAGGCAAGAAGCCCCAACTCCCCTTCTGTTGTTACCGAGATCGATGGATTTGTTGAGATCGGTTCACTCAAGAGAGGTTCACGCGAAGTGAAGGTTAAAACCGCTGACCTTTCTATTGAGAAGAAATATATGATCCCTGTAGGTAAACACATTCTTGTAAGAGATGGCGATTATGTTAAGGCCGGCGAAGCGCTTTCAAGCGGTTCGGTTGACCCGCATGACATCTTAAGGATCAAGGGTGTTGGAGACGTACAGGCATACCTTGTTAACGAGATCCAGGAAGTTTACAGGATGCAAGGTGTGAAGATCAATGATAAACACATCGAGATTATCGTAAGGCAGATGCTACAGAAAGTACGCGTTGTTGATTCAGGCGATACCATGTTCCTTGAAGGCGATGTTGTACACCGCTTCAAGTTCCTGGTGGAAAATGAATCGCTAAGGAATAAGATCATCGTAACCGATAAGGGCGACTCCAACAAGGTTAAGATGTATGACATGATGGATAAGAAAAAGGTTAAAGAGCTGAATGCAGAGTTAAAGAAAAAAGGTAAGGAGCTTATCGAGTTCAGGGATGCAAATCCTGCGATAGCTAACCCTATCCTGCTCGGTATTACACAGACCTCTTTAACTACCGATAGCTTCATTTCGGCCGCTTCGTTCCAGGAAACAACAAAAGTGCTTACCGATGCCGCAATTGAGGGCAAGGTTGACGCGCTTCAGGGATTAAAGGAAAACGTTATCGTTGGCCAGCTTATCCCTGCGGGTACAGGCTTAAAAGCTTACAAAGACCTGCTTGTTGTAACCAAGGATGCAGTTCAGCCGGAAGAAGAAAAACCCAAAAAGGCTAAGAAGACCAAGAAAAAGGTAAAGGAAGCCGCTGAAACAGAATAAGCTTCAGACTATAATGTTTATTGCTTAAATAAAAACCCCGGATTGTTTCGGGGTTTTTTATTAAATGCTCTATACCCGCGAAAGCGGGTATCTACTTTCATTAAAATATAAATATCAACAGTAAAATATTAGATGAGAACATTGCTTCTGACCCTCACCCCCAGCCCCTCTCCCAAAGGGAGAGGGGAGAAAAGTCTCACAAATTTAGTTATGCCCCCTTCGTTTAGGTTGGGGACTGAGGTTAAACATGCTGTGATTTTCAATAAAGAGCTTCTTCACTTATTTTTTAGAAATGGTGCCTACAATCGTGCACTAAGTTTGTTAAAAGGACTCTTGCTCTTACATTTGCTTTGTTTTGGGAATTGCATATTTTTGTTTATTGAACACTGATAATATTAAGCAGCAGTTATAATGAAAAGTATCAACCAATATTTCGACTTCCTCTATTCCCTCGAACGCACAGGGATGAAGTATGACCTGACGAACATTCGCAGACTGTGCAGGGCTATGGGAAATCCGCAGAATAGCTTCAAGAGCATACATATTGCAGGCACAAACGGCAAAGGGGCCACCGCGTCATTTACGGCATCAGTGTTAATGGAGCATGGTGTTAAAACGGGACTTTTCACCTCGCCGCATGTGCTGAATTTTAATGAACGAATCAGAGTAAACGGAAAGCAAATACCGACTGCTTATGTGAAGAAATTCCTCGATAAACATTCCGCACTGATCAGGAAAATAAAACCCTCATTTTTCGAAGTTAATACAGCAATGGCGTTCAGATATTTCGCGGATAAAAAAGTTGAAGTGGCGGTAATCGAGTGCGGACTCGGCGGCAGGCTGGATTCAACCAATATACTAAAGCCCGAAGTTTCAGTCATAACGCCAATTGGTATGGACCACATGCAGTTTCTTGGTAACACGTTAAAGAAAATAGCGCTCGAGAAAATAGGCATATATAAACCCGGTGTAAAAGTAATAGTAAGTGATAGCAATAAGGAGCTCAGACCGCTGTTTTTCAAAAATATAAGGAAAGACGATATCGTTTATCTGAAAGATACTATTAAGATATCTTCTTTGAAGGTAAATAGAAACGGTTTAAACTTCTTGCTCAGGGATAATCATGATAAAATTAAACTCACCTCTCCCCTTCCCGGCAGTTATCAATCAACCAACGCTGCGACTGCATATCTGGCGGTGAAGGAGTTCTGCGCAAAAGGCTCAATACCTTTCAGCGCTGCCGCCTATACAAAAGGAATCAAGAATGTTAAAAAGAATACCGGTTATTTCGGCAGGCTTGAAATTCAAAGAATAAAAGGCATGCAGATCGTATTTGATGTTTCTCACAATGCGCACGGCATTTCCAATACAATTAAATCCCTTGTGAAGATTGGTTTAAAGTCTGATACGATAGTATTTGGTATAATGAGCGATAAGGATTACATTAGCGCATTGAAGGAATTACTGAAGCTAAAGGGTCATTTCATATTTACACGGCCCGAGTACTCCAGGTCACTGGACCCGTTAATACTTACTGCAGAATCAATGAAGATTAAAAGAGGGAATAAATACAACACAGCAAAGGATGCGAAGGAAGTACTGCGGCTTCTAAAAGATTCAAATGCACGAACAGTTCTTGTTATAGGGTCGTTTTTTCTTGTATCAGATATACTTAAGGCTCTTGGAGTAAAAAAGCTCCCGTGATCTGAACATCTTACAATTAATTATCCCTGAAAGGTTTCTCCTTTTTATTATCTTTCTGGTATTGTTTTAGCAGCTTTTTAATTTCATTATTGAACTTGCGCTCAAACACTATCATCTTAGCTATCTGTTTTGCCGAAAGAATTGTTTTCATATCTGCTATAAAGTCATCTCTGCGGGCTTCTATTTGGTTCTCAAAATCTAAAAGCTGGTTCACGATGCTATCCAGTCCGTTACCGCTTTCAATATTCTCCGTCATAAGCTTGTAAGTCTTAGCGCGTTTGCGGTTCAGCTCTCTCATATCTTCGCTGAAAGTCTTGTATTTATCAATAAACACCGACTTTGTCGTTTCATCAAGGTCAAGCTTCTTGGTAAGCTTCTCAAGCTTAATCTCCTGCAGCTTTTCCCTGAAATCATCCTGTGAATAAACCGGATTCAGGCAGGCTGCAAAAAGCAGCAGGAGCAGCATTATTTTGTATTTTTTTCCCATATTCAAATATTCTAAACTTTTATAAATTACTGTTCAATAACTCTTCCAGCAGCATCTTGCGCTCTTTATCATCAAGCTTTTTCAGCTCATCTTCGGTCTCTTCATCAAGTCCCGCGCCTTCACCCGATGCGAATATTGAAGATTCTTCTATATCCGAGGCCAGGTTCTCATCTCCCTGTATTTCCTTTACATTATCCCTGTTCTCTTCCTTTGGTGTCACATCTTTCGCTGTTTGATCGTCTTTCCGGGGAATCTCATACACAGATCTATTCCTGAACTCTTTAGGCTCCCCGGTATTTTGAACGGGATTTTCTTTTACTATTTCATTTTTTATATCAGGAGATTTCTCTTTATTTTCAATACTGTTAACATCCTGCTGTTTCTCAGGATTCTTCATGGAATCAATAGTAACATTTTTCGTCTTTTTATCATCAGTGAGCTGCATTTCAGATGGCCTTAAGGCAAAGTAAAGTACGGCTATGATCACGATCGCTGCAACGGGAGCAAACACTTTCCAGAATACCGAAAGCTTTTCCCAGGAAAATCCGGTTGATTGCTGCTGTTCAATTCTCTCATGGATCCGGGGCAATAAATTGCTCCAATAAGCAGGCGATGGCTCTTCAGCTTTAACGGAATCAACAAAGCTGAAAGCTTCCTTCATCTCAATGTAAAACTCCCGCAGCCCGGCATTTCCGGAAATAGCCTCTTCTACTGCGATTTTTTCGTTTTCACCAAGCGAACCGGTTACATAATCCGGTATCATGAGCCTGATTTCTTCAATGTTAATTTTACTTTTCATGGTCGAATCAATTAGTATTCTTTTATCTTTCTATTTTCCCCTTAACAAATTCACTTATCTTCTTTACGGCGTGGAAGTAATTCGCTTTAATTCCGCCTGTTGATTTTCCGAGTATCGTTGCAATCTCATCATACGGCAGCTGGTCGTAATACCTCATGTTAAAAACCGCTCTTTGCTGCGCCGGTAGTGTTTCGATTGCCGCTTCAAGTATTTTTCTCCGCTGGTTCTCATCAATCTCTTCATCCGCACCTTTATCCTGTGATTCAATAGGCTCAAGTACCATTTCAACGCTTACTGTATTACGAACCTTGGTTTTGTTCAGGTGATTTATCGAGTAATTTGTCGCTATCCTGTATAGCCATGTGAACAGATTCGATTCTTCCCTGAAATCCTTTAAAGCCGAATATACCTTGATAAAAACTTCCTGCGTTATGTCATCCGCGGTATCGTGATCCTGAACCATCTTTCTGATAACCCAGTAAACCTGCTTCTGGTATTTCCTTACGATCTCGTTATAGCCTCTGATATCACCCTGCTTGAACAGCCTGATGAGCTCCGGATCTTCGTTTATGTTCGCAATGTTCCCCGTCATTAAAGCGAGCCTGTAGTTTTATCCAGCTATACTAAATTTATAAGTACTTGTATTCAAATAATTTACAGCTTTCAATTAGCATCCTCAGCCCGCTTGTATATTCCCACTTTTCCATTAATATGACAAAAAATTGGCAAAAAGGTTTAATGAACAATGGTAACTGAAATTGCTGATTTACAACAAATAATAGCATTTCATTAGGGATAAAAAAATACTAAAATTGAAACTATTGTGGTTATATTTGTATTGCAAATAGTGTGAATGTGAACCTAAAGTCCATAAAATTAGAGAATTTGATCAAGATTCCGACAATAATCATCGGTTTGATGGTTATTGTTGTATTGGTTACCATTGTGGTCAAGTTCACTGATATTGGCAGCAGTTCGGTAGTGGAGCCAAAAAGCTCTAATCCGGATGCGGTAATACCACCGGTTGAGACCGGGCAGGAAAAGAAATCCGATAACTACCTGAAGCAGGCAAGCTACAGTAATGCGATAAATCTTGAAAAGGCATTCCTTAACTGGCAGGATATGTTCGACATTTTTGCTTACAATATTAATGATAGTGCGCTGGCATCTACTGATTCAGTCAAAAGATATGAGAACCTTGCAGCTATAATCCGCAACCCTAACCGTAAGTTCAACAAAGGCGGCTCAGATAAAATACTTGAAGATTACGGCGATATAATACTGGATGAGTGTAAATATTACAATTTAGACTGGCGGCTCATTCTCGCTATGATAAAGCAGGAATCAGCATTCACCTCAGATGCGGTGTCTCACGCTGGCGCGTATGGATTCATGCAGATAATGCCGCGAACAGGTTCGATGCTGGAGCAAACCCTGAACCTGGAAGACCACCGCTCACCCGAAAACAACCTGAAGGCCGGAATCTATTATTACGCAATGCTTGTTGGAAGATATGACGGTGCAGGAGATACAAATAAATACAAATTTGCGCTCGCCGCGTACAATGCCGGCTCGGGGCATGTTGAAGACGCTATGAGCATGGCTTATTATTTCAACGAAGATTACAAAGACTGGGATATCGTGAAGGAATACATGAAGCTGCTTGCACCGGGCAACGATTCCCTGCACCAGCTTGTCTGGGGAGCAAGACCGCCCAATGGTGTGTTTGCCAACTGGAAGGAGCCTTACAATTATGTAGATAACATTACCTGGTACTGGACACAGTTCAGGAAATCCTATCCCTTACCGGAAGATTCAGGCAGAAAAGAAAAGAAGAAAAAGAAAAATAAATAATCTAACAGCATACATTGGATCTGAAATTTCTCAAAGCAAACATAACAGTTCTCTTATTACTGATATGCACGTGCATTTATTCACAGGATACTATTAACTTCAGGGCTTTTGATAGTCTTAAGACCAGCGCGGAAGACAGAAACCGGATAAGGAAGAACAACAACACCCTGATTTTGAATGAGAACATGGCAAATGACCCTGATAATATTGATGTAAAGCTCTTCAGGAAGATAAACAACTCTCAGACACCTTTCAAAACCAAAGTTCTGAATGTAACCGACCGCTCTATGCTGCCTGTTTCTTTAATGGTACCTACTTCAATGTTCGCTTACGGCAGGCTTAGTAGAAAAACCTATGAAGAAAACACCGGCTATTTAATGAGTGTATCTGCATTTACCAATATTGCAGTTACGTTCGGGATAAAGACTTTTGTGAAACGTGAACGCCCGATAAACTCGCTTAAGAATGTGTATATGAACGGTACACCGGCATTGGATGTATATTCCTTTCCATCAGGTCACACAAGCTCAGGATTTGCAATGGCAACCATGTTTGCCTTAAGATACCCTAAATACCCGCTTGTGTATGCCCCTGTATTTGCCTGGTCGCTGATTATAGCATACGGCAGGCCATATTTTGGTATGCATTACCCGTCTGATTTGCTTGTGGGAGCGCTTATAGGCACGGGTTCATCAATTGCCGTCTATTCATTGAGGAAAGAGCTGTTCAAATTCAAAAACAGGGTTCTAAGCGAAGATATGGAAGATACCGGCTCAATAAACGCAGGTGCTGCCACATTTTTTGTGGGATCATTTATTGCCAGCGCGCTGGTTGATTCATTTATCACCGGTGGAAGAGTTAAGAACAGAATGTTTATATCACCCTGGATGGATAGCAAAAGAGGCGGGTTAAATGTAAAATGGAAGCTATGAAAAAAAATTCCCGCGCAGGCGGGAATCTCTATTCATCAGATTTTTATTTTCGAAATAGTCTACATACTCTCGTTTCAAAATTCAAGTGTGGTCAAATAGTCTTATTGAACTAGACAATCTATTATCTCTCCATACTATAGATCCCCGCTTTCGCGGGGAAAAATGTTAGATTAATCCCCAATCCTTGCATCCAAATTACCATTAAGTCCGGAGTACTGCGTAAGCTCGGCTACAAGCGCGCCAATAACTATATTCATTTTCACTTTAACCGGCACTTTGCGTTCATCATCGCTTAAATAAACGAAAATGTCAGAAGTTTTGTTTGTAAATCCTTCTTTAAGCATTGGCCTGAGTATAAAGGTTTTGTATTCACCCGAGGCTACTTCAACGGTTTCCCTGCCTTCAAACCTGATCTGCAGCGGAAAAAAGTTATCCTTATAGAAATAATTCACAGTAACAACATCACCGGTATTTTTGCCTTTCCAGTCGAGGGTTCTGGCATAATAGAATGCTGATATCAGGTCCTGCACATACTCACTGGGTGACATATAAGTTTTATCTTCAACAAAGTTTACTTTGGTATATACCTTCAGGCTTTCCTGAATGAAAGTAGCTTCAAAATCACGTTTATAGTTGCTTTCACGGATATGCTGTTCAAATCTCCACGGAAATATTCCCTGTGCATCGATGAAAGTTTTGTAATTATCCCTAACCTTGTAAACTGCGTCGAAGCTGGAACGCGAGTTAACATCGAAATTGACTTCGTATGTTTCACGGTTATTGTACATAAACGGCGAGGGAGAAATCGTCATAAATGCCTCTGCTGCTGTTATGAAGCCATAGCTGACCTCAAACGAAAGCCTCTCGCCATACGAAAAAGCATTATTCGTATGTGTTCTAAACTGCGAGTACGAAATTGCGCTTAAGATCAGGAAAAATGCTGTTAGTTTAATATATTTCATATGATTTTATTTTCTTTCGGTATTTTAATAATGGAATTACTTAGAAATTGAAGCTACTTTTCTTCTTTCTCTTCTTTTTCCTCTGTTTCAGGTTTTTCCAGAAGTTTCTTGTCAAATTTTGAATTGAACTTGATCTCAGATACCACAACATCACCGGTCTTATTTTTAATTAAATAAGGCATAATGATCTTCTGAGTTCCTGTTGACCTGAAATCTGTGAAATTGGTGATCATGGTACTGCCGGCTTCCCTCACTTTGTAAAATGTCTTCGGATCAAAATAAGCTGTTAAAATTGAAGCGCTGTCTTTAACCAGGTCTACTACATACACTTCTTTTCCGTCTATTTCTTCGTTATCCATCAACTGAAATCTTATTCCGGCAGCATCAGGATTGAGATAGTTTGCCCACAGCGTGCCGTCAATTGATCTGCTTGATTTCATAATTTCATCCTCTTTCATGTCCTTAACCATGGTCCCGAATTGTGTCCACCCTTTTTTCTTCCCGATATCAACTGCCTGCTTCATATTGATCATGGCTGTTGCTATATCAAGATAAACATATTTCTTGCTGAAATAGATTTCAATACCTCCATTTTCACCATTCATCTCCGGGGAAGCCATCTTTCCCTTCATATAAATGGACTTCACCTCTTTAAGAGCCTCTACGCCGCCAATCGCCAGAAGGTAATTATCTATTACATCCTGCGCGGTTTTAACCTCCTTAAACTCCTGTGCCCGGGTTGAAATTGAAAAAATACACAAAACTACCAGTAATATTATTTTTTTCATTAATTTGTTATATTTTTCATGAATTTACTTATAAAATTGAAAACTTCCTGCGGATCTATCTCATCCATTACATCTACATCATTTCTGTCCTTATCTGGCTGGAATATCTTCTTATTATCGGTCAGCGGCCCCCATCTAACTGCAGATTCAACCGTTACGGGCGAATATAATCCCACTACAAAGGTCCCGACTGCTGCGGCAATATGAATTGGTCCCGTTGAATTACCCACAAACAAAGCTGCCTTGCTTATCACGGCTGCTAATTCCTTCAAATTCAGGGCAAAAATGCTAAATATCCGCGAATTTGCCGGCAGTTTATCCACTACACCTTTAACTTGTACCTGATCGCTTTCTGTTCCCGTTAAAAGTACGTTATAACAATTATTTACATCCGCTAAGATAAGCACCAGCAATTTCCCGAAGTTACTATCGCTCCATACCTTCGCCGAACCAAGAGAAGGAATATGGATCACAATGTATGGCTTAGATATATCAAACCCAATGGACTTTAGCTTATCATCAGCGCTGTGCAGATCTTGATCTTTAACTTGAAGTTTGGTGGTTAACTTCTTATCAATATAAACGTTAACCTCATTCAATAGTTCTAAATTATAGGCGCTTTCGTGATTCGTGGACTCCTTCCGGTGCTGCCTATGCTTCAGGTTGAACAGGAAAGAATACCATCTATAGGCAGTTCCCAGCCTGTACTTTACGCCGGCTTTATACACACCAAAAGCCGCTTCGAATGTGGGATACACGATTACAGCCAAATCATACCTGCCATCCCGGCAAACCTCAAAAACAGCCTTAGTTGTTACCTTTTCTATGGAATGAACTTTGTTTATATTTGGATAATCGCAAACAAGTTCATAAACTCGCTTATTTACAAGCAAATCTATCCCGGCATCGGGATATTGCCCCCTGAGGGCCTCTGCCATAGGCAAAGTAAGCAAAACATCGCCGATTCGGTCTGTTCTTACCAGCAAAATCCGCTGTGGCTTTATATCCGGTTTAGATTTTTTTGCGATTTTTATCAGTTTTATTGATAAATATAAATGAATTTCTGCACACTAAAAAGCAAAAAATAGGTTAGAATCCAATTTGCTAAATTTACCGAACATGAAAATAATACTGATATTACTGGTTCCGGCATTGCTGATGTGCAATTTCGCCTGCTTCACCCCGGGCGCTAAGGATAATGAATCAGGCAGCAGCAGCGGAAATACCCGCCAAACTGACACCACAAAACCGGTTAAAACCGACTCAATCAAAACCAACACTACATTGAACAAATATACAGACCTCAATAAAGACGCATTTGCGCTGCACTACGACGCAATCGTTATAGATACTCATAATGATATCCTCATGCCCGTATTTCTTGAAGGGGCAGACCTCAACCGCAACAATCCGGGCACACAATCAGACTTGGTTAAATGGAAAAAAGGCGGGCTCGATGTGCAGATGTTTTCTATCTACGTGCCGGAAAGATATAAATCCAATCATTTCAGCTACGTTATGAAGCTGATAGACAAGCTTGAAGAGAACCAGGCGGAACATCCCGAAACATTTGCGCTCTGCAAAAACAGCGAAGAGCTGCAGGCTGCCCTGAACAGCGGCAAGTTCTGCGGCCTCATGGGCGCGGAAGGCGGCAACATGATCGAAGGCTCGATGGAAAACCTGGAAACATTGTACAGCCGCGGGGTCAGGTATTTAGGACTCACTTGGAACACCAGCAATGCCATCGCAGTTTCAGCAAGGGATGAAACCGAGCGCGGCAAAAAAGGCGGATTAACCGACTTTGGCAGGGATGTTGTAAAACGCATGAATGAGCTTGGCATGATGATAGATGTATCACATTTAGGCGAAACCGCGTTCTGGGAAGTTGCCGAGCTTAGCAATGCCCCGATCATTGCATCGCACTCAAATACATATTCATTGTGCCCGCACTACCGCAATTTAACCGATGAACAGATCAAGGCGATCGCCAAATCCGGCGGCTATATAGGCATCAATTTCTTTTATAAATTCATCGATCCAAACGGGAATCCGGGAAACATTAAATCAGTTCAAAGCAAATACAGAAATGGCAGCAGCCAGTTTAATGATGATGACCTGGTGAAATTCAATGAAGAGCGGTACGAATACATACAGAACAATCTTTCCAGCAGCGGTACTTCAATTGATATGCTAATAGATCACATTGACCATATCAAGAATCTGGTTGGGGTTGATTACATCGGACTCGGCAGCGATTTTGACGGCAGCATTACCACGGTAAACGAACTATATGATGCAACCTGCTACCCCATCATAACCAAAAAGCTTGTAGAGCGCGGATACACCGAAGAAGATATCCGCAAGATACTTGGCGGCAATTTTATGCGTGTATTTAAACAGGTGTGTAATTAATCCTGAGCGAAGCGAAGGATCTCATCAGTTGATCTAATTACTTCAGCGTATTGAGTTAGTTCTAAATTTGTGCAGCCAAAATCGCAGTGACTTCCCTGCTCTAACGGAAGAATTAGGTTTCTCAATAATGCCGGTTGTTTCAAAAATTGTTTCAAGCCCACGACTTCGGTCGTGGGAAATCCATTTGCAGATTTACACTTAACCGATTCATCGGTTTAAGAAAAGTATCGCTTAAATAATGAGATCCTGAGGTTTGCTGAGGCAAACCTCAGGATTTGAAGATGAAAATACCACAAACCAAAATAGATGAAATTGCATCATCAATAGATATTGTTGATGTGATTAGCGCGTACACACCGCTTCGCAAGGCGGGCAGAAGCTTTATGGGGCGCTGTCCTTTCCACGAAGAGAAAACTCCATCATTCAGCGTATCGCAGGAAAAGGGCGTGTATCACTGCTTCGGCTGCGGCAAAAGCGGCAACATGTTCACATTTGTTATGGATACTGAGAATGTGAATTTCTTCGAAGCTGTGAAGATGCTCGCCGAAAAAGCAGGCATTCCAATTGAATTTGAAAATGAGCCCTTTGACCCGGACCGGAATAAAATTGAATTGTATTACGAGATAAATG
>WBZT01000915.1_pt1 | contig 22768 bp, 22 predicted proteins | sample 5204241 | NCBI WGS metagenome assembly WBZT01 (sample SAMN12344358, study PRJNA552823) | activated sludge metagenome | biome: Activated sludge suspended growth; feature: Nitrification reactor; material: Wastewater; isolation source: activated sludge from nitrification reactor of wastewater...
ATTCTGAAGCCGCAAGGCAAGCAGTTGCTGCTGGTACGGGCGACGCGCTTGCCACAATCTTCCGGCCATGGCTTTGTTGCTGTGTTTGATGATGTGACCATGTTGGCGCAGGCACAACGGGATGCGGCCTGGGGTGAGGTGGCGCGCCGCCTGGCACATGAGATCAAGAATCCGCTGACGCCAATTCAGTTATCGGCAGAGCGGTTGCAGCACAAGTTGGGCGGCAAGTTGGCAACGGATGACGCGCAGATGCTGCAGCGTGCGACGGATACAATCGTAAACCAAGTGAGTGCGATGAAGAGCATGGTGAACGAATTCAGCGAGTATGCGCGTGCGCCCTCCGCCAAATTCACGTCGTTGAACATTAATAGCCTGATTCGGGATATTTCCGGTTTGTACGATAGTTCACATACAAAAATCACATTTGACTTGATGTCTGGCATGCCTGATATGATGGGGGATGCGACGATGCTGCGGCAGGTAATCCATAATCTGATGCAAAACGCCCAGGATGCGCTGCAGCAGGTGAATGACCCCAAAATTCTGGTGAGTACCCATTTTGACGAGACCCATATCAAGCTGGTCGTACAGGATAATGGGCAAGGCTTTCCGCCGGATCTGCTGGCAAGCGCATTTGAGCCTTATGTGACGACCAAGCCCCACGGCACCGGTTTGGGGTTGGCAATTGTAAAAAAAATGATTGAAGAACACCACGGGCAAATTAAAATAGAGAATAATTCTACTGGTGGGGCATGTGTCACGATACACTTGCCACTGGATAAACAAGAAGGCAGTAAATCACACCGGACTAAGCAGGAACTTTGAGTTCAAGGAAAGCAGTAAATGGCATCACGAAATATTCTGGTAGTTGACGACGAGATTGGTATCCGTGAGTTGTTGAGTGACATCCTGATGGATGAGGGGCATCGTATCGCGCTTGCTGAAAACGCGCAAAGCGCCCGCGAACAACGTCTGAAACAGCGCCCTGACCTGGTGTTGCTGGACATCTGGATGCCGGATTGTGATGGAGTGAGCCTGCTGAAAGAATGGAACAACGCCGGTCTGCTGACCATGCCGGTGGTGATGATGTCGGGCCACGGCACGATAGATACTGCCGTTGAGGCGACACGCATCGGCGCATTTGATTTCCTGGAAAAACCCATCGCGTTGCAAAAGCTGCTTAAAACGGTCAACGCTGCACTCAAACATGCCGAACATTTGCCCAAAACCGAGTTGAATCTCGCTAGCCTAGGCAAGAGCCAGGTGATTCAGGAGCTGAAGCAGCGGCTGGAGCAAATCTCCCGTACTAAACACGCATTGCTGCTTTTGGGTAAAAAAGGCGGCAGTGTGGAACTATGCGCCCGCTTTCTACATGCGCCCGGGACGCCGTGGCTGAGCCTGACAGAATATGAAAAACTGGCCAATGCCCCGATGGAATTGCTGGAACAGGTGCGTGACGGCGTAATCTTTCTGGAAGAAGTGACTGCGCTAAACAAGACCGAGCAAAAGGGTCTATTACTGTTGCTTTCCAAGGCAGATAAATACGGTACGCGTGTGGTGTGCGGTAGCAGCTTTGGTTTGCCGCAACTGGCCGAAAGCCCTCAGTTTGACAATATGCTTCTGCAAGTACTTTCGGCTAGTACGCTTAAGGTACCGGCGCTTAACGACCATCGCGAGGACATTCCGGATCTGGCGGTTTCCATGGCTAGTCTGGTGGCGGAGAGGACGGGTGTCACCTACAAGAGCTTCGATGTTGCTGCACTCAATGCATTGCGTAATGTGGAGTGGCCCGGCGATTTTGCCGCGCTGGAATCGGTGGTGCAGAACCTGCTGCTGACTAGCCTGGGCGACAAAATCACGCTGGAGGATGTGACACGTGTGATGGAGCAGTTTAATCAGGCGCCGATGGAACTACAGGCGCAGCCTACGCCACAAATGGTACAGATCGCGCAGCCGCTGCGTGAGGCGCGGGATGAGTTTGAGCGCTTCTATTTCCAGCATCATATGAAACTCGTCAACAATAATATGAGCAAGCTGGCGGAGATTTCCGGTTTGGAGCGCACTCACCTATACCGCAAGCTGAAGCAACTGGGCATCAACATCAAAGGCGGCGGGCAATAGTCCTCACGTACGCGCACGTTTCATTGTTACGGCAATTGGCCTGTAAGCCGCGTCCGGATTAGCTTGCAGGGTAGGCAGTTTACCAATGAAAATCAAACAGTATTTTGCAGCGTCAATATCACCGGCGTGTGGTCGCTGGGGCGCTCTAGTTTACGCGGCGCTTTATCAATTTCACAATTCACGCACTTGTCTTTCAGCGCATTGCTCACCAAGATATGGTCAATGCGCAAGCCCATATTACGTCGGAAGGCGGCCATGCGGTAATCCCACCAGGTAAATTGCCCGGCTTCCTGATTGAATAGGCGGAAACTATCGTGCAAGCCTAAATCCAGCAATTTTCGGAAAGCTGTGCGTTCTGGCTCGCTCACCAGCACTTGGCCTTGCCAGGTAATCGGGTCATGGCAATCACGGTCTTCCGGTGCAATATTATAATCGCCCAAAACAGCCAAGTTCGGGTGTTTGGTCAATTCGCTTGCAAGGTAGTCTAGGAGCGCATCCAGCCAGCGCAGTTTGTATTGAAACTTGTCCGAATCCAGCGCTTGACCGTTCACCACATAAGCGCACACTACGCGTACGCCATTCACGTTCGCGCTGATGATACGCTTTTGCTCATCGGAAAAGTCGGGCATATCCATTTGCACATTCTCGATGGCGTGCGGGCTTAAAATCGCCACGCCATTGTAGGTTTTCTGACCGTTGTGCGCGGCGTTATAACCTGCTTCTTTCAAGGCGGCATAGGGAAACTTGCTATCTTCCTGTTTGGTTTCCTGCAGGCAGACTACATCCGGTTTGTTCGCCACCAGCCAATCCAGTAGGTGTGGCAAGCGTACATTCAGCGAGTTGACGTTCCAGGTGGCTAACTTAAAAGTGGGGGGTTTCAAGGCATGGCCCTTAAAGGCTTAACAGGTCAGATTCTACCATGTCGAATCGTAACCGCCTGTTGCGATCAATCTTGTTTGGTGAGTATGCCAGGGTTAGCAGCAATGGTGTCCAGTGCCATTTCATAAGCTGCCCATAGCATAATGGTGGCGCCTATCATTTCCATGCCTTCTTCGAGTACAACTTCCAAAAATATATATTCATAGCTAATGAAGTTTACAAGTGTTTCTACCCCCACCGCGCCCCCAAGCATAATGGCCATCCCCAATAAAAGTTTCTTGAACGCTTGCTGGTGTGCCTGAAAATGCTGTTTGATAGAGCTGACATATGCTTTGAATAGGATAATGAACGGAACCCCGATTACAAATACCCAGATGCCAGTTCTTTTGAATGAGGTCTCTTCGCGATTGTGGCCCATAAAAATATGGTCAGTCTGTTGTCCCAACCATTCATGGATCTGGATGGCTTCGTCGATAGACATGAATAAAAACAAAGATGGCAAAATCATGAGTGACCACAATTGCTTGTCTCGTTTGCATTTCGTACAGCAGAACAGGCAGGTAAGCAAAAAAACGCAAAATAACTGCATAGAGGAATACCACATTACCAGGCCATGTTCACCATTCAAATCCAATAGTGTCGCTATCGCACCGTAAGGCAGACCGAGCAAATGATTAATCAGGTACGCAGTACATAATAGAATGTCCATCAAAAAAAATAATTTGATGACGTGAGGAATTCTGAGCTTTGTCAAATCCACGTACTGCGGCATGGTTTGTGTGTTCATGACGCCCCCTGTTTGTGCTTGGTTTTGTAATATATATGTAATATTTATTGTGATAGTACATAAAAATACTTGGGGAACAATAGCCCGTTTGGTATAGGGTTCACTGGCCTTGGCAAGGTGGAAGCCTATGCCATGTTTGGGGTGGTGAGAGAGTTAGGCGCGCGGTGTTAGCAGCCACACCTGCTCGTGCGCGGTGCATTTTCCCTTCAGGCCGCCTGCTACTTCCACGTTGGCAAGCAAGTTCAAATGATAGAATGATTGATAGTGTGCACTTACTTCTTGCGTGGGCACACAAAACGGTGGGCCGTCATATTGGGCTTGGTCATAATCAAAACACACCAGCAGTTGAGGAGCGGTTTGGGTGATTGCTGCCAGATGCATGGCGTAGCGTTTGCGCATATCGCTCGGCAAGGCCACTAGCGCTGCGCGGTCGTACACCGCATCTACGGCGCCCAGCATTTCGGCGGTCAGCGCAAAGAAATCGCCGTTAAAGATGTCAATGTTCAGCGCGCTATAGCCCGTCAATTCGCCAATTTTCGTGAGAGCGGGTGTTAACTTCAAATCGTCAAACAAGGCTTCAACAGCAATCGTGCTCAACTCCGCGCCCGCTACGCGATAACCTTGTGCCAGCAACCAGTGAATATCCAGCGTTTTGCCGCATAAAGGCAGGAAGATGCGAGCTCCGTGAGGCCGCTTAAGCGTGGGTAAATGATTCACCAATAGCGGATTGGCTTCCGGCAGGTGAAAACCAATCTCGCTCTTTTGCCATTTGTTGTGCCAGAAATCGTGATGCATTTTAAATGGCTATGAAGCCATGCCATTGTGCCTTAGTAGTGCATCTATGCTTGGTTCCCGGCCTCTGAAGGCGACGAATGATTCCAACGCAGGGCGGCTACCGCCTTTGGCGAGCACTTCGTCTTTAAAGAGTCTGCCAGCTTCTTCGGAAAGCACGCCAAGTTCTTCAAACAAGCTATAAGCATCGGCAGAGAGCACTTCTGCCCATTTGTAGCTGTAATAGCCCGCCGCGTAGCCGCCTGCAAAGATGTGGCTAAAGCTGTTGGGGAAGCGGTTCCACCTAGGCGGACGCACCACAGCAACTTCGTCGCGCACTTGTTCGATTAAATCTAGTGCGGTTTTGCTGCCATTCGGGTCAAACTGGCTGTGCAGGCGCATGTCGAACAGCGCAAACTCGATCTGGCGTACAGTCTGCATACCGGCCTGGAAGTTTTTGGCGGCTACCATTTTGTCGAACAACTCGCGCGGCAGTTGTGCACCGGTATCCACATGGGCGGTCATGTGGCGCAATACATCCCATTCCCAGCAGAAGTTTTCCATGAACTGGCTGGGTAGCTCGACGGCATCCCATTCCACGCCTTTGATGCCGGATACGCTGTATTCATCTACTTCTGTGAGCATGTGGTGCAGGCCGTGGCCGAACTCATGGAAGAGGGTGATGACTTCGTCGTGTGTGAATAATGCAGGTTTTCCGCCAACCGGGGCGGAGAAGTTGCAGGTGAGGAAAGCGGCTGGCAGTTCGATGCCACCATCTTTCTTGCGGCGGGTGATGCATTCGTCCATCCATGCGCCGCCCCGCTTGCCGCTGCGTGCGTAAAGGTCGAGGTAAAAATAGGCGATGGTTTTGCCTTGCGCACTGCGGATTTCATAAAAGCTGGCGTCGGCGTGCCATGTGGGCGCGTCGGCTTTGTGCATTTGCACGCCAAAAATGGCCTCAACTACACGGAACAAGCCAGTCAGCACTTTGTTTTCCGGGAAGTATTGTTTCACCTCCTGATCGGAAAACGCGTATTTTTCTTCACGCAGTTTTTCGCTCACGTAAGCAACATCCCAAGCCTGCATGTCGTCGATGCCCAGTTTTTTGGCATAGGCGGTGAGTTCTGCCATATCGCGCGCAGCATAAGGCTTGGCGCGCTTGGCGAGCGTATCCAGAAATTCCATGACTTGTTGCGGCGTATCCGCCATTTTGGTGGCGAGTGAGAGTTCACCATAGTTGGCAAAATCCAGCAAATGCGCTTCTTCCTGCTTGAGTTTGAGAATGTCGGCAATCAGCTTGGTATTATCCCATTCGGGTTTGTCGAATTCGGACGCACGGGTGGCATAAGCGCGGTAAAGTGTTTCGCGCAGGCTGCGGTTGTCTGCATATTGCAGCACCGGCATGTAGGAAGGGAAATGTAATGTAAACAACCAACCTTCGCATCCTGCAGTTTTGGCAGCATCGGCGGCGGCTTGCAAGGCATCGTCAGGAATGCCCGTCAGTTTGGCCTTGTCAGTCACGATATGCTTGAAATCATTGGTGGTATCAAGGATATTTTCTTCGAACTTGCTGCCAACTTTCGACAACTGTTCGGCAATTTCCTTGAAACGCGCTTTTTTTTCTGTGGATAGTTCTGCGCCGCCTAGCTTGAAATCGCGCACTTCGTTGTTCACGATTTTTTGCTGCGTTGGCGTGAGTTTGGAAAAATCAGCGCCAGATTGAATTTGCTTGAATTTCGCATATAAGCGTTCATCTTGCGATAAATCGCTGTAAAAATCGGTCAATTTCGCCAAATTGTCGTTATAAGCCTCGCGCAGTTCCGGTGAGTTGACTACTGCGTTCATGTGCCCTACTTGGCTCCAGGCGCGGGAAAGCTTTTCCTCAAAATCTTCCATTTTGTGGGCAAAGTTCTGCCACGTGGGCACTTCTGTGCTGGTAGCAAGCTGCTCAACCAAGGCGCGACCTTCTGTAAGCAGGCTATCGATAGCCGGGCTGATGTGCTCAGGTTTGATTTGGTTGAACCGGGGAAGGCCGGAGAAATGTAACAAGGGGTTTGACACGTTAAAATCCTAACAACTTAATTGATGAGTCTTAAACAAAAGGGATAACGATATGTCTCACCTTTACTGGTAGCAACGGCGGCGATGATGCAGAAAATGATATTGAGCAGCCAGATAATACCCATCAGCACAAAGCCGATGAGAATGATAGCCAGAAAACCAGCGACGAACTGTGCAATCAGCACAGTAATCTGAAAGTTGAGCGCTTCTTTTGATTGGTCGGCCAAGTAAGCGCTATCATCTTTTTTAAGTATCCACACCACAAGCGCCGGGACGAACCAGAAAACGGTGCCGGCCAAATGAGTGATCGTGGCAATGTTCTTTTCGTCATTGCTGGGGCTGGTAATAATGTCTGTCATCATGCTCTCCTTTTCTACTGATTGATTTTACTGACCAATAGTTCCACTTTGTCGGCGTCATCGGTACTTAGCGCTTTACGGGCAAAGCGGTTAAGTTTGCCTAGGTCGCTTTGCAGGATCTGCCGTTTGATACTGAGAATATTGCTGGGATGCATGGAGAATTGACGTAATCCCATGCCGAGTAATAGTCGGGTAAGCTTGGTTTCACCGGCTATCTCGCCGCATACGGAGACGGGTTTGCCATAGCGGATGCCTGCCTGAAATGTCAAACCTAGCAGTTGCAATACCGCCGGATGCAAAGGGCTGTACAAGTGCGCTACGGCATCATCGGTACGGTCAATGGCCAAGGTGTACTGGATCAGGTCATTGGTACCGATAGAGAGAAAATCGAGTTCCTTGGCGAAGGCCGACGCATTGATGGCAGCAGCGGGTACCTCGATCATTCCGCCGACTTTGATTTGTTCGTTAAAAGGAATGTTCTGCTTGCGTAGCGATTGTTTGGCGCGCTCCAGCAGCAGCTTGGTCTGGCGCAGTTCAGAAATGGTAGCCAGCATAGGAATCAGGATTTTAATGTTGCCGTAATGACTGGCTCGAAGCAGAGCTCGCAACTGGGTATGAAAAATGTGCGGCTCTGCCAGGCATAGACGCACCGCACGCAAGCCTAAGGCCGGGTTGGCGCAATCGCTATCTAGATCCGGGTTCATTTGCTTATCGGCGCCCAAATCCAGCGTGCGGATGGTCACCGGCAGGCCGTGCATCGTCTCTGCCACTTGCCTGTAGGCAGAAAACTGTGTTTCTTCATCCGGCATATCGCGGCGGTTCATGAACAGAAACTCAGTCCGATACAAGCCAATACCGGTCGCGCCAGAGGCTTTGACCGCAGCAACGTCTTCTGGCACTTCAATGTTGGCATACAATTCTATGGCAGTGCCGTCCAGTGTGACGGCTTTGGTGGATTTCAGGCGCTTGAGCTTTTGCTGTTCCAGTTCGAACTGGTCTTGACGTAGTTCATATTCTGCCAACACTTCCTTGCTGGGGTTCACAATGACAACACCCAGAATGCCATCCACAATAATCAATTCGCCATCGCTAATGAGATCGTGTGCTTTTTGCAAGGCGACGATGGAGGGGATGCTTAAGCTGCGCGCGAGGATTGCCGTGTGTGAGGTTACGCCGCCGACATCGGTGATGAAGGCAGCAAAGTGATGCTGCTTGAACAGAATCGCATCCGCAGGCGAAATGTCGTGCGCCACTAGAATCATGTTTTTCTCTTGCGCGGTCTCTTCTTGCAACGCATGGCTGGGGTGCCCCAGCAACACTTTAATCACACGCTCGACGACTTGAATCACATCTTGTTTGCGTTCGCGCAAGTATTCATCCTCAATCGCATCGAATTGCTCGACGATATCGTCCATCTGCTGCTTGATAGCCCACTCCGCATTGCAGTACTCGTTGCGGATGATGGTCTTGGGTACTTGCGACAAGGATTTATCTACTAGCATGGCCAGGTGTGTCTGGATAAACGAAGCCATCTCGGTGGGCGCGTTTTCTGGCAGCTGCCTACTGATACTTTCCAGATTTTCTTTAACTGTGGCAATAGCGTTGTCAAAACGCGTGATTTCACTTTCGACCTGATCGGGTTTGAGTTGGTAATGCACCACCTCTAGCAAGGCATTGGATACCAAGTGCGCGCGGCCAATCGCGATGCCGCTGGAGACGCCGATGCCATGGATGCTGAAACTGACCGGGTGTAGCGCCAAGTTATTCGCCCTCGCCGAAATAATCGTTAATCAGCGCCTTCAACGCGCTCATTGCGGCTTGCTCGTCCGAGCCGTTGGTTTCCAGTTCTACAATGCTGCCTTTTGCGGCGGCCAGCATCATTACACCCATGATGCTTTTGGCATTGACGCGGCGCCCGTTGCGCGAGATCCATACCTCGCTGGCAAACTGGCTGGCGGTTTGCGTGAGCTTGGTGGATGCGCGCGCATGTAAGCCCAGTTTATTGATGATTTCGATATTCTCTTTCAGCATGCTGGTTAACTTTCCTAATCTAACTTTCGCGATGACTGCAACCGGAGCTGGTAAAGCTCACTACGCCGTCGCGCCCGCCACTGACTGCCTTGGTGACGACTTTGGATAAAGATTCGTTGCGGTATGTCATTACACGCACCAGCATAGGCAGGTTCACACCTGCCACGCCCGCTACCCTGTCGGGTTCCAGCAACTTGGTGACCAAGTTGCAGGGCGATGCGCCATAAATATCCGAAAGTACGATAACACCATCGCCGGTATCGAGTTCGGCCACCATCGCTTTTGCGTGTGGCAGCAAATCCAGTGGATCGTCATGCGTATGCACGGCCAGACTGGCCAGTTGAGGGGCCTGTTTGCCTAGCACATGGTGTACACAGGATATGAGGCTATTTCCCAGATCCCCGTGCGCGATTATCAGAATCCCAATCATAGCTCCAAACTTTCCCTTGTATTTTGATTATCGTTATTCGATTAGTTCGCGATGGCGAATCAACACCTGATGATGGTGCGCCTTAAAGTAGGTGCTCAGCGACTCCACGAAATAGACCGAACGATGCTGGCCGCCTGTGCAGCCGATGGCCACCGTCAGGTAGCTACGGTTGTCACGAATGAAGCCAGGCAGCCATTTTTCCAGCAAATGCCGGATGTCTGCAAGCATTTCATTGGCTTCTGGCGTATTTTGCAGGAATTGTTGCACTGCAAGGTCTTTACCTGTCAACGGGCGCAGGGCAGGGTCATAGTGCGGGTTGGGCAGGCTGCGAATATCGAACACGAAATCGGCGTCTAGCGGAATGCCGTGCTTGAAGCCGAAAGATGTGAACAGCAGCGTCAGACCATGGTCCGGTGCTTGCACCATCATTTTGATGTATTGGCGCAAGGCGTTGGAACCAAGGTTGCTGGTGTCGATGTGATGCCCTAATGCCACTAGGTTGCCCAGCATCTCACGCTCACGCTGGATACTTTCGGCAAGCGTAGTAGTCTCGTTGCTGAGCGGGTGCTTGCGGCGCGTTTCTGAAAAGCGCTTGACCAAGGTTTCCGTATTAGAGTCGAGAAAGATGGAGTTTACCTGATGACCCCCGGCGCGCAGGGTTTCCATGGCGTTGGGAAGCGCTTCCAGCGCGGCACTACGGCCGTCGATACTGATGGCGATCTTTTCCTGATCCGCCGCTGCAAGGTGGTGCGATATTTGTGGTAGCAAGGTGGCGGGCAGGTTGTCTATACAGTAGAACCCGCTATCTTCCAGTGCGCGCAAAGCCACGCTTTTGCCAGAGCCTGACAGGCCGGTAACGATGATGATTTGCATTTCTTTTGGTTTCTAACTAATTCGATTTCTAGTTAAGTTTGCTTTCTTTCAGCAACAACTGTTTTTGACGGTTAGTAAATTGTTTGGTGCTGTTTTCACCACGCATCAATAGCATATGGTTGCGTACGGCCACCTCAACTAGCACGGCAATGTTACGCCCGGCCGCAATCGGGATTATTACCTTGCTCACTTTAACTTCCAGCACACACTCTGTTTGCATGTTGGCGTTCAGGCGATCCAGCTCTTGCGGTTTAAGTAAATCGGCCATTTGCAAATCTATAATCAGATCCAGCGGCTTGGTGGGTTTAACGGCATTATCGCCAAACAGGGCGCGTATGTTCAAGATGCCTAGCCCCCGAACCTCCAAAAAATCTTGCAGCAATGGCGGGCAGCGGCCTTCGATACGTTCTGGTGAAACACGGTAGAAATCCACGATGTCATCAGCCACCAGACGATGCCCCCGCGAGATTAGCTCCAGCGCCAACTCGCTTTTGCCTAGGCCCGGTCCGCCGCGGATTAGCACGCCAAAACCTTGCACCTCCAGAAACACGCCGTGCATGCTGGTGGATTCGGCAAGCGCAGTTGCCAGAAAGTGGCCTAGCAAATCCATGAGTTGTGGGCTTTGCATAGGAGAGCTCAGCAAGGGCGTCTGATGTTTGTTTGCGGCTTCTATCAAGGCCTGAGGTGCTTTTTCGCCGTTGGCAATCACGACAGCTGCTAGTTCGCTGGCGTACAGATTGGCGATAGCCTGTTGTAGCGCCAGTATGCTCAAGCCGTGCAGATAGTCCATTTCTGCACAGCCCAGTACTTGGACGCGGTTTGGATGTACGAAATTCAGGTGGCCAATGAGTGCCAGAGAAGGTTTGGTGACGGCCTCGGAGGTAAGAACCTTTTGCCCGCCATCAAGCCCGGCAACCCATTTGAGTTTGAGCTTGAGGCGGGTTTGTTTGAATAGCTCATTGACGGTAATCTGAGCCATATTTCCTTAAGGTTAGTTTGCGACTTGGTGTTTAACCGCGCCGTTGGTTTTGTGATGGTTGCCTAGTTTTTCTTTATGTTTCAGGACTTGGCGGTCAAGTTTGTCTGTCAACATATCGATTGCGCTGTACATGTTTTCATCTATACATTCTGCATGCAGGTCGTTGCCTGGCACGTGTAATGTTGCTTCCACCTTTTGGGCGAATTTCTCAACACTCATGGTGACTTTCATGTCAATCACATGATCGAAGTGATTGCTGATGCGAGTGAGCTTGCTGTGCAAATAATCGCGTAATGCAGGCGTAATTTCCAGATGATGTCCAGTGAGTTGCAAATTCATAACACGCTCCTTTTCTTCAATTGTTTCGACAAGCTGGTTGTGCGAAACAATTCCAGTGTACACCTTTGGCATAAGGTTGCAACTAGGTAAAACGCCTAAATTTCTTTCAAAAACTCGCAACGGGACAAGCATGATTGACCGGCATATATACGTCTTACGCGCGCGTTCATTAGGAAAATCATTACCCTGTAAGCAAGGCTGTATGCGGATTACAGCCCAGTGTGCAGTGTAATGAACCGCGCTTGGGTTCTAGAGTGACTTCCTCAGATTGGCGGGCGGGATGTTCAATGACTCACGGTATTTGGCGATGGTGCGGCGCGCTACCACGATGCCCTGTTTGGCCAGGATGTCAGTGATCTGGTTGTCAGACAAGGGTTTTTTTGGATTCTCTTCTGCCACCATCTGTTTGATGAGCGCGCGAATCGCAGTTGCGGAACAAGCGCCCCCGGTATCGGTGGCCACGTGGCTGCCAAAGAAATATTTCAGTTCGTAGACTCCGCGCGGAGTGAGCATATACTTATGCGTCGTGACTCGTGAAATGGTGGATTCATGCAGTTCCAGTTCGTCGGCGATTTCACGCAATACCAGCGGACGCATGGCGATTTCCCCATGCTCAAAAAAATTGCGTTGCCGATCCACAATAGCCTGACTGACGCGAAGAATGGTGGAGAAACGTTGCTGAATGTTTTTAATCATCCATTTGGCTTCCTGCATCTGGCTTTGCAGATATTGGCTGGAGCTTTCGCGATTGCGCCGCAGAATATCGGCATACATCTGGTTAATGCGCAATTTGGGGATTACGCTGTCGTTTAGGCTGGCGATCCAGATTCCCTTGATTTTACGTACAACTACCTCGTGCTGTATGAAGTGATCCGACCCGAGCTTGGCAAAGTCGCTGCCCGGTCGCGGGTTTTGCTGCCTAATGAGTTGTTGTGCGCCTTTTAATGCCGCTTCATCGCAATTGAGCAATTTGCGCAGTTTGAGAAAGTCTTTGTTGGCCAGTAAAGTCAGGTGTGATGTTACGATCGCTTTGGCTATCTTCAGATATTCGATATCTGCCGAAAGTGCATTCAACTGCAGCATCAGGCATTCCTGCAAGTTTCTGGCGCCTACTCCGGCCGGATCCAGATGCTGCAGATGTTTAAGTGCGGTTTCCAGCTCCAGTAAATCTACTTCCAGATCAAGAGGTAGCGATTCCGCCAGTTCTTCCAGCGATATTTCAAGGTAGCCGTCATCGTTCAGGCTGTCTATTAGCAACAGCACTAGGTTTTGATCGCGTTCGGAAAGCTGCATTAATTTTAGCTGACCCAATAGGTGTTCACGCAAACTGATAGCGCTACTTTCTTGGCGGCCAAATTCGCTGTCCTCGTCTTCATCAGGCTGGCGACTGCCTTCCCAACTGCTGGCATCATACTCGCCGTAATCATCGTTGAATTCTTCGGTGCGGAATTCCTCGCTGGAAAGCTGTGTTTCTTCAGGTACGTCAGCTGCAGGCTGGAAGCTGGACTCATCGTCAAAGTCCGATAGGCCATCGGGTTTAGATTCGTCCGTTGTTTCTTCCGTATCACCGGAGTTTTCAAATACCCCTTCTGCGGAGGGTTCATCGGCTTCATCTCCCTCAACTAGTTCTAGCAGAGGGTTCTCCTGCAAAATCAGCTCTAGCTCTTGGTTGAGTTCTAGTGTGGAGAGTTGTAGTAGGCGGATGGATTGCTGCAGTTGCGGCGTAAGCGCCAGGTTTTGTGAAAGGCGTAGTTGCAGGTTCTGTTTCATAGATATTACAGCCTGAAATCCTTACCTAGGTACACTTCCCGCACAGCATGGTTATCCACGATTTCAGCGGGTGGGCCGGAGGCAAACACAGTGCCATCGTTGACAATGTATGCCCGGTCACATATGCCCAATGTTTCGCGTACATTATGGTCGGTTATCAGTACGCCGATATTGCGCGCCGATAAATAGCGGATAATTTTCTGGATGTCCAGTACCGCAATCGGGTCAATGCCGGCAAACGGTTCATCCAGTAGGATAAAATTTGGGCTAGTGGCCAGACAGCGGGCGATTTCCACGCGGCGGCGTTCTCCGCCGGAGAGGCTGATAGCCATGCTGTTGCGGATATGCACGATATGCAACTCCTGCAGCAACGATTCCAGGCGTTCGTGCTGCTGCGCTTCGGTCAGGTTTTGCAATTCCAGCACTGCCAAGATATTCTCTTCCACCGTGAGTTTGCGGAATATGGAAGGCTCCTGTGGCAGGTAGGATAAGCCCATCTTGGCTCGACTGTGAATCGGCATGCGGCTCAAGTCCTTGTCATTGAGCAAAATACGCCCCGCATCCACTGGTATCAGGCCGACCATCATGTAAAAGCTAGTGGTTTTCCCCGCGCCGTTGGGGCCTAGCAGGCCAACCACCTCGCCGCTGGCAATTTCCAGCGAGATGTCTTGCACCACGGTTCTGGCTTTATAGGCTTTGCGCAGATGTTCGACTTTTAAAACGCTCATTTTTTATCAATTCAAAGGATGTGCTTATTATTCCTGACGAGCCTCAAGCGCATTGCTCAATCTCAGCCGCTGAATGACTTGCGGAGCCGCAGATGGTTTTGCCGGTGGCGATTCAGTAGGCTTTGGTTTGTTCTTGGGCTGGATGATTGCCTTGACGCGTCCGCTGCCAGGCTGGCTTTCGGATTTGGCACCGCCGATAACCTCGGCGTATTCTGCATTGGCGTCATAACTGATGTAATCACCGTGCACAATATCCTCAGCCCGCTTGACCCAGGCTTTGGTGTAAAGCTGCACCTTGTCCATGCGGCCATCATATTCGATGCGCTGTGCGCTGCCTTCCATGTATTCGTTCTTGCCTTCGCGCTTTTGCTTGAAGGTGGTGGGGTTGCCTGTCGAAGTGCTGTGCTGGAACCCTTCTTTATCTTCCCGAACTACCAGCTTGTCCGCACGGATAACCAGGGTGCCCTGAGTGAGGATTACGTTGCCGGAGTATGTGCTGGTTTTTTTTGCATCATTCACCGTCACGGTATCGGCTTCCAATTCAATCGGTTTGTCGCGGTCGGCAGCTTCTGCCATGGCATGGTTAGTCAAGCCTACACCTAACAGCAGTAGGCTCAAGCACAACAGGTTCTTCATAAATGCTCCGCGATTCATTTGGTTCGTTTTTTCCCTGGGTTGGCCGGTTTGACTACTTTACGCACAGGTTTTTCATAATGCACCTTGACGCGTTTCAGCAGGCGAACGGTCTGGTTCTTTTTGTCGTACACCATTCCGGTGGCGTGGATAACGGTTTTGGGCGCTTGTTTGATGACAACTGGACTGTTGGTTTTTGCAATTTCCTGATTGGGCAGAATCACCAATTTTTCTGTCAGCACCTGCATTTCGCCTTTTTCGCCCCATGCTTGACGCACAACTTTGACATCGTCTACCAGCTCGATCTCTTCGCCATCGCTGGAAACATAGCCCCGCAAGGATTGAATCTGGGTGTATGGCTTGTTGGTGGTGAACTGGGTAAAACGTGGGCGTTGCAGCACGGTGCTGTCGTCATCCGGATAATGTACCATCTCGGTTGCTGCCAATACGTAACGCAACTGGCCTGTTTTGTCGGTTCTGGTGGTGACAAAGTTGTTCATGGTGTAATCCGGGTCATGTCGGTTGCTGCCATTAATTCTCGGGCTTTGTTGTTCTACGCTCTGGCTGACCCAATACGTGATAATGGCCAGAAGGCCTGCCAATATCAACGGAAAGAAAATCGCTGGGCGCTGTAACATTACACATCAGGGCTGTTTGAAGTAAGGTGCAATCATTTCATCAAAGGTGCCTTGCGCTTGCATGATTAATTCGCATACTTCACGTAGCGCGCCGCGGCCTGCGGGTGCTTGTGTCACGTAATGGGCGACGGGTTTGATCAGGCGATGTCCAGTCGGCACGGTAAGCGCAAGTCCACAACGTAGCATTGGCGGTGCATCCACAATGTCGTCTCCCATAAAGGCTACTTGTTCCGGTTTCAGGTTCGTTTTCTGCACCAGATCGTTAAATGCTCCCAGCTTGTCATCCACGCCCTGATAAAAATGGAAAACGCCGGTGTTTTCGGCTCGTTTAACCACGACATTGCTGGTGCGACCGGTGATGATGGCCATCTCTACACCGCTTTGCTTGAGCAGTTTCATGCCAAAACCATCCAGGCTATGAAAGAATTTGTATTCCTGACCGTCGTCACCGATGCCTAGGCCGCCATCCGTCATGACGCCATCGACATCAAAAATCACCAGCTTGATTTTTCTGGCGCGTTCCAACACTGCTTCATTCATACCTTAAATAACTTTCGCTTTCAATAAATCATTGATATTAAACGCGCCTATGAGTTTCCCGTTTTGGTCGGTTACCAATAGCGCATTGATTTTCTTGTTTTCCATCAGTTCGACAGCCTCTACCGCCAGTTGCTGCGATTGTACGGCTTGCGGATGTGGATGCATCACGTCACCAATGATCGTATTGCCGGCATCCAGCCCGGCGGTAAAAGCACGGCGCAAATCACCATCAGTAAAGATGCCGACCGGACGGGAATCCGCATCCACAATCGCAGTGAATCCCATGCCTTTTTGTGTGATTTCGTTAATGGCAATGGCCAGTGAGATGTTGGCGCTGACAGCCGGAATCATATCTCCTGTGCGCATGATATCTTTCACCCGCGTCAGCAAACGTCTACCTAGTTTGCCGCCAGGGTGGCTGCGTGCAAAGTCTTCCGCAGTAAAATCGCGCAATTCCAGCACACAAACTGCAAGCGCGTCACCCAACGCCAACGCGGCCGTACTGCTAGCGGTAGGGGATAAGCCCAGCGGGCAGGCCTCTTGTGAAACTTCCGCATTCAAGTGGATATGCGCTTCCCGGGCTAGTGCGGAGTGGGCAGCGCCTGTGATGCTGATGACTTTTGCCCCCAGCCGGATAATGGTGGGCAGAATATTCAGGATTTCGTCTGATTCACCCGAATTGGATAAGACAATCACGACATCGTCCTGTGTGATCATGCCCAAGTCACCATGACTGGCTTCCGCAGGGTGCATAAAGAAAGCCGGGGTGCCGGTGCTGGCCAGCGTGGCGGCAATTTTGCCGCCAATATGGCCGGATTTTCCCATACCGCTTACCACAACACGGCCTTTGCAGTTTAAAATCAATTGCACAGCGGCTTCAAACCGCTTGTCCAGTCGTGTCGCCAGTGCTTCGATTTCTTTGGCCTCGATGGATAGGACTTTGCGCGCCAAGTCCAGAATATCTGCGTTTGGCGCTTGCTGGTGCGTTGATTGTAGTAATGTCGGTGCCATAAGACTCAAGTATAAAAGGGAAATTCACCAGAATAAAGTAAAATAAACTAAAATTCGGTTAAGTAGGCACAAATTTTGCCCTGCTGGTTTTTTTAGAACCGACAATTCAATTTATGTTTAATTCGCTCAGCAGTGTTTTATTGTTATTAACCAGCGCAGTGCTTGCGAAAGCACTTTTTCATGCTTTGCGGCTGCCAACGATGCTGGCATATTTTGCCGTGGGTATATTGCTTGGCCCATATGGTCTACGTTTGCTGCAAAACTCTCAGGATGGCCAACATATTGCAGAATTCGGTATCGTTTTTCTGATGTTCAGCATCGGTTTGGAATTCAGCCTGCCTAAACTGTATGCCATGCGCAAAACGCTGTTCGGCCTAGGTGGGTCGCAAGTGCTGATTACCTTGCTGGTGATTATGGCAGCCGGGGTGCTTGCCGGTTTAGGGCTGCCTACTACATTCATTATCGGCGCGGCGCTAACCATGTCCTCTACGGCCATTGTTTCCAAAATCCTGATGGAGCGGGTGGATCTGAATTCTCGACATGGCCGCCTCAGTATCGGGATATTGTTGTTTCAGGACTTGGCGGTTATCCCGATTCTGGTACTGATTCCCGCATTGGCAGCATTAGATGGGAATGTGGGTACCACGCTGGGCTGGTCAGTGGTCAAAGCTGCGGTATTGCTCGGTCTCTTGTTCAAGTTTGGCAAAAATGCGCTGGACGCCTGGTTCGCTTTGGTGGCGCGTCAGCGCTCGCGTGAGTTATTTGTGATGAACGTACTCATGGTGACATTGCTGCTATCATTTGCCACCAAGGTGGCGGGGCTTTCCTATGCTTTGGGCGCGTTTGTTGCCGGGATGCTGATATCCGAGACGCGTTATCGCTACCAGGTGGAGTCCGATATTGCGCCTTTCCGCGATATTCTGTTGGGCTTGTTTTTCATTAGTGTCGGCATGTTGCTGAATGTTGGGTATCTGGTAACCCACATTGGATTGGTATTGTCTTTGTTGCTGGGTTTTGTGTTGTTCAAGCTGGTGGTGGTAGCCATGCTGACGCACGCATTCGGCTTCGAGATGGGCGTGGGCATTCGCACAGGCATCATTCTGGCGCAGGCAGGTGAGTTCAGCTTCGTTATCCTGGCCTTGGGCTTGCAACAGAGCTTAATCGGCGGCGACGAGTTGCAGCTGGTGCTGGCAGCTAGCCTGCTCAGTATGCTCATCGCGCCATTTATTATTCAATACAATGGTCGTATCACGCGCAAGCTGGTCAAAAGCTATATCCGCAACAGCAGTCAGAAAGTGGATGCGATCGAGCATGTGAGCAAGCGGCTAGATGGACATGTCATCATCGCGGGTTATGGGCGTAGCGGCCAGTACCTGGGCCGTTTCCTGCGCGAGGAGAACATTCCGTTTCTGGCGCTGGATATAGACCCGGCAAGGGTGCATGATGCGGCGGCGGCGGGTGAGCATGTGGTGTTTGGTGATGCCGCGCGCCGCGCCGTGCTGGCAGCAGCAGGTGCGGATCGTGCCAAGGCGCTGGTAGTGAGTTATGCCGACATGCGCGCCAGCATGAAAGTGCTGCACACGGTACAGGAGGCTTATCCAAACCTGCCAGTGATTGTGCGTACCTACGATGATGCCGATATTGATGCTTTCCGCGATGCGGGCGCAACCGAGGTGGTGCCGGAAGTACTGGAAGGCAGCCTGATGCTGGCCAGCCATGCACTGGTGTTGTTAGGGGTGCCGCTTAACCGTGTGGTCAAGCGCATCCGTTTATTCCGGGAAGAACGATACAAAATGTTCAAAGGTTTTTTCCGTGGTATTACCGACGCCGAGTCGGATGCCGGTAATGTACGGCAACTGCGCCTGCATTCGGTAGAAATCAGTAAGAGCGCCTATGCCCACGGCTTGCGGCTGGATCATATCAATTTTGCCAGGCTAAATGTAGAGCCGCATTTCCTGCGCCGACCCAATATGCTGGAAGACATCCAGCCCAGGCCGGATATCGTGTTGTCTGACGGTGACGTGTTGGTGCTGCTGGGTAGTACCGAAGGCCTGCTGGATGCTGAAAACTACCTGATTTACGGCAAATGACGAGCAAGCATATTTTGGTGGTGGGCGGTGGTATTGCCGGCTGTACTACGGCGCTGGATTTGGCCGAATCCGGTTACCGCGTTACTGTGGTGGAGCGCAATATTATCGCAGCGCAAACCTCTGGCGAATCCTCCTGGGCGGGTGCGGGCATCGTGTTTCCGTTGCTGCCGTGGATGTATCGCAATGAAGTGAATGCGCTTGCGTTGGCGGGCGCGGCGCTGTATCCGCAGCTTTGTCGGCAATTGCTGGCAGAAACCGGCATAGATCCCGAACTTATCCCTTGCGGTATGCTGATCAAGCCGCCATATGACCAGGTTGCTGCCCAGGCCTGGTGCGAAAATAGCGGGCTGGAATACGTGCAGAAAGGCGAAGATTTGCTGCTGCCGCAGGTGTGCCAGATTCGTAACCCGCGGTTGCTGCAATCACTCAAGCAAATGCTCATCCAGCGCGGTGTAATCTTGCTGGAGCAGACCCAGCTTGCGCCGTTGAACGAGACGGAATTGGCTGAAACAGGCAAACTCACTGGCTGGAAAACCAGCAGCGGCGAGGTGTTGCAGGCGGATGCCTACGTTGTTACCTCCGGCGCCTGGAGTTTTGATTTGCTCAAAAACACCGCGCTACAGCTTGATATCAAGCCCATGCGCGGGCAGATTCTGCTCTACGAAATGCCACTTGGCACGCTGCCGCATATCGTATATCAGGATGGTTTCTACCTCGTGCAGCGTCGTGACGGGTTTTTATTAGCAGGTAGTACGCTGGAAGATGTCGGTTTCGACACCGGCGTGACCGAAAGCGCACGGCAAGAGATGCAAACCAAGGCCGAGGCGATATTGCCAGCGCTAAAAGGCGCGACCATCCACAAGCATTGGAGCGGCTTGCGCCCCGGTACGCCGGAAAATTTGCCCACCATCGCGCGCCACCCGACGATTGGAAATTTGTACCTGAATACCGGTCACTTCCGCTACGGCGTCACCATGGCGCCGGAAAGCGCACGGCGGATTGTTGAGTTGATTGCATCAGATCTTCATTAGGTAGATGACTGGCCTGGAAGCCGCATCCAGATTGGCTTGCAGGGCATCTGTTTTGGTAATGAATGCGCGCATGAGAAGCTAAATTGGTAGTTTAGTATCTGCGCTTGGGTCATCCGCTTTTTCTTCCAGATGTTGCAAACCGATTCTGTCCAAATCATCCAGACTCATGATAGGGGCATACATGATGTCGTTGATGTTGGATGTACGCTGCCAGCCGAGGCGCATTTCACCAATCGACCGCTTCATCATTTTATACAGACGGGATTTTGAGACTTCGTCGAATACTGGTATGCCATTGATGTAATTTACCATGCGCTGCAAGGAGATAACCGAGGTATTGTGTTCTTTATTGTGCGATGAAAACACAAAACGGAGGTTTCCATTCTCAAGATTAATATCGCGGGTGGTTAAAATTAGAAAATATGTTTTTTCTGAACTATTGCCAAGACTTTTCAAGATCGGCTGGGATTTCTCAATGATGTTTTCAGCGATTAATTGATTAGTGCCAGGCAGCTTGTTTACATAAAGCTTGCCTAGCCTGAGAGTAGACTTGACCCAAAGCTGCATGTCGTCCGTCATGAGCGTGGCAATTTCTGCTGCTTTGTCTTCAGGAAAATCATCCATAGGTACGATGTAAACATCTACGAAGTCCGGATGGTCTGCGCCATGGGCAAAAGAGCCAAGGAAAAGTGCACAAAACAAAATTATCACGCGCATACAATCGATACTTTCATTCTAGGCTTTTGAGATTATCCTAAGCATTTATTTGCCAGCTAGCCAATCTCCGCTCTTGCCGCCATGTTTTTCCAGTAGTTTGATTTCGCTTATCACCATGCCCCGGTCAGCTGATTTGCACATGTCGTAAATGGTAAGTAAGCCCACACTTACGGCGGAGAGTGCTTCCATTTCCACACCGGTTTGGCCGATGGTTTCAGTGGTTGCAGTGCAGGTGACACTCGTCGTCTTTTCGTCCACATCAAACGTTACGGAAACTTTGGTGAGCGCAATTGGGTGGCAGAGTGGAATCAAATCGGCAGTTTTTTTGCTGGCTTGAATCGCAGCGATACGCGCCACACCCAGCACATCGCCCTTTTTGGCGTTGCCTTGCCGGATCAGTTTGAGCGTTTCCGGCTGCATGCGGATGCTGCCTTGTGCAATGGCGATGCGTTTGGTCGCGGCTTTGTCGCCCACATCTACCATGTGAGCTTGCCCGCTGCTGTCAAAATGTGTGAGTTGGCTCATGGTTGTTACTTTCCATTCACAATTTTTTCTAAACTAATTGGTAAACAGATTATCATACACGCCATGAAATTGAAGTTTATTTTGCTGGCTATTTTGTCGGTATCCAATCTTGTTCTGGCAGATAATCTGGACACCAGTCTGCCGGATTTGGGAGATGTGTCGCAGACTGTGCTGACCCCGCAGGAGGAGCAGCGCATCGCCGCACAGATTTTACGCGAAGTGGCGGTGAGCGATGAGGTGGTGCAGGATGTCGAAGTGACGGATTACCTGCAGGCACTGGGCAACAGGTTGGCGGCTAGCGGGCCGGATAAAAGCCAGAAATTCACTTTTTTTGTGGTGCAGGATAATTCCATCAACGCGTTTGCCATGCCGGGCGGTGTGATTGGGGTGCATACCGGGCTTTTTCTCGCAGCCAACAGCGAGAGCGAATTGGCTAGTGTGCTTGGGCACGAAATCGGTCATGTCACGCAGCGCCATCTGGCGCGGATGCTGGCGGCACAAAAAGCCGATATGTTCAAGAACCTGGGTTCGTTCGCTTTGGCTTTGTTGGTGTCGCGGGCTAATCCACAGCTGGCAAGCGGGGCTATGACAGCAGCTTCGGCTGCCAATGTGCAGCGCCAGCTGGATTACACCCGTGAGCATGAGCGCGAGGCGGATCGTGTGGGCTTGTCCATTCTCGATAGCGCAGGCTTTGATACACGTGCGATGCCGGCATTTTTTGCCACCATGCAGCGTGGCACGCGCTTCTCCGAAGGTGCTGCACCGAGCTTTCTGCGCACCCACCCGCTGACTGCCGAGCGTATTGCGGATGTGGGGAACCGTGTGGAAAGCATGCCTTACAAGCAGGTTTCCAGTAGCATGGAATTCCATCTCGTGCGTGCCAAACTTCGTGCTAGCATGGGTCTGGCGCAAGGAGCGATAGAACAGTTTGAAGACAATATCAGGGAGGGGCGCTACGCTAACGAATATGCCGAGCATTATGGGTTGGCACTGGCTATGTTGCGCAAGCACGATTTAACCGGCGCGAGTAGGGAGGTGCAGTGGCTAGGCAAGAATGCGCCTAGAAACGCGTTTTTTGATACGTTGTCTGCACGTGTGGAAATGGCAAAAAACAGTCCCAAGACCGCAGCTGCCATGTACGCTAAAGCATTGAACACTTATCCTTTGTATCGTGCGTTAATTTATGGCTATGCCGAGCATTATCTGGCGAGTAATCAGCCGGACAAGGCAATCAAGCTGGTGCAGGAGAAGCAAATATTTTATCCTGACGATGCGTATTTTTATGATTTGCTGGCAAAGGCCTATAGTGCCAAAGGTAAGGAGTTGTTGCGGTTCCAGGCGCAGGGTGAGTCTTATTTCCGCAAATACAACTTGCAAAAAGCCATTGAGCAGTTGGACATTGCGGTCAAAGCTAAAGATGGCAACTTTTACGAGCATTCCATCGTTGAGGCGCGC
>WBZT01000117.1_pt1 | contig 22764 bp, 16 predicted proteins | sample 5204241 | NCBI WGS metagenome assembly WBZT01 (sample SAMN12344358, study PRJNA552823) | activated sludge metagenome | biome: Activated sludge suspended growth; feature: Nitrification reactor; material: Wastewater; isolation source: activated sludge from nitrification reactor of wastewater...
GAAATGAAATGGGTGTTTGTACTCGAATTGGTGATTTTGTTCTAAATATAGCTGCCTTATCTTCAAAGAATAATTTTTTCAAAGAAGTCAGTGATGATTCAATATTTAATAATCAATACCTTAATGACTTTATTGCATTGGGCAAAGAAACAACTTCTGCTATTAGATTAAAAATCGCTGAATTATTGGATTTAGAAAATGCTTTACAAAAGGATCTTGTTATGGATTGTCTTATCCCTATAACAAGATGTACCCTGCATTTGCCTTTAAAAATTGGAAATTATACTGATTTCTATAGCAGTAAAGAACACGCAACCAATGTAGGTACAATGTTTAGGGATCCGAATAATGCTCTATTCCCCAATTGGGTTCATATTCCTATTGGATACCATGGCAGGGCTTCCTCTATTGTTGTAAGTGGAACCTCAATAAAGCGCCCACATGGTCAAATAATTTTAAAGGATGGAGATTCTCCAATTTATTCAGAAAGTAAACAACTTGATTTTGAATTAGAAATGTCTTTTGTCATTGGAAAATCAAATGATTTAGGTTACCCAATACCTATTCAGAAGGCTAGAGATCACATTTTTGGTTTAATGCTTTTTAATGATTGGTCTGCACGCGATATTCAAAAATGGGAATATGTGCCTTTGGGACCATTTCTCTCTAAGAATTTTGCTTCTACAGTTTCTCCTTGGATAGTTACCTTGGAAGCATTAGAAAATTTCAGAACCGAAGGTCCATTGCAAAATCCAGAACCATTGCCTTATTTACATCCTGAATCAAATAGAAATTACAATATTGAGCTTGAAGTTTATTTGAACGATGTTCCAATTTGTAAGTCAAATACAAAGTATCTTTATTGGAGTATTTCTCAACAACTCGCCCATCATACGGTTAATGGCTGCAATGTTCAGGTTGGCGATGTCTGCGCTTCTGGTACTATTTCCGGCCCTGATACCTTTTCATATGGTTCAATGCTTGAGCTTTGTTGGAAAGGAACCAAGCCAATTATATTAAAGGACGGAAGTTCACGAACTTTTATACAAGACGGCGATATCATTAGAATGGAAGCCTATGCGCAAGGAGATCAATATCGTATTGGTTTCGGTGAGTGCACCGGTAAAATAATCGGTTAGTAATTATTTTTTATATACAAATGCAGAAAATCTTTTGATTTGCATGTACTTGTAATCAGTAATACTTTTTCTGATCTTCATTTTCCTGCATTTCATAATGGTTTGTAGTGTACTTTATTCTGTTTTTCCTTTTAGTGTATATTGAAATATAAGTAGATTAATCTATTTTTGTTAAATCAATTACTTATGGTTAGATCCTTAATTATATTTTTTATTGGTTTCATTGCACTTGGTAATTTCATGGAAGCACAATTCAACTTTCAGGTAGGATACAATTTAAATTGGTCTGAATTTAAACAAACCAATGACTTTATAGATACTTACAACCATACACATCCAGAGCTTAGTACGGATATGTGTCGTCTTCATGTACTTCATGGTATAACATTAGGTTTACGTTACCAATTTAAGATAATTTCAGTAGTTTGCTCCTGGTCAAATCAATCAAATAACCGTTATTCCATTCAACCTGGAATAAGCGCTGGTGTTTCAGATTTTAAAAGACAACTGAATTTTATTAATAATAATTATAATTTAGGAATTGAATCAGCTCTTGGTGTTTTCTCCATTGGCTCTTCCCTGAATTTATTAAATTATAGAATAAAAGCCGAAGAAAGTTCAAAAGATGAAAAGTTGCAAATTTTTAATTCAAATAATTTAGGAGCGACAATCTATTCACAATTGGATTTCGTAGTAAACTCCAGAATGGCTATTATTCTTAGGATTAACTATTCCTTTCTCTTTAATTCCTATAATATTAATAATCTAAATAGTTATCTTAATATTTCAACAGCTCAGACCCAGGGTGAAAAAATTAATCAATTTGGAATTAGTTTAATCTTTTCAAATGGAAAACAAATCAGGTACTAAATAGTATGAATTACATTTAAGCTGATTTAAGAATATCGCGTTTGAGATAAAATTTCTTGCTAGGGTTATTGAATTTAAATTCTAGGTTTTCATAATAAATAGTAATCTCATATTTATTAATAATATATATATTTTTAATAGAATTGATCATTTAATATAAGATGAAAGATGCCAACAGAATAGCTTAATATTTTGTGAATTGAAAAATTTAAAATTTTATTAAGCTATCTTTGCAACAAGTCGGGCCAAAGTCCTTAATAGTTTGTGGAGGGGATAAAGGTCCCTGAAATTATTATGAACCCATTTGAAAGCCTCGGGCTTAATGTGCCCATTTGCAAAGCATTGACTGAACTTGGTTTTGAGGAACCAACAGATGTTCAAAAACACGCGATACCTTTTTTTTTACAAAGGAATCAGGATCTCTTAGCGCTAGCTCAGACAGGTACGGGAAAAACCGCTGCTTTTGGAGCACCGATTCTTCAAAATATTGATGATAGTGAAAACTATACTCAAGCATTAATCATTACGCCAACTAGAGAACTTTGTTTACAAATTTCGTCAGACCTTAAGACGTATTCGAAATTCTTGAAAGGAATTAAAATTGTTCCAGTCTATGGTGGTAGCAGTATTGTGATGCAAATAAAAGATTTGAAAATTGCTCCACACATTATAGTTGCTACTCCAGGAAGGCTTATAGATCTGCTTGATCGTAAAGTCATCAAACTTGGAAGAGTAAATACCGTCGTTCTGGATGAAGCAGATGAAATGCTTAATATGGGATTCCGAGATGATATGGAATCGATTCTAAGCAACACCCCTGACGAAAAAATTACTGGATTGTTTTCCGCTACAATGTCACCAGAAATTCGAAAAATTGCAAATACTTATCTGCATAATCCAAAGGAAATAACTATTGGAAAAAAGAATGCTGCACAACAAAATATTTCACATCAATATGCCGCCGTTCATGCCAAAGATAAATACACTGCCTTAAAAAGAATTATTGATTTTCATGAAGACTTTTATGGAATAATTTTTTGTGCTACAAAAATTGAAACTCAGGATATTAGTGACCACCTGGTTCGAGATGGCTATGCAGCAGATTGCCTTCATGGAGATCTTGCTCAAGCACAAAGGGATAAAGTAATGCACAGATTCAGACATAAAGCTAATAAAGTACTATTAGCAACTGATGTCGCTGCGAGAGGAATTGATGTAAAAAATCTTACCCACATTATACACTATCATCTACCCGATGATATTGAAAACTATACTCACCGTAGTGGAAGAACCGCACGTGCAGGCCAAAAGGGTATTTCTATCGCATTATTACACTCACGTGAAGCATACAAGCTTCACCAAATTGAAAAACTCATCAATGTAAAGTTTGAGCGTTATTTGATACCTAAAGGTCATGAAATAATGAATAGCCGCATTAAAAGGTTTATTGAATCTTTTATTCAGTCTGAATTGGATGAAACTGCAGTTTTTCCAAATGAGCTTATTTTTAATTTGATGAAGCTCTCTAAGGAAGAATTAGTGCAAAGAATGCTTAGTGCTGAGGTACAAAAAATGAATTTAAACAATTCAGATTCCTCAGACATAAATATTGATGAAAGGTCTCGAGATTCTAAATCTTCCTATTCATCTGGAGATTATGGTTCTTCAAGATCTGGAAGAAATAGAGAAAGAGAATTTTCTAGAGAAGGGCGTAGAAGTTCTGGTCGTGAATCAGGTAGAAGAGACTCATCCAGAAGAGACTCAGGTAGAAGAGATCCAAACGGTGAACAAGTGCGCTTATTTATTAATCTAGGAAAAAAAGATGATATTAAATATGATGATCTTAGAGAAATTATTTTCCAAAATACTAAGGTAAGTGGACGTGCTGTTAAAGATATTGAAATGAAAGGCGTTTATTCATTTTTTATGACTGATTCTCAAAGTGCAGAAACTATGTGCAATGTTAAGAATGGTAATTTTAAAGGAAGGCCAATTCGGATTCAACATGCATCTGAAAGGACTTAATGTGTAACAATTTGTATTTCAAATGTTATAACGATTGTTTTTTTCTAAATTCTAGATCCTTTTCGATTTGCTAAGTTTTTGTATTAAATCGAACTCTTTCATTTTTTATTTCAAATAAAAAAATTCTTATTAAAAAGGTAAAGCATTAAAAAATTCCTCACATCTATGTGAGTTATGTACTATCAAGTGTGGATGATACATAATAATAGCAATTCTTTAATTCATGAACTTACCATATCTTTTTTAATATCATCCGCAATTGAATGATTGAATGATCATAGAAATAATTTATTGAATAGGACTAAAATCGTACTCAAAGGATGTACAATGTTGCAGTCGTTTAATAAGTTCATTACCTGCTAAAATAATAATTATCTTTTGATTGATAATCTGTTTTAACCAGCTAATGCTGCTGCACCGCCTACTATTTCAGAAAGCTCCTTGGTTATGGCTTCTTGACGAGCTTTGTTATAATTGATTTTCAACTCCCCAAGCATATTTTCCGCGTTTTCAGAAGCTTTATCCATAGCTGTCATTCTTGCTCCATGTTCAGAGGCTGCGTTGTCTAGAACACATTTGAATAGTTGTGATTGAAGAATAGAAGGTACAAGCTCTCTCAATAGATTCTCTTGGTTCGGTTCGAATATATAATCAGGTTTTAAACTGCTTCTATTGTCAGAGGAAGGTTTAACTTTTTGAATAGGTAGAAATTGTTCATTTTCTGGAAATTGTGTAGCCGCATTTTTAAACCTACCATAAAAAATTTCAATTTGGTCTACTTCATTATTTTCAAACTGAGCCATAAGAGTGTCAGCACAATTTGCAATTCTTTCAAAGTTTAATCCACTAAACGCATCTACATAATTAGTATTAAACTTACAATTTGGAAAGCGTCTTTTAAAAAATTCATTTGCCTTTTTTCCAATGCACAAGAAAGATAAATTCCCACCTTTGGCCAGATCAAAATATTCTTCATTAATTTTTTTCTGTGCCAGTTTAATTATATTGGTATTAAAGGCTCCACACAGACCTCTGTCGGAACTAATAATTACGATTAAAGGCTTTTTCTTTTCAGTTTTTCTTCCAAATATTTCAGCTCCAAGTCCATCCGAAAAGCTCATAATATTTGACATCATTCCATTCAACTTGTTAGAATATGGCCTCATTTGTTGAATAGCCTGTTGTGCCCTTCTCAACTTAGCTGCTGATACCATTTTCATAGCTTTTGTAATCTGTTGAGTTGAGATTACGGACTTAATTCTGTTTCTTACTTCCTTTAAGTTTGCCATGTTTGATTAAATCTTCTCGAGATATTTGGAGATATATTAATTTATTGCGAAAGTTTTTTATGTTAAAAGGAATCCTGATAACTTACAGTAATTAATTATGTTTTAAACTTAAATCCCTTGCAATATCTTTAAGCACTTTTAAATCGTCTTCTTCCAATTTTCCATTTCTAAAGTTTTCCAGAATATTTGGATGACTTTGTTCTAATGTTGCATGTAAGACATTTTCAAAATCTTTAACTTTATCAACCGGTATATCTTTCAACAGATTCAATGTTCCGAGATAAATAATTGCAACTTGTTTTTCAACAGAAACCGGGCTATACTGAGCTTGTTTCAAAATTTCAACATTTCGCTTGCCTTTATCTAATACTGCCTTTGTACTCGCATCAAGGTCTGAACCGAATTTAGAAAATGCTTCTAGCTCTCTGTACTGCGCCTGATCTAATTTTAAAGTACCCGATACTTTTTTCATTGATTTTATCTGGGCGTTTCCTCCAACACGAGAAACAGAAATTCCCACATTAATGGCAGGTCGAATTCCAGCATTGAATAAATTTGATTCGAGGAATATTTGTCCATCCGTAATTGAAATTACATTCGTAGGAATATACGCAGAAACATCTCCTGCCTGAGTTTCAATAATAGGTAATGCTGTTAAAGAACCTCCACCTCTCACTATTCCGGCTTTACGCAATGACTCCGGCAAATCATTCATATTCTGAGCAATTTTGTCATCATTAATAACTTTAGCTGCTCTTTCAAGTAATCTTGAGTGTAAATAAAAGACATCCCCAGGATAAGCCTCTCTACCTGGTGGTCTTCTTAGTAAAAGCGAAACTTCTCTATAAGCTACCGCTTGTTTGGAAAGATCATCATAAATTACTAAAGCAGGACGCCCCGTATCTCTAAAAAACTCGCCTATTGCAGCACCTGCGAAAGGTGCAAAAAATTGAAGCGGAGCAGGATCTGAAGCTGATGCAGATACTATTGTTGTATAAGGCAATGCGCCATATTCCTCAAGTGTCTTAGCAACTTTAGCGACTGTGGAAGCCTTTTGACCTGAAGCAACATATATACAATAAACCGGTTCTCCACGATCATAGAATTCTTTTTGATTGATAATCGTATCCAACGCAATGGCCGTCTTTCCAGTCTGGCGATCTCCGATAATTAACTCACGTTGGCCTCTACCAATTGGTATCATCGAATCTATCGCTTTGATTCCAGTTTGAAGTGGCTCGTTTACCGGTTGACGAAAAATCACACCTGGCGCTTTTCGTTCAATAGGCATTTCATATTTAATTCCAGTTATTGGCCCTTTTCCATCAATAGGTTGTCCAAGGGGGTTAACGACCCTGCCAACAAAGCCTTCACCGACATCAATGGAAGCTATTTTATTGGTTCGTTTAACTTTTGATCCTTCTTTAATGCCATTCCAAGGTCCCATAAGTACCACGCCCACATTATCTTCTTCTAGGTTCAGTACGATAGCTTGTACACCAGTTTCAAATTCTACCAATTCACCAGATTGTGCATTGGTTAGTCCGTACACACGAGCTATTCCGTCACCTACTTGAAGAACTGTACCTATTTCTTCTAATTCGGCAGCTGTATTTACTCCTGATATTTGTTGCTTTAAAATCGCAGAAATTTCTTCTGGTCTAATATTTACCATATTGTTCGCTTATGATTTATTAACTAAATTTGTGTAAGATGAGTCAAATAAACCTGATTTCATAGTATCCAGATTACGTTTGACTGTTGAATCAATTTGCCTTCCATCCATTTGAAATATATATCCGCCAATAATAGATGGATCTATAACTTGTTTTAAATCCAAAGTCTCCCCTGCATTTAACCAAGATTGATATTTATTTCGTATTATACTTATTTCAACTTCACTCATTGGACTTGCGCTTATAAGACTGGCTGTTCGAATTTTATTAAGAATCTTATATTGATCAATGAATGATGTGCAAATAGAAGGTAAAATTGGCTCTCTTCCTTTGTGGATTAGAATTTCGACAAATCGACTGGTAAGCTTATCAATCTTCTGATCAAAAATTGACTTAAATATTTTTTCTTTTTTGTCAACATTGATTACTGGACTTTTAAAAAAAACGATCAGATCTCTATTTTCGCATGCGTTTAATATTAGCTCAATATCGCCATAGACTTCTTTCAAGAGATTATTCTCTACTGCCAGGTCAATTAATGACTTTGCGTATCTGCTTGCGATTTTGTTTACTGACATGTCGTATTAATTCATTTTAACTTCATCAACAAGCTTTTTGACATATTCTTGTTGAGTAGTATCGTTAGATAAGTTTTTCCGTAATATTTTTTCAGCAATGTCAATAGCCATTGCTCCAACTTGGTTCTTTACATCTACCAAGGCAGCCATTTTGGCTGTTTCTATTTCATTTTTCGCACTAATGGTTATTCTTTGTGCTTCTTCTTTTGCTCTTTCTTTAGCATCATTGACTATAGATTGCCCAGCATCTTTGGCTTCTTTAATAATTCTCATCTTTTCTTCCCTAGCTTCTGACATTATTCGATCATTTTCGCTTTGAAGATTTAGCATTTCTTCACGAGCTTTTTTAGCTGCATCAAGTGATTCCTGTATACTATTACCTCTTTCGTTTAAAGCCCGAATAATTGGCTTAAATGCTAGTTTTCCAACTATAATCCAAAAAATAAAAAATACAACAGAGGCCCAAAGCAATAATCCAAACTCCGGTTTAATTGGAGAAAAGTCTATCAAGGATACAATAAATAGCAAATTCATAATTAAATAATTAACGTTAAAAAAATTGGAAGTACATCAACCAACCGTTGTATACTTCCAGAAATTTTTACTTCACGAGGAAGGCCATTAGAATCGCAATCAATGCAGCACCTTCTACAAGTGCAGCAGTCAAGATCATATTAGCACGAATGTCTCCAATAGCTTCAGGCTGTCTTGCGATCGCCTCTAAAGCTTTTCCACCAATCGTACCAACACCGATTCCTGCACCGATAGCTGCAAGTCCCATTCCAATAGCAACAATTGAACCTCCCATATTAAATTTAATTTATAATGATTTAAAAAATTTATTAATTAATGTTTATCTTCATGATGATGGTCTTCCGTTGCCGAACCAATATACGAAGCTGTTAACAGAGTAAATACATACGCTTGAATAAACGCAACAAGCAATTCAATAGCTGTAATAAATAATGCAAGCAACACAGAAGCTATAGAAGCTCCCCACGCAGCTCCTGGATTTTCACCAGCTTTTCCAAAAATAAAAATAAGTGAAATAAAGATAATGATCACAATATGACCTGCAGTAATATTCGCAAAAAGTCGCAACATTAGTGTAACTGGTTTAATAAAAACTCCCAATATTTCGATTGGCGTAATTAAAGTTTTAACCCATGCTGGAATTCCTGGCATCCAAAGAATATGTTCCCAGTAATGTTTGTTTCCATTTAGATTAACTACCACAAAAACAATTAAAGCAAGAACCATTGTAACCCCTAAATTTCCTGTAACATTTGCCCCTCCAAAAAATGGAATTTGACCAAAAAGATTTAGGCCTAGTATGAAGAAAAATATTGCTAAAAGCAATGGCATGAATCTTTCATACTTTTTACCAATAAAGGGTTTCGCGACTTCATCCTGTAAAAAAAGTATAATTGGCTCAAATAATTTTTGAGCACCTACTGGCGCCGTCCCTGGTTTTCTTTTATAAGTATTCGCCATCCCAATAAATATAAAGGATAACAATCCAATGACCAGAAACATGGCAAATACATTTTTTGTGATGGAGAAGTCATAAAATGATGTTATACCACCTCCAAATAATCCTCCATCTGCTGAACTAGCTTTGTCTAGTTTGAATTTTGAACCGTTGACTAAAACATAGTTTGTTTCAACTTTTTTACTATTTATTTCTTCCTCTCCATTTTCAAACCCCTCAATAGCTTGTTCTCCCATCGGGAAGGAATGGTCATCGATCCTCATGACTCTTCCCATATTTAATACATACCGATCAATCGCCTTATGTCCTGAACCATGATGTTCGTCGTCTATGTCAAATTTTCCTGAAGAAAATACTGAGAATCCCTGCTCAGTGTTGTACAGAATACAAGGAAGTGGAAAATTCCAAGGACCAATACTGTATACATTTAAGTCTGAAATGTGATGAAAGGCAGTTTCATCTGCTTTGAATTCATGTGTGCCTTCACCATGATTGGATGAGTGTTCATGATCTGCAAGCCCGTTACTTATTAATTCATTGCCTTCCTTTGGCTCTTGAATAGATCCTGCTGCGTGTTCTGCAGGCTTCGATTGATCATTCACTTCTTGTCCATTAACAAAAGAAAAGAAGCACAAAAAAATAAAGAAAAATTGGCAAATCTTCATAAGGCCGAAGCCATTTTATTTTGCGGCAAAAGTAAGTCTAAGCAAGCTAACTTTAAAGGATTTATTTGTTAATCAGATGTTTACATTTTTGAAGATTTTACATTCTCCAGACACTGATTAATTAGAACTTAAGCCAGTGGCGCAAATAACTATTGCTTAAAACTAAATTACGGGAAATTTTTCTAAAGCTTAATTGTCAGACATTGTAAATTCCTGATGGATTCCATAATGAGAACCAATCATCCCCTTTAGTGCTTTTCTTGCAAAGAAAATCCTACTCTTTACGGTTCCAAGCGGAAGTTGAAGCTCATCTGCTATTTCTTGATATTTAAATCCATTAAAGTATCTTAGAAATGGTATTTTCAAAGAATCATCCAAACTTTCCACCATTTCATTTAATTCATCCATCATCATATCGGATTCAGCACTATTTCCGATGGAGTTATTCATTGAATTTAGGTAATATTGATTTTCGCTATTATCGTTGACAATACCCCCTTTTATTTTCCTTCTATAATTATTAATAAAAATATTCTTCATGATGGTAATTAACCATGCTTTGAAGTTTGTTCCAGGTTGGAATTTATCCTTATTAGACAAGGCTCTAAAAGCTGTTTCTTGATATAAATCTTTAGCGTCTTCTAAATCACGTGTCAGACCAAGCGCAAAATTATTAAGCGTTTTTGTCTGTAGATTTAGTGACTCAAAGAATTCAACGGTAGACATCTCAAATATTTTTGTCAAAGGTAATACTTTGTTTAAGTAAACGAGCTTAAAAGTTAAACAAAATTCGTTAAGGAATTCTTAATTTCAATACCTTCTTCTAAGTAATTGAATAACAATAAAATAGAGAAAGTATTTCTAATAATATGTTTTTTAGTTAAAAAACAATGAAACAAAATTCCTAAAATGTCGAAATTTTACTTTTGAGCAGAATTAAAAAGATAAATACTTAATAAAATAAATATTATATTTGGTGACCAAATGGCAATAAAGGGGTTAAAAACCTCATTATTTGCAAATGTTAAGCTCAATTTAGATAAGAATATAAAAATTACACCCAATATCACACCGGCTGCCAGATGAAGCCCTAAGCCCCCCCTAACTTTTCTACTTGCAACACAAACGCCAATAAAACTTAAAATTAAGGTCGTAAATGGGTCAGCGGTTCGTCGATGAAATTCAACCTCATATCTTCTTGTAATTCCAGAACCCTTTTTGCGTTCTCTATCTATAAAGTTACTTAATTCTAAACTTGGCATTCTGTCCTTATCGTTCTTATAAATTATAAAATCACTAACATCAAGATTTAAAGTCGTATCCATTGTTTGACCATTATATAATTCAAACCGTTCCGCATCTTTTTTCCAACTGCGAATTTCATAATCCGACAATCTCCATTTTTCTGATTGTCCAAGAAACCTAACATTCTTCGCACTTAACATTTCAACAATTTTAGAATCTTCAAATTTTTTAAGTTGAAAACCTGTACCACTGGAATCATAAGTATTAAACGTGTTGATATAGGCTTCTATTCCAGGTGCTACAAAATAATGAATAAATCTGTCCTTTCTGATGAGATTACCTTGTTTAATGTACTTGTTCTCAAATGCACTCATTATCTTATTCCCATTAGGAACTATAATATGATCTGCTAGCAAATGTATTATTGTAAAAAATGATGCTGAGAGCATAAATGGTCTTAGCAATCGAGAATAACTCATTCCACTTCCTAACATTGGAATAATTTCTGTTTTTTCTGCCAAACGGGAAGTGAAAAAGATGACTGTAATTAATGCATATAAAGGGAAAAGAAGTGAATTAATCCATGGAATAAAATTGAAATAGTAATCTCTTGTAACTTCCCACCATCCTACATTTTTAGAAATAAATTTCTCAATTCTTTCACTTACGTCAAAGACCACTGCTATTATTGACAATAATGAAAGGGTGAAAAGAAACGTTACGAAATATTGCTTCATTATATATTTATCGAGTATACTTAATTTAAATGAATTCTTCATTTCAAATTCTTCTCGATATTATTTTAATAATTTCCTTCTTCCAATCCGAAAAATTACCTTCAACAATTTTTAACCTAGCTTCTTTAACCAACTGCATATAAAATCCTAAATTTTGAATTGTGGCAATCTGAGCTCCAAGCATTTCACCTGCAAGAAATAAATGCCTCAGATATGCTCTGGTGTGATTAAGGCTTGTATTACAATTTGAATGCTGATCTATTGCTGAGTTGTCAACTGACCACTTTTTATTTCTTATGTTAATAATTCCTTCTGTTGTATACAGAATTCCATGTCTTGCATTGCGGGTTGGAAGTACACAATCAAACATATCAATTCCTAATTCAATGCAATTTAGAATATTGGAAGGCGTTCCAACACCCATTAAGTATCTGGCACTATGTATAGGCATATATTCTGTACATAATTCTACCATTCTATATAATTCAGACTCCGGTTCTCCAACAGATAATCCGCCAATAGCCTGTATAGGCGAATTAAATTGATTATTGTAAAGTATAGAATCTTTTCTTAAGTCATTAAAAACCGAGCCCTGAGATATTGGCACAATACATTGATGATGTCCATATAAGCTGGAAGTTATATCAAACTGTTTAAACGCTATAGCGAGCCATCGTTTTGTTATATCCAACGATTTTGATGCATGAATTTTGGTACTTGGATATGCCGGACATTCATCCAGGGCCATCATTATATCCGAACCCAAAATTCTTTGGGTATCAACCACAGACTCCGGAGTAAATAAATGTTTTGATCCATCAATATGAGAGTTAAAATATACTCCCTCACTTTTTACTTTACGCCTATTGCTTAGAGAAAAAACCTGATAACCTCCGCTATCTGTTAAAATTGGTAAATTCCAATTCATAAACTGATGTAAACCACCAGCATTGCGTATGATTTCAGTCCCGGGTCTCAAAAACAGGTGATAAGTGTTAGAAAGAATTACTTGTGCCTTGATTAAATTTTTTAATTCATGTTGATGAACTCCCTTTACTGTAGCCTGTGTGCCCACGGGCATAAAGATCGGAGTCTCAATTAGTCCATGATCGGTAGATAAATAACCTGCTCTCGCCTTGGTAAACTGATCTTGATGTGTGAGACTAAATTGTATCATTATTTACCTTGTTGTAATCTCATAAATATTCCTAACATCATTGAAAACATAATTAAAGAAGTTCCTCCTTTGCTTATAAATGGCAGTGGGATTCCAATAATTGGAACTAAACCTATCGTCATACCAACATTAACCAGTACATGCACTATTATAAAGCCTGCTAAGGCAATAGAGAATGCAGAATCAAATTTACTGTTGGACCTTTCACCAAATTCAATAATCCTCCATGTAAGAAAGCCAAATAAAAAAATAACCATAACTGAACCTAAAAATCCCTGTTCTTCACCAATTGTACTAAAAATAAAATCTGTAGATTGTTCAGGAACATATTTCAATTTTGTCATATTTCCATTTAGAAATCCCTTTCCAAAAAAACCACCGGACCCAATGGCTACTTTTGATTGAATAATATTATACAATGATCCACGAGGATCACATTCTGAAGGCTTTAACCAAACTTTAATACGCTCCTGCTGATGTTCCTTTAATCCACTAAAAACACTTACTGATGAATATGAAAATAATAACATCAATCCTACAGCAAAAGGAATAGTTGCTGCTAGTCTAACATTTCTATTTAACCATAAAAAGTAAAGTTCAAGCAACAAAATAATCGAAGATGCTGTATAAGCATAAATGGGATCAACACCAATAAATAAATATAGTAAACCAACAATTAATGTTATAATTATTATCCATTGATATTTAATCACATTAAAATAATAACTACAAAATAATATATTAATCAGAAGAATTCCAAAATAAACAAAGGAAAGGGGGTAAATGATTGAACAAATAAATATTGCTGTTAAAATAAAAAAAATAATATACACTAAAGGATTGTAACCTTCAACAAATAATAAAATAAATAAAGACAAAAAGGTCAATGCTGAGCCAGCATCAGGTTGAAGTAAAATTAGTAATATCGGGCCAAAAATAATGCCTAACAAAGACCATTGATTGTTCCAGGTTTTAGAATTTACTTTAAAGTAAGTCAGATAACTGCAGACTGCTAGAATAGTACCAAATTTTGCAATTTCAGAGGGTTGAAAAGAAAATCCTCCTAAAACAAACCATGCTTTCGCTCCATTTATCTCAGATCCAAAAACTAAAACTATAAGCAATAGAAAAATTCCCAATCCATATATAACATAGGCGAAAGTGTGCCAAAACCTTGGATCAATGAATTGAACTAATATAAATACCAATAATGCTACTGAAATGTAAATTAATTGCTTTATTACTGGACTTGACGTGTTAAAGTAATTTAACGGCTCATCGTAAGAATTGGTAGCTGAATAAATTGAAAAAAAGCCAATAACCAAGAGGCTTAGATATATACCTAAAGTAATCCAGTCAAAAATAATTCTTCTACCGGATTTAATCATTGTATAATTAGATAATTTATTTATAGTTCTGAATATGCGATCTTATCCAATGAGATAAAGGAGGAGGAGAATTTCTTCTTTATAGATTCTAAAGCAAATAAAGCATCATTTTTATTTAAGAATGCTCCAGCTTTCAAATGGTAATATGGTTCTTTGTATTCCCATTTAATGGGGAAATTAAAATTCCTTTGAAATTCGGATTTAGTTTGTTCCATTACTCTTCTATCTGATGTAGTAATCACCGTTACTCTCCATCCGGAAATGTGTGTAATACTTTTATTGATTTTAATATATTGATTCATTAATGAGGATACCTTTGGCTCCTCATTAACTATAATGGCTGATTGAGACTTTGCAACTGTTATAAACAATATACTAAGCACAAGCCCATTTAATATGGTCTTTTCCATGCATTAACTTAAACTAGCTCCGTGACAATTTTTATATTTTTTTCCACTTCCGCAGGGACAAGAATCATTTCTACCAATTTTTGGTGCTGAATTTCTTACGGTCTGAATTTGTGGTACAGATTCTCTACCTGCTTGCTCCGCGGCTCTTCTCATTCTTTCCTCCTGATCATTTTTATTTGTTCTTGTTTTGCTTAAATCAGATCTTTGCTGCTGGGCTTCTCTGACTTCTTGATTAACTTGGATCATCAATTTACCTTTGGATAGATAAGAAGTTATATCCTGATTCATTTTAAGAACCAGTTGTTCGAATAATTTGTAAGCCTCCATTTTATAAATTACCAATGGATCTTTTTGCTCAAAAGAAGCGGCCTGAACAGAATCTTTTAACTCATCCATATTACGCAAATGTTCCTTCCAATCAGCATCTAATCGAGCCAATGCAATGCTTTTTTCAATGTCCCTCATAATTGATGAACCCTTTGATTTTACTGCTCTTTCAAGTTCAGCTGCGATTGGTATAGATTCTTTTGTTTCATCAGCAAATGGAATAACTATTCTCTGATACCGATGTCCTTCATTTTTAAATACATCAGTTACCAAAGGAAGTAAAGTTTGCTTTATAAGTTCTTCTTTTTTCTTGTAAAATTCTTGGAATAATTGTCTATAAGCAAGTAACAATTCATTTTCAGAAGATTCTCTAAAAGATGCTGAATCAATTTCAGGCTCAAAAGCCAATAAACTGATTGAATGATTAATAAATTGTTCATAATCATTGCTTTCTTTGGAATAGGCTAAAACGTTTTGAAGTGTAGAATTAAACATATAATCGAGGTCAACACTTAACCTTTCTCCTTCTAAAGCATGGTCTCTTTTTTTATAAATGGCCTCTCGCTGAATATTCATAACATCATCATAGTCCAAAAGTCGCTTCCTCATAGCAAAGTTGTTTTCTTCAACTTTCTTCTGCGCCCTTTCGATGGATTTAGTAACCATTGGGTGTTGAAGTACTTCTCCTTCTTTATGCCCCAATTTATCCATAATACCTGTAATCCTATCTGAATTAAAAAGCCTCATAAGATTGTCCTCAAAAGACACAAAAAACTGTGAAGAACCTGGATCTCCTTGTCTTCCTGCCCGTCCTCTTAACTGCCTATCAACTCTTCTGGATTCATGCCGTTCTGTTCCGATAATAGCCAGTCCACCTGCTTTCTTAACTTCTTCCGAAATTTTTATATCGGTACCACGACCAGCCATATTTGTTGCTATTGTAATTTTTCCGGGTTGTCCTGCTTCAGCTACAATTTCTGCCTCTCTCTGATGTTGTTTTGCATTTAATACATTATGAGGTATTGACTTAAGTTGCAACATTCTACTTAGCTTTTCTGAAATGTCGACCGAGGTTGTACCTACAAGTACAGGCCTTCCATTATTTCTACATTTCTCAATTTCTTCAATGACCGCATTGAATTTTTCTCTGGTTGTTTTATAGACCAGATCTTCCCTATCATCTCTAACAATCTCTTTATTCGTAGGAATTACTACAACATCAAGTTTGTAAATCTGCCAGAATTCACCTGCCTCGGTTTCAGCTGTTCCTGTCATTCCAGCAAGCTTATGATACATTCTGAAATAGTTCTGAAGAGTTACGGTTGCATAGGTTTGTGTCAATTCTCCTACTTTTACATTTTCTTTTGCTTCAATAGCTTGATGGAGTCCATCAGAATATCTTCGTCCATCAAGAATTCTACCTGTTCCTTCATCAACAATTTTTACTTCACCGTCAAGGACAACATATTCTTCATCAATTTCAAAAAGTGTATAGGCTTTTAGTAATTGACTAACCGCATGAAGTCGCTGCGATTTTATTGCGTAATCATTAAGTACTTTAGCCTTTTGTTCTGTGTGTTGTTCTTTTGTAATGGTTTTATCGCTATCAATTCTATGCAAAAGACTTCCGAGATCTTCTATCACAAAGAAATTTGAATCTTCCTCACCTTTAGATAAATATTCTTCTCCATTTTTAGTCAATTCTACCTGTTTGTTTTTTTCATCTATTGTAAAAAGGAGAGGAGCATCTGCAATTTTCATATTTCTTGATTGCTCTTGCAGGTAGTAATTTTCTGTTTTGTGTAAAATATTTCTTATTCCATCTTCGCTTAGAAACTTAATCAATGGTCTGGATTTAGGAAGCGCTCTATATGCGCGAAATAAACTTAATCCACCTTCATTTTCATTATATCCTGTATTGTTTTCAGCAATTAGTTTTTTTGCTTCGTTTAGAAAATTACCTGCAAGTTTCCTTTGTTCGTTGATCAAACGTTCGACCTTTGGCTTTAATTTATTGTATTCTTCGCTCTCTTCATCAACATCAACTGGTCCTGAAATAATCAATGGAGTTCTGGCATCATCAATTAATACACTGTCAACCTCATCAACCATCGCATAATGGTGTTTTTTTTGAACCTTTTCGTCAATAGATCTGACCATGTTGTCCCTAAGATAATCAAATCCAAACTCGTTATTTGTTCCATATACAATATCGCATTCGTATGCACTTTTACGCTGAGGGCTGTGGGGTTTATACTTATCAATACAATCAACCTTCAACTGTAAAAATTCAAAAATTGGACCCACCCATTCTGAATCTCTTCTGGCTAAATAATCATTTACAGTTACAATATGAACTCCTTCACCGGTTAGTCCATTTAGATAAGCTGGTAAGGTTGCTACAAGAGTCTTTCCTTCACCCGTTGCCATTTCAGCTATCTTTCCTTCATGTAAAGCCATTCCTCCAATTAACTGGACATCATAATGTATCATGTTCCATGTAATTGGTCCTCCTGCTGCAGTCCAAGAATTGGAATAAATGGCTTTGCTTCCATCTATTTTAATATAATTTTTATGTATCGAAAGCTGAATATCTTGCTCTGTTGCGGTAACTTCAAGATTTTCACTTTGACAAAATCTTCTAGCGGTTTCTTTTACTGTTGCAAAGGCCTGTGGAAGAATTTCAGCCAACACTTCTTCAATCTGTTGATCTCTTTCTTTTAGTTTATTGTCAATTTGGTTGAAAAGCTCTTCCTTATGGTGAATATCTTCTATTTCTTCAGCTTGATTTCGTAATTCTTTTATTTGACCATCAATACTTGCTAGATTTTCAACAATTTGCAATTTAAATTCTGTAGTTTTATTGCGTAGCTCATCATTTGATAGTTTGCTAAATTGCTGTTGAAATTCATTGATCAAAATAACCCTATCCTTAAAAGTCATTATGTCTCTTTCTTGCTTTGAACCGAATACTTTTTTTAAAAAACTTAACATTAGCTGTAATTGTGAAGAAGTAATGCAAAAATATATAATATTGCTACTATGGAGCACTGATAAACCTCATAAACCATACCATGGATATATTTATGTCAATATGGCAGTAGATTTATTTTTTTGAGGACTACATGGACTTTAAAAATGATTAAGGTTGAACCCGGACAAAAGCTATCCTACATTGTATAACTTCAGAATATTTCATTATTTTATATAATAATGGCCTTGAGTTTGAATATACTCAAGCGAGTAAACTCGTTTGATCATCCAATTTAGTTCGTTTGGGTACTATTTTATTACTTAAAATCAAAGTACATTATTGGGTTTTAATCGTTTATTAAGCTTAATGCAAGCTACATTATTTATTCCTTTTACCTTTGCAAAAATTTTTAATAAGATGAGATATTTTACCATTTTGCTAGCAACTTTATTCTTTCATTCAGGGCTTTACTCTCAAGCTCCCATTTGGAGACCTTTAATTAAAGAATCTGTTTCTTTGCAACCCAGCTGGAATTCTATTAAAAGTTTTTCCAAGGTTAATATTGATTTTGAAAATCTTAAGAACTACTTGAGACAGTCTATTCCTGCGGAGAATAATCAGGGAAAAACGAAATCACTTGATCTCCCTTTACCAGATGGTACTGTCAGAAGATTTCAAATAATGCAATCTCCTGTCATGGAACCCGAAATTTCATCGAATTATCCGGAGATAAAAACTTTCAAAGGCTCAGATGGCTTAAATTACACAAGGATTATCTGCACGGATAAAACTTTAAAAGCTTATATTATATCAGACAAAGGGGATATTATAATTGAAGCTTTAAATGCCTCAAATCCAAATGAGTATGGCGTATACTTTGGTACAGATATCAACATTCCAGATCATGACATTTCTGCCATTTGCGGTGAAAGAGGTCATAATATACTTAAATCAATTATACCGAAGGACTCCTGGGGTAACCAAAATGTAGCTCAATCCATACTCACACCCAATCCTGTTACCTTAATTACATATAAGATAGCTATTTCCTGTACTGGTGAATTTGGACAGTCGCCTACTTTAGGCGGTGGAACAACAGCTAGTGTGATAGCCAAGATGGCAGATGCACTTACTTATGCCAACGCAGTGTACGAAAAGGACTTTGCCATTCACTTTAATATGGTTAACAATAATGATAGAATTGTATTTCTTGACCCAGATACTGATCCATTTGATAATACGGGAAGCGGTGGATATCTATTAGGACAAAATACATCTGTAATAAACCCGAGGATTGGGCCCTTTCTCTATGATGTTGGACATGTCTTTAACAATAGTTGCACAGATGTTGGCGGAATTGCCAATCTTGGAGTTGTTTGTAACCGTGAATCCAAAGCAAATGGCGTTACCTGCTGGTACACCTCTGAAGTGGCTTATGTCGCTCAAAGAATTTTTTGCCATGAAATGGGACATCAATTTAGTGCCTCTCATACTTTTTCCAATTGTAATGGTAATGAAAGTGGAACAATGTATGAACCTGGCGGAGGAACATCTATCATGTCATATCAAGGACTGTGCGGTGCACTAAATTTGGAATCCGGTGCGCCTCCTCATCCCAATTTCTTTCATTCTTGCAGTTTAGAACAAATAATTGGATTTACCAGAAATTATATAACCTGCGGTACCAAAAGTGATCCTTTGAATAATTACCCAGAATCTAAAGTATTGACAGCGCAAAATTTGGTTTTACCTATTCGGACTCCATTTGAGCTTAAAGGATTTGGTTTTGACATGGAAGATACCAGTTTAACTTACAATTGGGAAGAATATGATAATGGTCCTTATGGAAGCACCTTAGGAGATGTATCAAGTACGGGACCATTGTTTAGAACTTTTTTCCCTTCAACTTCGCCAAACAGAACCATTCCTCAATGGTCCTCCATTTTTAATTCTTCTCCAAATAATCCAAACAACGATGTGCGTGAATACCTTCCTTTCGAATCTCGTAATTTAAATTTCAGATTTGTTGTACGCGACAACCATCCTGGAGCCGGAGGTGCGTCTTACTCGAGTCTGGCAATGAAAGTTAATGATCAGTCTGGTCCTTTTAAAATAACTTTTCCGAATGCTACTTCTGACAGGCTTTTTAAAAATGCTTGCAATAAAATTAAGTGGGATGTTGCCAATACCTTTAATCTTCCTGTTAATTGTAAAAAAGTAGATATTTTACTCATTCGCAATAGAGAAACCAATAATCCTATTATTCTAAAAACCAATACAGACAACGATGGTGTTGAATTAGTTGACATACCAGATCTTGGAACGAATGTAAGAGTTCGGGTCTGCGTGAGAGCAGCAGATCATATCTTTTTTGATATTTCTGACAGAGATATAACAATTGTTGATGCCACAACAATCGGTGTTAATATGGGAGTAGTGCCCAATGTATTAAATGTTTGTTTACCGCAGCTGGCTCAAGTAAAAATTAAATCCTGCTCCTTTGGAAATTATTCAGGTAAACTGAAATTATTTATTGAAGCAGGGCTACCTCAAGGAACAACTTATTCCTTCGGAAAAACAGAGTTAAGTGAATCTGATGAAACAGATTTATCCATCGATGCTAATAATCTTTTAACTAAATCAAACTTTACGATTACTGTAGCAGCTATTACTTCACAGGGCGATACTTTACGAGATGAATTGACCATTAATGCAATAAAAAATGATTTTTCAGATCAGCAATTAATTTACCCAAAAAATGGTGAACGAAATATTATTGAAACTCCTGTATTTCATTGGTTAAAAAGTATAAATGCCTCTATTTATGCAATTGAAATTGCTACCAGTCCCTCATTTGGTAGCACAATTATTTTTAGTCAAAAAAATATAAGCAATGACACTTTATTATTACCTGTATTGCTTAAGGAAAATAAAATATATTATTGGAGAATAATTCCAAGCAATGATTGTGGTCAAGGGTCAATTTCACCAATTTATGCGTTTCAAACTGTTAATAAAGTATGCGTTGAACAAGCTTATACCGGAAATCCAATCGGTCTGTTTACAAACAGAACACACTCTATTCAAATTCCAATAAATTTCAATGGGCAAATCTCTGATATAAATTTCAACAATGTTGAAATCAATGCAGACGCAGTTCAAGATGTTATATTAAGTTTGATTAGTCCTAAAGGAACGAAGGTTAAACTTTTTAATAAAAATTGCGGTGTAACAGTTGATTTTAATTGTAGTTTTGATGATCAAGCTCCTATACCAATTGATTGTCCTCCATTATTTAACAAAAGAATGAGACCTTATGAAGCTCTATCTGCTTTCAATGGAGAAAACTTACAAGGTAACTGGGTATTAGAAGTTGTCACTTCCAATCTGTTCAGAGATGGTACGGTTAGAAACTTTACTTTTCAATATTGTGCTGAGTTAAAGTTGAATAATCCGCAATCAATTAATAATGGTCCTTTAAGAATGAATATTGGAGAAAGTAAAAATATTACCAATTCTTTATTGCTTGCTCAGGACGTTGATAATGGTCCTTCTGAACTTTTATTTACATTGGTTGCGATCCCACACAGTGGGGAATTGTTATTGAATGGTGCTCCATTAACATATGGTAGTACATTTTCTCAAAAAGATATTGATGATTCCAGATTGAGTTATAAACACACGGGCAATACTCCTATAATTGATGGATTTTTGTACACTGTTAATGATGGTCAAGGTGGTTGGTTTGGTATTTCCCAATTCGACATATTTGTTGGCCCAGTAGCTACCCTAGATAAGGAACTAGCCAAAAATTTTATTTTGTTTCCTAACCCAGCACAAGATAATTTAATTATTTCTTTAAAAGATTTGATGGAAAAAGAAGCATTCGTTTCTATTTCTGATATGAATGGAAAAGAAATTTCACGAATCAATATGGCAGACAAATCAAGCTATGTAGAAAATCTTTCTACATATGAATCTGGAATATATCTGGTAAGTTTAACAACTAAGAGTACAAGTATAACTAAAAAGTTAATTGTAAAACGATAGTATACCTTCAGATATACTTATGTATTTACAAAACTCTTTAACTCGACGAAAAGAAATTAATAGAAAATAGTAAACTCTTATTTTTTTTCTTTTAATATTCTCGGAAGTTGTCTTAAAGAAGCTAGTTCTCTATATTTTACAGATACCTCATCTGCCGGGGCACCAAAGTAGGTCTTTCCTTTTTCAAGATCCTTTGAGACACCTGAAGCTGCTAATACGACAACATCTGAATCTATATGTATATTTTGAGCAACCCCCACCTGTCCATATAAAACAACATTGTCTTCTATAATTGTTTTACCCCCAATTCCAACTTGAGCCGCAAATAAACAGTTTTTGCCAATAACAACGCCGTGACCAATGTGAATCTGACAATCGAGCTTTGTTCCTTCACCGACTATGGTATCACCACTTACACCCTTATTTATAGTACATCCTGCTCCAATTTCGACAAAATCATGAATTACTGTTCTGCCGCATGATCTCCACTTAGTAAAACCCTTTTTTGCTTTTTTATAATAAAAGGCATCACTTCCTATGACAGATCCTGACTGAATTCGAACATTTGATCCTATTATACTAAATTCTTCAATCACTACATTTGCGTCTATTCTTGCATTGGATCCAATTACTACATGATTAGAAATAATAGCAGAAGGATCTATACTTGCCGTTGGATGAATATATGCCGATTTGCTTACTGAACTTTTTTCCAATCTTTC
>WBZT01000917.1_pt1 | contig 22714 bp, 8 predicted proteins | sample 5204241 | NCBI WGS metagenome assembly WBZT01 (sample SAMN12344358, study PRJNA552823) | activated sludge metagenome | biome: Activated sludge suspended growth; feature: Nitrification reactor; material: Wastewater; isolation source: activated sludge from nitrification reactor of wastewater treatment...
CAATGGAACATGAGCGCTCGAACACGGCAAGCGTCAGTTTCTTCCGTGAAAGGGTCCGCAACGGCGGTTGGTTCGCTCCTAATTCTCAACTCTGCTCCGGTTCGCGTCCACCCTTCCACGCCGGCCCCGGTGGTCAGTCCGCGGTTTGATTTTGTTTGATTTGGTTTGATTCACCTTGATTTGATCGTGGCGCAAATGGGTTCGTTTGGCAAAAAGGCCTTTCATAACCGATCCGCAATTACCGCCAGCGGCGCCGGCAACGTTTCGCCTTTGCGCATTCGTTGCCACCGCTCCAGTTGCGCCATCGCGCGGTAATCGCCGTGGAGCCGAAACGGCGCTCGGCACTCCGGTTCAGGCGTAGTCGCCCGGTTGGATAATCCCCGCCGGAGAATGTGTCCGGCTTCCGTCTCAAATCATGGGTTAAACAACAAACATATATTGACCAACCATAAACGCTGCATAAAGTCGGTACGACGGTTGAGTTTCAAGAATCAGGTATGAAGCGAAGCATGACGGCATTCCTCCAGACCGTAATCGTGCTCATCGGCATCGGCGCGCTGGCTTTCCTGCTGTGGGAACCGCACGTCGAGGGCGTGAACGCGCACGCCACGGTCTTCCAGATGTATTTCAATCTCTTCATCGCGTATGCGTATGTCGCGTCCATTCCGTTTTTCGTGGCGCTCTGCCAGGCGTTCAAGGTGTTGGGGTGGATCGGACGAAATGAAATGTTTTCGCAACGTTCCGTGCGCGCTTGGCGGACGATCAAATATTGCGCGCTGGTCATCATCGGTTTTGTGGCAGTCAGCGTAATCTTCATGATTGGGGGCGACCGGGAGGACCGGCCAGGGGGGACTTTCATGAGACTCCTCATCGCTTTTCCCTCCCTCGTCGTCGCCACCGCGGCGGCGATGTTCGAACGGATTTTCCAGAATGCCGCGGACCTGAAATCCGAGAACGATTTAACCGTATAACGAGACCTGCATGGCCATCCTCATCAACCTTGACGTCATGTTGGCGAATCGGAAAATGACCGTCACCGAGTTCGCCGCGAAAGCCGGCATCACGATGGCCAACATTTCCATCTTGAAAAATGGCAAGGCCAGAGCGATCCGCTTATCCACCTTGGAGGCCATCTGCGAGGCGCTGGCCTGCCAGCCGGGAGATGTTTTGGAATATCGAAAGTGACGGAGCATGCCTGGTTGCAAGCGGGCAACTCCTTCACCGTCTTCATCGTCGCCAAACTCACCGTCGCAACCTGGCCAAGGAGGAAGGAAGCTGGATTACTCGGCTGCGGCCGCAACTGGCCCCCGCGGCCAAAGCACCGCCCGCGGGCGACGGAACGATACCGGCCCCCGGCCCCGCCGCGGCTATTGCACCTTCAAGCGATAGAACTGCGCGCCGCTGGATGGCACCGGCACATTCACCGTATTGGTCAGGCCGCTGATCACCGGTGCGTTGGTGACCGTCGCCCAACTGGCAGCGGGATCCAGTGAAGTGGAGGTCTGGAGCACCGGCGTGTAAAAGAGATCGCTCGTCACCCAGGAAATCGTATTGGTGCCCTGGCTTTGCCGGAACGTCAGCTTGGGTACGGGGACCAGGCCGGCCTCGAAAAGCGTGGGGTTGCCCCCCACTCCGTTATACAGGATGACTTCGGAGATGCCGTTCACGTGAAAACCCGTCAAATTCAGCGGGTCGGGCAGGTTGCCGTTCGGGAGGGCCGTATTGCTGAAATCACGCGCCCAGAGCAGCATGTTCACGGTGGAGTCCACGCCATTCACGTCCCAGCGGATGTCATACGGATTGTTGACCGTGTAAAGCACGCGCAGATGCGTGGCGGCGTTCGTGTACAGCACGCCCCGTGTGGGAATGGTGAACCGGATATTCTGCGCCGCGTTGTTGTAGTACGGAAAATACGGCCCGGGCGGAGCACTGGTATCGAGATCGAAGCTCAGAAAAAAAGTGTCGTTGTGCTGGACCGATTTGAGCGCGGCGGAGGCGTCGCTGGGGACATACTGCGGCAGAAACGCCTGCAGCTTGCCCGTGAACTGGTAGTTCACCAAGGCGGCCGGGGCGGCAACCGTAGAACCCATCAAAAGGCTCGCGAGAAAAATGGTCTTCATGTCGTATGGAATTTTTGCTGTTGGGGAACTCGCGAGAAACTATAAAAAAAGCTGGTGCTGTCAAATTCATTTGCCGGCCGATCCCATCTCCTGAATCTCTCTTTTGGTTCCGGCCGCTCGTCACGCCGCACTGACGCCGGATGAAACACCCGACCACCAGCCCTTTCGGGCAGGTTGCGTCGGCTCGACCAATACCGTTAGAAAATGAACCAGATCGTATGGCTGCCAATATGGACAATTCCCTTGCTGGTGAGCAAAACTCGCCCCTCATCCCTGCCGAAAGATGCCTCACGAAATGGGCCGGGTTTGGTGACCATTACGACTGCCTTGGGGAACAACCAAAATTCTGTCCGTTCGCGCTTCCCTTCGGCTCCAGCCATTTTTGCTTGCATGCCCGGCGGAAGGAAATGTCCACGGCGCGCCGCACCTCCGGCTAGACCCTTGACCCGAACAGGGTCTGACAACGGCGGCGGCGATTCCTTTCCCAAGCAGAGCGGCGATCTCCCCACCGGCCCGACGCGACACCCGCCCACAACGAGCCGATCCGGAGATCAGCGCTCCGGCGCATGCGCCGCGTTTCGGGAGTGAACCGCGTTCGCGCCCAAACGAGCGAACGCCCGCGCGACCAATTACAGCAGCCGCTGACCACAGTGGATTTGATCCCTGAGAGCCTGTTTGAAAACCCAAGGGCTGGAACACGGAGCAGGGTTGCTGCGTGAACCCGCACGCTGGAAGCGTGCGCTACCCGCGTAAAGCAGGCATCCTGCCTGCGGGTTCGGGCGGCAGCCTTGCCGCCCGGCGCGAGTTTTCAAACACACTCTGAGATAGAAAGCGGGAAAATTCCCGGCTCCGGAGAACCGCCCGCCGCGTTCGTTCTCCGCCCTCCTTGGATTTCCACCTCACCGTCACATTCCCGGACCTAGAGCGGTTCTAAGCCAACTGCAGCCGCAATGGTGGTAGGGCCGCGCTGCTGCGCGGCCTCGGCAGTGCAGCAACACCGCCCTGCCAATTGAGTCAATCCGGCTGCGACAAAACTTGAAACGCTCTAGGTTGGCATCACCACCAGCGTGTTCAGTCGCTTCAAGTCATTCCGGAGCACCGGAGAAAGCGCGGTCATGTCTTCCAGGTTGAGCCCCAGCGATTCCATCGCCTGCACCCCTTCGGTGAGTTCGCAACTCCGGCATTCGCTCCGCTTCATTACGCAGTGCGCCATGAGGTTGGCCAGGCTCACAATTGCCGCCAGGCGATCATCCCCCGGGGACCAGCCGGCATCGTGGTGACGAAATACGGGATTGGAAATCTCCGCGGGTACTCCCCAGCGGGTAAGCAAACGGCCACCGATTTCGGCATGAGAAAACCCGAACTCCGCGCGCTCAGCCGCACTCGCCGTGGGGCCCACCCGCCCCACGCGACGCGCCAATTCGGTGTAGCGCTCGCCCTCATGCGAAGCCAGCACGATCTTGCCCACATCGTGCAACAAGCCGGCGGTAAAGGCGGTGCCTTCGCTTTCCCCAACCTCGCGGGCCAGAACTCCCGCCGCGGCGGCCGTGACCGCGCAGTGCTGCCAGAGTTCCTCGACGGGCAGGTTTTTCTGGCCTCGGCCGATCTTCATGGACTGCTTCCCGAACAGGGAGATCGTCAGGCGGTACACCTCATAAAATCCCAGTCGGAAAACCGCCTCGGCAACGCCCATCACCGGGGCATCGTCTGTGAAAAAAGAATTGCTGCAATTGCGCAGGAGCTCGGCTGTGAGCGAAGGGTCCTGGCGCATGAGTTCCACCACATCGTCAATATCGCGATCCGGCTGCCGGAACAGCGCGATCAGTTTGGTCATCAAAATGGGGGCCGGTGGCAGATGTTCCACCGAATCCAGATAATTGTCCAATTCGTCCGTGGCGGCGGGAGCAAGCGTGTTCATCTATTTCAACCCAACTACACATCGGCGAAAACGGGAAAGACTTTAGAAAAAAGCCGGCTGGCGTCCGGGTCGGACGCGATACGAGCCCACAACGGGCCGATCCGGAGACCGGCGCACCGGCGCCGGCACCACTTTTCGGAAGTTCAGGCTGACAACGGCGCTACACCGACCACCCGGCGCGATACTCCGTCTTGAGAAAACGATTCGCGGCCTCCGAATTCGTGAAGCGCAACTGCTCGCCGCCCCACAGCAGGCGTTTCGAGGTCAATTCCTCGCGCAGTTGCAGACGCAGGGCCACGTTGCCCAGCAGCACCACTTCCGTCAGCGGACCGGCCCAGTCGAAATTCGCGCCGCCGGGAGCGCCGCCTTTGCACGCTGCGATCCATTCCTGATAATGGCCAATCGAGCGCGCGAGTTTTTTCGGCGGGTCGCCGTATTCCCTGGCGCGCGACCGGGGGATCAAGGAATAGCCGCCCCGCGCCTTGAGAATTTTCCCCTTGTCGCCGATGAACAAATGGCCGTTGTCGCCCATCACTTCGTCCGGCTCCAGCTCCGCCGGGCGCGGCGGGCGCAAGCCGCCGTCGTACCACACGAGCTTCAGCGCCGGCATTTCGCCGCGCGCGGGGAATTGATAGGTGACCATCGAGGCGAGCGGATACGTTTCCGTATTCACGCGGGTGGAACTGGCCTCCACACTCAGCGGATGCCCGAGCTTCAACGCGCGGAACACCGGGTCGAGCGCGTGGCAGCCGATATCGCCCAGCGCACCGGTTCCGAAATCCCACCAGCCGCGCCACTTGAATGGCAGGTACGCGGGATGAAATGGGCGTTGCGGCGCCGGCCCCAGCCACAAATCCCAATCAAGCGAGTCGGGCACGCGCGGCGTGTCCTTGGGCCGCTCAATACCCTGGGGCCAATACTCGTTGAACAATCCGTTCGAGGGCCGGTCCGTCCAGACATGGGCCTCGCGCACCGGGCCGATGGCGTTGTCCCAGATCATTTCGCTGAGCCGGCGCGTTTCCTCGGAGGCCTGGCCTTGATTGCCCATTTGCGTGGCAACCTTCTGTTCGCGCGCCACGCTGCGCATCTGCCGCGCCTCCCAAACCGTATGCGTGAGCGGCTTCTCGCAATAGACGTGTTTGCCCAGCTTCATCGCGGTGAGCGAGGCAATGGCGTGCTGATGATCCGGCGTGGCGACGACCACCGCATCAATGTCCTTCTGCTCCTCCAGCATCTTCCGGTAGTCCTTGTACTTCTTCGCGTCCGGAAAGCGCCGGAACATCCCCGCGCCGTGCGCCCAATCCACATCGCACAACGCCACGATGTTCTCGCTCAACATCTGGCCGATGTCGTGCCCGCCCTGCCCGCCGATGCCAATGCCGGCAAGGTTCAACTTCTCGCTCGGGGGCTTGAAACCGGCGCGTCCCAGCACGCGGCTGGGCAACACCATGAACGCAGCCGAGGCAATGGCGGCGCCGCCCATGAACTGCCGGCGCGACAGGCCGCGCACCGCGCCGTGCTTTCCGTCACCCGTTGATTTCATAAGCCCTCGCGCGACGGGTTACTTGAGTTCCTTGATGCGCAGGTTGCGGAACCAGACCGTGCCGTGATCGCCTTGCAGGAAGATCGCGCCCGGCTCATCTATTTTGTTGTCGAGCTCGCTGCCAGTGGCTTTGTTGCACTCCACGTTGTTATGAATCTTCACGCCGTTGAGTGTCACGGTGATTTTGTTCCCGATGATCGTGGCCTCGACCGTCTGCCATTCGCCGCCGGGTTTGGAAACGAATTTGTCCGGGGCTTTGAAGTTGTAAATGGCGCCGTTGCCGCCCAGGGCCGTCTCGCCTTTGGCGAAATCACCGAGGATCTGGATTTCGTGGCGCCCGCGCAGGTAGAAGCCGCTGTTGGAATTGTCCGGCACCATGTATTCATACTTCACGGTGAAGTCCTTGAACTTCTGATCGGTGACGAGATCAACCCCGTGCTCACCTTTGTTGACGGTGTTCTTGAGGACACCACCATCAACCGTCCAGGAGTTGTGCCCGGAAGGATTGCGGAGGTGCCAGCCCGCCGTGTCCTTGCCGTTGAACAGCGGTTTGAATCCAGCTTCGGCGGCGGCCACGCCCGCAAGTGATGCGAGAATGATGGAGCAGGTGAGGAGAGTTTTTTTCATGAGCAAGCCAAGTGATGGTGTTTGAGTGTGGGTCTCGTTGCGCGGCAACGAAACCGTTGCGTCCTCTTTAACCAAACGCGGCCGAACGTGCAAGGCTGCACCAATGCACGCTTCGATTGTGGGGTCGCCGTTGGCCGATCTCCCCGGTCCAAGCGTGGCGTCGGGCGCTTGGTCCCGCCTCCCCGGTGAAGGAACGATTGTCCCCACCGTGACCTGGAGCGTTTCAAGCTTTGTCGTAGCCGTATTTGACTCAATTGGTAGGGCGGTGTTGCTGCACCGCCGAGGCCGCGCAGCAGCGCGGCCCTACCACCATTGCGGCAGTTTACTTAGAACCGCTCCAGCCCGATCAGCACCGCGCGCCCGCAACCGGCACGGCCTCAGCGCACCGGCACCAGCAGCCGGTAATAGCGCGGGGCGGTTGCAACGGGCAGCGTCACGCGGTACTGATCGCCCACCAGTTGGGGCGTTACGAGACTGGCTTGCCAGCCGGCCAGCGCCCCCAATTGATCCGTTTCTTGCAACTCGCACCCGGCGCACTCGCGCGGCCATTCCAGGATCGCCTGCCCGTTTTCCGTCCGCAGCGACAACCCGCTCTCCGGCAGTTCGTAAATCCGGAAGAACTCCGCCGGGGACGTCGCTGGTAACGGTGAAGACTCGGTTTTCAGGGTCGTCGGGTTTACGACCTCGACCAGCGTCCAGGCATTGGTGGTCCCCAAAGCGGCACGCCGTTCGAGCGCATACCGTTTGCCCGGCAACCCGTACAACGCGAGCGCCAGTTGGCGGTTCGTGGCCAGCACGCCATCGAGAATCGGCTCCCGCGCAATCACAAACACACGCCCCTCCGCCGTGCCACCGGACAAAGGCACGGCACTGGACGCGCGATCGCCACGCAACGATTCGCCCGTCAACCGCGCCACGGAGGAAGGTCCGTTCGTCACCGTGGCAAACGCCAGTTGCGCCAGCGCGAGGTCGCCCTGCAACGCCGCATCGCTCCGGCTGCGGAAGGTGGCGTTGAAGCGGTTCGAGCCAAGCGCCTGGAAATCCGCGGCGGCCACTTCCGGCGCGAGCGCCTGGAGATTCAGGTTCGTCAACCGGTCGCTGTGAACGGCCAACACGAGTTGCACATTCGTCAAATCCGTTCCGCTGTGCAGCCGCAGCGGAATCCGGCCCGCGGCGCCGGCCAATAGTTGCGTGGTGCCGAGACTCAGCGTGAAGTCCGGCTGCGTGTCGCGCACAATCACCGTGAAACTCTGGGTGGCGCTGGCGGAGGGCACGCCATCGTCGGAAACGATCACCGCGATGCGATTGGTCGTGCCGCCTTGCAACTCGGTGGGCCGCCAGGTGAACCAGCCGGTTGTCTTGTTGATGCTCGCATTCGTTGGCGCGCCCAGGCCCAGGCTGAAGGTCAGTTCCTGCGCCGGCAGATCGAAGTCCTGCGCCGTGTTGGTGATCGTGAGCAGGAAGCCTTCGGCAATGGTGCGATTGGCGATCGGCGCGAGAACAGGCGGCGCATTGTCATCCGTGACGAAGATCGTAAAGCTGCGCGTAACCCCCAACCGCGGCGCACCGCTGTCCAGCACCTGCACCGTCACCGGATTCGTGCTGGGGCCGTGCGCTTCGCCGGTGGCCCACGTCAGCAGGCCGGAATACGGATTCATGAACAGCCCGGCGGGCGGGTTGCCAACCAGGCTGAAGATCAGGCCGTCCTCATCGGGATCGCTGGCCGTGAGGTTTAGCAACAAGGTTTGCCCTTCGGCCATGGTGACGTCATTCAGCGGTCCCAGCACCGGCGCGTGATTGGTCAGGGTGACGGTCGTAAAGGCGTCGGGCGTGGCGGGGGCCGCTTCGCGATTGCCGGCACGATCCACAGCCACACTGTAGAACGCGTACGTTCTTCCGAAATTCCCTTGATACACGGCGCTCGTGTCAATCGTCTCCCAGAGCCAGCGCCGGAAGGCACCGCCGTTTTCGCTCACGTACACGTCGAAGAACGAAACGCCGCTGCCGCCGGAGTTGTCGTTACCGCTCCACGTCACGGGGAATTGCGCGCGGCAGTCCGCCGGCAATGCCGCCACGCTGCTGGAGGGCGGCTCGACATCCAGCGCGGGATTCAGCTCATACTCCAGCGTGTAGCTGCCCGTGCTGTTGTAGTCGAGCAGGTGCAGGACATTCTCGCGAATCGGCCGCCGGCCCAGACCGATAAACGTGCGGTCGGTGGTCCAGAAGTTGTCCGCCAGAATGTTCGTTCCATCCGAGCGCACAATGGATTTAAGACGATACTGACCATCTGCCGGATCCGGCACCCGCAGATAGGCCCAGCCACCGGGCAGCGGCGCGGTGAATGGTATGGTCAAGTTGCCGGGCGAAAGTGTGCCGCCCGCCACGCCGCTGGTGACCAACTCGACACGATTGGTCGTTCCATCGCTGAGGTAGAGCGTGTCGGGATAATCATTCAAATCCGGCAAGTCGTTGACCAGGAAGTCCGGCTTGCCATCCGCGAACGAGCCGCCGGCTTGCACCAGATGGATCATTTCATGAATCGAAACCTCGTCAATCAGCGACAGCTTTTTGTTTCCCAAACCGTCCAGGTGCTCGAACGTGGCCTTGTAATCAATGAACAACCCTTGAATGGTGGACGTCATCAGCCAGCGACCGATGGCGATGGCGCCGGGATTGATCGTGCCGAAATCCGCGGTGAGCGAAGGCGTGAGGTTCTGCCCCGCGACTTCGGTGGCGATGATCTTGAAGTCTGCCAGCAGCCCTTTTTCATTGTCCACGATTTGCGGCTGGGCCGATGTGATATGGAAATTCTTCGCCACACCATAACCCTTGTTCTGCACCATCACCGCCAAAGAATACGGGATGCTTGGTTCGACGGCGTCGGTGAAGGGGTCGTTGCTGAACACGTCGCGTTGATGGAAATATCGAACTGTGAGTTGAGCGTTGGGAAACACGGCAATAGGGACCGGTGAGAGGGGGATGATTACGCTTATGCCATCCAGAACGTAGCTAAGCGTTCCCGACACTGCGTATTGGACCGGCATGGTTGGAGCCGCATCCACAGTCGGCACGATAATCCATTGCAGGCTGCCAGTGCTACCGCTGGGTAGGATTAGGTTTGGCGGCCCGCCTTCTAGTCCCGCAATCACTGGAGGATAGATTCCGAACAGGTCTGTGGCCGGCGCACCATCAGGATTTGTGAGTAGGAGATAGACGTCAATGTCGGTAATTTCACTCCCGCCGTCATTGATGATTTCTAACTTGGCCGAGAACGCATCCCGGGTCCCAGCAGCCGATTGGCTTATTTGCAGCCGGACGGTTGCACACAGACCATCTGCTTCGCCGCGTCTCCCCATGCCAGGCTTCCCTGCTGGCAGTCTCCCGTTTCTTGGCCCAGCGAGTGAACAACTCCCACTATCATAGGAAGGTGCCACCATATAGGGGTTTGCCAATGTCCCATCACCCGCAGGCAGGCTGGCATCAAAGAATTCCTGGCAAGCAGGGAGCAGGACCGTGAGTGTCTGATAATAAACAGTCCTCCCGCCACAATTCACGGACCACGGAAGACTCAGCTCAGTGCAGGGCTGAGGGCTGTCGCAGAAACCGCTTTGACATTCGTGAAGCGAAGCTACTGCTTCCTTGGCTAGTGCGAGTGCTTCCAAGTAGGCTTGCTTGTCCTTTTTGAATTGGGCGACGTCCACTTCAGCGCGGGCTAAGGTTTTCTTAAGCTTATCAATAGTGGAGGAATACTTTTGTATGTCTTCGAAAACTTTCAAGACCTCCTCTAGGCTCTCGAAGAGTTTGTGCCATGATTTCAATCCACCGTCAGTTACGACGGCAGTAGAGCAGTGCAAAAGTACATATGTTGCCTGAGTTACGTCTTGGAGAACAGTTAGCACAAAGCCCGCGACACCATTCAAGGCTGCAAAGAGACCGGAACCCGTCGAAAAATGTTCTGCGATCTCGGGATAATCTCCCATTCGTTCTTCGGCTTTCTGGATCGCATCCGCAACATCCTCCCAACATGGCGCGTCGAACCCTTGCTCGACGATAGGCCCCAATTCACCTAAAATCTTCGCTGCCTTCAAGGCACTCAAAGGGACGCTTCCAAAAGCACCCAGCAACGTTCCCATTTCCTTTACCGTATCGTCATAGTCTGTTTGCACTATCTTTTGAGACTCCTTGGCCTTTTCCAGCGCCACGTCTTGGAGCTTAACGAAAATCAAAGCTTCCTCGTAGGCGGCCACACATTCAGGACATCCACCGGCATCGTTCTGCGGCAGCCGCACATGGTCTGGACTTTGAATGTCACCATACATTTTGTCGTAAAATCCTGGCTCCAATTGATCAAGCAGTTCCGCGACCACCTCACCCGGACTGGGAAGCAGAGAATCCCGATGCACGTAATTTCCACCCCGTTCGCGAAGCCTGCGGGGGTCTGGCCGAGCCGCAAGTGGCCAGGATCGGTCGGTGACACTCACGGCCGACAGTGCCACATTGAAACCTACATTCACCGCTGAGGTGATATTCGTAACAACCGTGGCAAATCCATCACGCGTCACGCGTATTACTAGATTTGTTGCGTGTGCCAGCGACAGCTCGAAATATCCGGCATCATCGGTGACACTAATGAGCATGGTTTCATCGGCAGATCCTGTAGTTTCGACGAACGCGTTCGGCAAGCCGATGCCGTCCAAGTCTGTTATGCGCCCCAGCACCGAGAAAGAAATCGGTTCGATTTGAATGGATTCGTTGTTTTCACCCGCCAAGATATTTAGGATTCCTGCGGGGCGAGTCCCACCCCCAACCTGAACAGAAACGAAATACTTGCCGACAGGGATTCTCTCAGTCGCATACCTGCCATTCTCATCGGAAAAAGTCTGAAACCTGATTCCCGCGACCTCTTTGCTCTCGAGAACGATCAACCGGTTGCTGAGTGACGCGCCAGATTCATCCATCAGGTCACCTTGGCAGTATCCAGTCTCAGGTAAATTGATGTGAACCTCCAGCTCCGCGGGAGACAGCGTAACTAACTGTCGGGTATGTCTTCCACTTACTTGCGAATTAACATCTACCATTACTAGCCCGCTTGAAAGCCCCCTGACAGCACAATTGCCGTTTGAGGAACTGGTCTTGGCCGCCAGCAACCAATCCTGTCCTTTGCGAAGCCATATACTGATTTCAGCCGGGAGCACATTTGTTGAGTCCAAAACGATGTTATGACTCGTAATCCCAGGCATCAACATGACTGAAGGGGCGTTTGATCCGGAAACCATAACATTATCTGCGCTCGCGCATTCCCCATCGCCTTCCATCCAAACATCGAACGTTCCTGGTTGGCGCACCAAGAACACGAACGAACCGTATGCATCGCTGAAAGTCGTTGCCACAATCGAATCGTCTTTCAGAAGGTGTATTGGTCGGTTGGTCAAGGGAGTGCCACCGCTCGACTGGGCAGTCCCACCCAACACGTGCGCATTCGTAATGTACAATTCCGTCTGCGAGTCAGTACCGGGATTGATAACTTCAACACGGGCGGCTTCGCTGAGGGCCTGTTGCAAAACTTTAACGTAAAAAACGCCATTCGAAATGCCAGGAAACATAAACCGCCCTTGATGGTCTGTTACGGTCTGGTCAAGAACGTCTCCGACCGCAGACAGCAAATGAATCTCCGCGCTTCCCAATGGAGTGCTGCTTTTCCCATGCGCAATACCCACTATTCTGCTGAAAGCTTGGAGCGGTAGTGGGGTGAGAGCCGTGATCTGGCAAGGAAGAACCTGGCAACTTCTGGACGGAGAATAAAGATTCGTACCACTGGTAGCCATAACGTCGTAAACCCCCGGAGGCAGAGATTCGAATAAGAACTCTCCAGATGGTTCCGCTATGAGCGTGGCGACGGGAATAGTGTTTGAACTCAGGGTCACTACGACAGAATTAGTGAGCAAGAGATTCTTTGGATCGATTGTGCCCGTGATGGAACCTGCGCAGTGCAGGGCTATGGATTGGGTTGCAGCTTGCGAAGCAACCAATGCGAGGCCGTTCGTGTGAAACGGGAGGTAGCCGTCAGCTTCAACCTCGACGTCGTAGTCGCCACCAGAAAGGCCTTCCAAGACGATCACATTTGAGGATGACGTAGCCGAGAAAGCCGAAAAAGCTCCAGTCTCGGAATTTCGCTGTGCAAACGCGAACAACTTTCCGGCAAAGGGCTGTCCTGTTTCATCGGCAACCACTATTGTCACGGAAGCGGCCGACTCCATCCCTACTTGGACTACATACGGGACAGTATTGGATATGCTCAAACTCGAAATAACCTGGCGGGCAAAGCCTGCCGCCTCAGCCACAAGTTGATAATCGCCCAACGGTAACCCGTTCAGAGCAAAACGGCCCATGGAATCCGAAACCGTGCTAACTTGTAGAACGTTTGTACCGCCGAAAATCGCTTGGATCTGGGCTCCAGCAACTGCTTGTCCATTCTTGGCCACCGCTACCGACCCGGTGATGCTCCCAAGCTCTGATTTGGCAGGGATCAGAACAACTGTTTCGGTCGTCTGAATATCAGTGATCATTACCGTCTCTGGTATGGACCCGATTATGCCATAACCAGAAATTGAGAATGCGTATTGACCGGGGGACAGTCCGACCAACTGAAAACGCGCATCCGGAGAGATAGTTGCAGCATAGACGCCTTTGGTCACTACGTTTTGAGCGAAAACAGTGCGTCTTGAGCCCCCCGCATTTGCATCGAATGTAATGAAGCCGTTAATAGTCGTGCCAGCGGAAGGTCTATAGCTCGTATCCGTGACCTTTAAGGGAATCTTAAGCGAAGTAAGTGCTGGTAGAACGCCGATGGTTTCTACCAGAGTCGAGAATCGGTACCCTGGGCGCCGCGGCAGTTCCAAAACAAGATCGTTCGCAGCCACGAGGCCATGATTCTCGATATTCAATTCCAAGGAAGCTTCTCCATTTACAAATTGCAACTGTCTCAAGTCGATCAATGCTGGCTCCATTGTCACAACGGGCGCCGGCACGTTTGCTTCGAACGTGCTCTCGATGCGGATTTCATATGAATCGTTAATTTCGGTGGGTACCACGGTCCAGTGGTACTGCACTGTTTGCCGCGACAAAAAGACCTCCACGTCATTGGTTTGCCCTGCGCCAATGAGACGCGTAGTTCGGAATCTCGTGTGGAAGTCTGCGCTAACCTCCAAAGCGTAATAACCCTCCATCAGATTCGTGACTACAAACTCCCCGTTCGCATCAGTCAGCCCATTCGTAACGATCAGTTCGCCACTCAGGGCGTCTTTCAACACCACGGTGGCGTTGGTGACCTTGGGCGAACCTTCGGCGTAATAAGTGTATTCGTCCACCGCCGTGATCTTAAGATCGCCCTTGGCTTCGGATAGCGCCCGGAATTTGAACGGCACGGTCAGACCAGCATTGGTGGCGTTAAGCGCTAGCGCACCCTCGAAAGTTGTGAGTTGTAGGTCCGCGGGCGGCGTGAGTTGCAGGGTGATCGTGTTGCTTTGGCCGGGGGCAAGCGACGACAGCGGATTCGGATTCACCACATTCATCCAAGGCACGTCGGGCAGTGACACCGAAATGGGTCCACTGGCCCCTCCGCCCACATTGGCGACAGAAAAATTCACCAGCCGTTGCGCGCCGCGCTTCATGCCGGTGACCAGTTCCGCGGGATCGGATACCAGCCGGGGCACCAGCGATTTCACGGTGACCGCCAGCGGAATGTCAAGCGTTGCGCCTTGCGCGCTGGTGATCCGCACCAACACTGTACCCTGCGGTAGGCTCGTGTCCTGTGCGGAAATGACGTACCGGAGGTAATTCGTGGCCAAACCCAGCAGATTGGTGGCTGGCCCGCCCTCTCCCCCGGGAAGTGGGAACAACGCCACCGTCGCCTGGATGTTTGCCGGCTGGCTCTGAACGGCCACCGTCAAACCCGTCAACGGCACATCGCTCAAGTTCCGCACCTCAATCAGGCCGGTGTTCGTTCCGTGCTCGACCACGGTCAAAGCCGGCGCTTCCGGATTGGCCTTCATGCCTAGCAGCGTGAAGGTGTCCTGTGTCGCGGGATCGGTTTCGCCGGGATGGCCAGCGGCAATTTCGTAGAAACCGGCTTCATTGGCCAGCGGCTGCCAGGTGGTGGTGAAATTGCCTTGATCGTCCGTCAACGCGGAGATGATGCGATGCGTCCCCCGCACTTTGATGTGCAGGTTCACCAGCACGAAGGCCGCCGGGCCGCCCACGCTATTGGTCGCGTGACCGGTCAACGGCACGGGCGTGCCGGCGGGTGCGGTCGTCAAAGACGTTGACACCACCGCGCCGTAAGCCGCGGCCACGTGAATTGGCGAGGCCGAGATGGCGAGGTTGTTGTTCTCCAGAATCTCCGGCACGACCTCCCCGGCATCCGTTTCCACGACCACCCAGTAATCGCCGGCCGCCTGCGGCAGCCGCAATTGGAAGGTCTGGCCCACCTGATCGCCCGGGGGCAGCCCGCCGCTGAAACTGAATTGGCCCATCAACAGGTCGTTGCCCACCAGCGGATCGCTCGAAAGATAGATGCGCTGGAGGATCGTGTTGGACGCCATCGTGCTCAGACCTTGGTTCAGCAATTGGTAGCCGAGGTTCACAAACGCTTCGGTCTCCGCGCCCGTCGGTGCGGTCACGGTGCGGACGATCAAATCCGGCAGGTTGATGTCGCTCACCGTGAGCAAGGCATTGCCGTTGGTGTAGCCCGGCGCACTCGCCGTCACCGTCACCAACTGGTTGCCGTCGTTGGTCCCATCGGCGGGAGTGACGAGATTGAACGTCGCGGAACTTGCGCCGGCCGGAATCGTCACGCTGGCCGGCACGGTGATTTCCGTGAGATCGCTGGAAGACAGGTTCACCACCAGCACACCGTTGGTGCCGGTGTTCCGCGTGACCGTGCCGGTCGTGGCGGGGTTCAGGCCCTCCGCCACCAAATCGCCCGCCAACGTCACCTTCAGACTCGGGCCGTCATCATCGGTAACGAACAATGAATCGGACACCGCTTCCGCCAGCACGGTATTCAGTCCGGTCGGTTGCACGTAGCCCAGCACATCCACCTTGCGGGTGGGATTCACCAGCGCGTTGTCCACCGCCGCCAGCGGCACGGAAACCGCCAACGCCCCGGCGGGAATCGTGACCTGCGCCGGCACCAGCAGCGCGTTGGTGTCGCTGCTTTGCAACGCCACCACGAGTGGGCGCGCACCCACGAAGCTTCGCGTGATCGTGGCCAGCGTGGCTTGCGGCCCGTCGCCTTCACTGACGGAATCCGCGGCCACGTCAATCGTCACGAGCGGAAAATCATTGTCCTGAATGGAAAGCAATCCACCCGCCGGAACGTGACCGCTCGCGCTCAACGACAGGGAGTATTCGGCCACCGCTTCCACCAGTGTGTCGTCCACGGCGGTGATGGTGAGACCAACCGAATTGCTTCCCGCAGGAATCATCACCGAGGCCGGCACGCTCAATTGACTGGCACTGGAAGCCACAATCTGGACGGCCACGGCGTTTGTACCCGCATCGCGAGCGACCGTGGCGATCACGCTGCCGCCCTCGATCACCAGGTTGGTATCGAATGTCAGCGTCAGCTTCGGCAAATCCGAGTCCAACACCGTCACAAAAGCCAAGGCGCTGGCGAAACCAGCCGCCTGCGCCTGCAACTGCACACTCTGCGGGCCGTCCACCACACTATCCGCCAAACCGAACACGCTGAAACTCACCGAGGCCTGCCCGGCCGCAATCACAACGTTGGTCGGCGCGCTCAGTTCAGTTGGATCTGAATTGATGATCGTCACGCTCAATGGCTGCGCGCGGCTGCCGTTGCGCGTAAGCACGGCTTGCAGCGGCTGGGGCGACCCTTCGCTCACCTGCGCGCCGGACAACTCCAACGTCAAAACGGCTGGAATCGCCGTCGCATTCGTTGCCAAGGCGAGATTGTTCGTCTCGGTCGTCTCGAAAAATTCCGCCTGACTGTCCACGCGCACCATGAACCACGTATCGCCGAGCGGGCTGGCCACCGGCAGCGTCACTGATTGCGTGCGTTCCAATGAGACTCCCACGGCGAGCTGGTTGGTGAATCGGAACGTGCCCAACTCAAACGCGCCCGCCCCGCTGCTGTTCGTCGCCAGAAACACCGTTTCCGACCACGCACCCGTCACGCTCAGGCTGCCTGTGTTCGTGACGGCCCAGTTCAACAGCACCGACTGTCCGGGCAACGCATTGGCGGGCGACACCAGATTGCCAACGACCAGGTCCGGCAACGGCGGCAGCGCCAGCGTGATCGGCACGCTGCGGAGATTATTGTTTTCATTGGACTCAGGCTGCGCACCTGTGGCGTCGGTCTGCACGATCAACCAGAAACTGCCTGCCTGCGATTGCGCGGAAAGCGGGATGGTGATCTGCGCGTTCGTGGTGTAACTCCCGGCCAAAGCGAGCGGACTCACGTCCGCTGCTACCGATGTCAGAAGCGTGGCGCCGGAAATCGAATTGCTCACGGAAGAAAACCAGACCCGATCAATCCAAGCCACTTGGGCGGCGCCGTTACCGGCATTGGTCACGCCCCAGTTGACGACGAATGACTGGCCGACCACGGCCGTTCCCGGCGCAGTCAGTGAGACGACCTGCAAATCTGGCGCCGTGATGGTGATGGGCTGCGGACTGACGAATAAATTGTTCGTCTCGCCGAATCCTTCAAATACCTGGCTGGCACTGTCCGCCTGCACAACAAACCAGAAATTCCCGGCGAGTCCCGCCGGCAGAATCACCGATTGCGTGTGCTGAAGAATCGAACCGGGCGCGAGCGCGTTGCTGACTCCCCACGTCAACAGCGGCGCCGCGTTGCTGCCCGCCGGATTGTCGGCCAGCAGCAGCTTCTCCTGCCAGGGCGCGTTGGCAATCGCGGGGCCGGCATTGCTCATGCCCCAGGTCACGTGGACCGGTTGACCCGCCGCGGCGATGTTCGTGACTTCCAGAATCGCTGCCACCAAGTCCGGCAGCGGTGGATACGTGAGCGAGATCGCCCGAAATGCCTCGTTGTTGTTTTCTTCCGACTCCGACACGTTGCCGTCACCATCCACGCGGACCCCGAGGAACACATTTCCATACGCGTCGAGGGGCAGCGTGATCACCTGCGTGACCACCAGGAAATCACCGGCCCCAATCGAGTTGGTTAGGCCAGCCGTTCCGATCAGGCGGGCGACGTCCCCGGCCACGGAAGCGGCGAGCAGGAAGTGATTCGTCCAAGGACCTTCCGCCGTGAAGGGGCCGCGATTCGTAATCACGAACGACACGGCAACGGACTCGCCGCCGAGCGCCGCCGAGGGTGCATCAAGGAGCGAAACCGTCAGGTCGGGCAGCGGGTTCGTGTTCATGAACACCGAAACCTCGCGCGAGATCGCCTCCAAGGCTGCGGTCGGCTCGCCGAGGTTGAACAAGCTTACCTCGCGGGAGATGGCTTCCAGACTCAGCGCGTTGCTGCCGAGGTTCAGCACACTCAACTCCCGCGAAATGGCTTCGACTTCCGCCGTCGGCTCACCCCGGTTGAAGAGGCTCAACTCGCGGGAAATGGCCTCGCCGCCGGCGGTGGCTTCCCCGAGATTGAACAGGCTGAGTTCACGCGAGATCGCCTCGGAGGTCGCAGTGGCTTCGCCGAGGTTGAACAAGCTCAACTCCCGAGAGATTGCTTCCAACCCCGCCGACGGCTGGCCGATATTGAACAGGCTCACCTCGCGGGAAATGGCCTCCAAGCTCTGCGCTCGCCCGGACGTGACGAGTATCAGGCAGAGCCAAAACGCGCCCGAGAGTGTCCACAGCCGGCGGGAAAGCCTCCCTCCGTGCGAGTACTGTTCAGAATCAGTCGCGCTGGAATGTATGGCGAAAACCATGTTTCCCCTCGGGAATCATGCGCACGTCACCGCCGCGCTCAGTTCGCCACCGCGCGCGCCTGAATGACGGTATGATTCACCGGCAGCGTGGTGGATACCTGCCAGGTGGCGGAGTTGGTATCGCCACTCACGTAGCTGGCCTGGAGGATGGCCTGGTTCGCGTTGCGCGGCTTGATATAGACGTTGACCGTGCCGTTGGTCGGGAAGTTGGCAGTCTGAAGCAAGATCGCCACGGCACTGGAATTCGCGATGGTGAGGTCGGAGCCGGCGGGCGAAATTTCGGCCTTGGGATCCAAAGGCGCGGATTGACCCGCCACGGAAATGACCTTCACCGTCGGAGCGTTGGCGTCCGGCCAGAGCTTGACAGGGTTCGGGGAGACGACTGCCGTGGGTGGATTTAAACTCAGCGAGGGGCTGGCGCTATTGACTTCGAGCCGAATGCGTCCGGGGAAATTAGCTGTCGCCTCAATCCGACCGGACCCGGAAATCTGATTTGCGATGCACCGAACCGCGCCGCCGCTGCCGTGATGGGGACCGCCGCTTGGGTTGCCGTTCGCCGAAATCACTCCCGAAGCTGACAGGGTTATTGATCCCGAAGCGGCAATCAGAATCGCTCCCCCGCCGCCACTGCCATTGCGGCCATCGGTTCGTCCGCTGCTTCCCGACCCGCCGATCAAAGGAATGATCTCCTTATTGCCGTATGCGTTGGCGGTCGTAGAATAAACGCCATCGCGATTGGGGTCTAAGCCGCCCGGGCCGAACCCAGTACCAGTGTTCAAACCGGTCTGCGGCCCCGCTCCACCACGGAATCCCCCAGGACCAGGTTCGGATAGATAGCCCAGATTACTATCATACTGCCCGTCCAGTTTCACTTTGCCATTGATCGTAACATCCCCACTCACGAGCCAGACCACCGGCGCATGGGTTGGGTGATTGGTGAAAGTAACAGTCGCATTGCTCGCAATGGTGACCGACGAGTATTTGAACACCACCGCCCATTTGTTCGGATCGTAGATGCCCTTGCCGGCATTGGCAGCGTTGTTGGCGTCCCAGACACCAGTCACAGCGAGGCGCAGATCAATGACGGTGTTCGAGGTGATGTTCAATTCGCCGTCGGAGCCGTCCGCGCCCGGAATGGTAAGCTGCGCGTGCGCCAACGAAAGGCAGGTCAGGCCAAGGGCCACAGGGAGGAGAATTTTCATAACGCTAGGATTCGATTTCGGTTGGCCATCCCTGGCGGCGAGCAACCCGGAACCAAGGCCCGGCCAAGTCCGGCTCAAACGGTTACGTCCGTGCTGCATCCAAACAGAGATCTGGCTTCTACCGCTGTGCTATTGAAAAACCGCCGGTTCGTTACAGGAAAAGTCAGGATACTTTTTTGAGGTGGTGTAAGGCGCATCTCCTGCCGCAAAGCGAGGGGCGAAATCGAGCCGGATCAAAACTGGAGGCGCGCGCTCGCCGGTCGTATGGTGGCCGCTATTCCGGCTTGTTGAACCGCGCCAGGATCGCCTCGACCTCGCCGCGCAGCCTTCTGACTTCCGGGTCATCCGGCGCCCGTAGCACGGCGAGCCGGGTCAGCAAGTCGGCTTCCGCCCGGAGGCGTGAGCGGTTGATCAAAGCGGGCAGGTCAAGGGCCAGGCGTGCCAGAGCCCGCGGTTGGTCCGCCGCCCACCAGGCGGCTTCCCGATGGAGCAGGTAGCTTGAATCGCGATAGCAGGTGTCCGCCAGTTCCAACCGCGTGACGGCCAGGGAGGGAAGAACTCGGTGGTCGGCGGCGGCGTCCGCAAACCAGCGGCCCCAGCGGCTCCACTCATCCTCGCCCGGCAGATTCCGAAGTCGCACCTGCAGTTGCCAGAGCTCACCTGGCGGGATGCGCCGGACTTCCCCGCGCTCGTCCACGCTGCCGCCGGCCAGCGCCTCCGCCAAATCCGGCAACCAGGGCGGCGCAGGGACGGTGCCGGGAGGGAGTTCGCGAATCCGGATCCCCGCGCCGGGGCCGCCGCCCGTTGCGGCGAAACGGCCGTCGGGCGAAATCGCCAGCGCATTGACGGTGCCCCAGTGCCGCCACCACTCCCCCGCCGAAGCACCCGCCTCCAGACTCCACGGAGCAACGAATTCGCGATTCACCACGGCGAGTCCAAACCGGCCGCCGGGCAGGAAGTACGCCGCAGTCAGGGCGCGCTTGAATTTGACGGTGGCGGACAGCGCGCCACTGCCCAAGGTCCGCAGTTGAATACCGCCATCCACCGCCGCGGCCAAAAACAACTGGCTTTCAGTACTGAAATCCAATGCCGTCACCGGCGCTGACTGCCAGAACCGAGGCGCTACGGGCCGGAAGGACTGCGTGTCCGCGAGCACGGCACTGCCGTCGCCGGCACCGGTCAGAAACCACCTGCCATCCGGACTGAACCGGGAGACGCTGACGGCATCATCGTGGGTCACTCCCAAGTTCAGCAACTTCCCGCTGGTCGCATCCCAGAGTCGAACACGGCCATCGCGGCAACCGGTGACGACGCGGGATTGGTCCGGGGCGAAGCCAGCCCATAAGACATCATCCGGATGAGGCAGGGCAGCCACTTCATCGGTGCCGGCCACCAGGTTCCAAATCACTGCGGAATCATCCGCCGAGGCGGTGACGAGGCGTTCGCTGCGCGCGTCGAATTCGGCATGGAGGACCATGTCCTTGTGCCGGAGCCACGGAGTCAAAGGTGTTCCCGTGTTGGCATCCCAGACCCGGGCAGTGTGATCGGCGGAAGCGGTGGCCACTTTCCGCCCGTCGGGGCTGAACCGGAGCGAGCGGAAGCTGATGTCGGGGATGTGCGCCATGGGAACTCCGACTGGTCGGCCAGTCGTGGCATCAAACAGCCGGGCCGTGCCGTCCTCCCCACCGGCCAGCAGGACGCGGCCATCCGGAGAATAACAAACGGCCTGGACCGAACGGGCACTGGGGATTACGAACTCGGGCTTGAGGTTGCGGACAACTTCCCAGACGCAGAGGTTCGTGCCGGAGGCGATCAGAACACGGGTGCCGTCCGGACTGAACTCCGCCCGCGCAATGGGACTGGCGTGTGGGATGGGTTCGCTCATCACCGAACCGTGCTGTGAGTCGAAAAGCTGCACCGACTGGTCGCGAGCGATCACGAGCAGGCGTTCGCCATCGGGGCTGAAGACCAGGCCGCTGATCCTCCCCGGCGCATCGGCGATGCGCGAAAGCCGTTGGCGACCCGCGACGTCACTGACCGTCCAGGTGCCATCCATGGTCCCGCTGGCCAAGCGGTGGCCATCCGGGCTGAACGCGATGGCGGTATTTGCCGCGGCACGGGCGTCGAGTTTCTTGAGCAGCCTGCCAGTGGCAGATTCCCAGATGAGCGCACTTGGATCGCCCGAGGCGGTGGCAAAGCGCGACCCGTCCGGATTGAACCCAGCGGCATTGAGCGGACGGAAGGTCTCGATCACGGCCCCCACGGGTTGGCCATTTGTCAGGGACCACGACTGGAGCCGGCCATTGCGCGAGCCGGTGAGCAACGTACCACCCGCAGGGTTGAATTCAGCGACCGTCACCGTGTCGTGATGCTGGATGGCCGACAACACGGATTCGCCAGTGTCAATCCGCCAGACGCGCACCGTCCGATCCGCAAAGGCCACCAAGGCGAGTTCGTCGTCCGAACTGATCCGGGCCAATAGCGCCGGCACGCCATTCGTTATGCAGACGCCGATTTGCCGCCCGTTTTCGGGCGACCAGAAGGAGACCGTGCCGTCCGCCTCGACCACGAGCAGACGTCCGCCCCTCGGGCCAAGGTTCACGGACACCACCGGCTGGGGCCGCTGAATTCCAAACGGCAGGAGTTTGCCGGATTCTGCCTCCCAGAACCGCACCAAACCATCAGCGCAACCCGAGACCACCCTCCGCCCGTCGGGCGTGAAATGCGCGTCCCCGATTTCTCCCGGATGCTCCAGCGGCGCGAACGCCAGCAGATTGAACTCGCGGTAGGTGAGCGCCGAAACCAGCCGGTCTATCGCGGCGGCATGCCCGGGCTCGCGGCGCAACAGACGGCCCAGTTGCATCAAGCCGGATAGGCAGCGGTCTTCCTCAAATCTCCCCAAGGCGGCGTTGAACTCCAGCTTCGTCACCGTTTGGTCAGCCAGCCGTTCGCTGGCCAGGGCGCGATCCCGCTGCCGCCGCAATTCTGAGTTGTGGATGCTGACGAGTGCAATGACCAATCCGGCACAGGTGAGCACGACCGCCGCGCTGGTGGCCAGGGCCGGGTGGCGGCGGACCCATTTGAGAGCACGTTCCGCAGGCGTTGTGGGTCGCGCCCGGATTGGGAGGTGATTCAGAAAGAAGCCAAGGTCTTCCGCGAGTTCACGGGCCGTGGCGTAGCGCCGCCGGCTTTCCTTGGCCAGACACTTGAGACAGATGGTTTCAAGATCGCGCGGGACGGTCGGGTTTAACCGGCGCGGAGGAACCGGATCGCCGTGGAGGACCGCAGCGAGGGTGTCATGCACTGTATCCGCTACCACGGGCGGCCGGCCCGTCAACAGGTGGTAAAGGATGGCCCCGAGCGAATAGACGTCGGTCGCAGGC
>WBZT01000919.1_pt1 | contig 22681 bp, 18 predicted proteins | sample 5204241 | NCBI WGS metagenome assembly WBZT01 (sample SAMN12344358, study PRJNA552823) | activated sludge metagenome | biome: Activated sludge suspended growth; feature: Nitrification reactor; material: Wastewater; isolation source: activated sludge from nitrification reactor of wastewater...
TACAGGTTCTACAACCATTCAAACGCTTGGTTTAATTAGTGGTGCGATCTATCCGAAAGGCGTTACGACCAATACTTTCAAAGTTACCGATGCCAGTGGAAATACGAAGACCTGTTCCTTTACGATTACGATAAATGATACTGAACTTCCTTCGATCACTTGTCCATCCAATATTATACAAGCTAATGACTTAGGTCTTTGCTCCGCTGTTGTAAATTATACTGCACCGGTTGGAACCGACAACTGTACAGGATCTGCAACCATTCAAACGCTTGGTTTAGTTAGTGGTGCGATCTATCCGAAAGGCGTTACGACCAATACTTTCAAAGTTACCGATGCCAGTGGAAATACGAAGACCTGCTCATTTACGATCACGGTAAATGATACTGAACTTCCTTCGATCACTTGTCCATCCAATATTATTCAAGCTAATGCTTTAGGCCTTTGCTCTGCGGTTGTTAATTATACTGCTCCGGTGGGAACCGACAACTGTACGGGTTCTACAACCACTCAAACGCTTGGTTTAGTTAGTGGTGCGGTCTACCCGAAAGGCCTTACGACCAACACTTTCAAGGTAACCGATGCCAGTGGAAATACAAAGACCTGTTCCTTTACAATCACGGTAAATGATAATGAAAATCCTGTAATCAATTGTCCAGCTAATATTTCTAAATTTACAGATGCAAATACCTGCAGCGCATTAGTAAATTATACAACACCGGTGGGAACTGATAATTGTCCGGGTCAAAACACCATGCAAACAACAGGTTACAGTAGTGGATCTAATTTTCCATTAGGTACAACTATTAACACGTTTAGAGTAACGGATGCATCAGGCCATAGCAACAGTTGTTCTTTTACTATTACCGTCATTGATAATCAAGCACCAACAGTTAATTGTCCAGCTTCGATCATCATTAATTGCGATGCCTCTACTTTACCTAGCAACACAGGGAATGCCACTGCAACAGACAATTGTGATTCACATCCTGTCGTCAGTTATTTAGATGAAATAATTCCAGGATCATGTTCTGGAAATTATTCAATAAAGAGAAAGTGGAAAGCAACAGATGTATCCGGAAACACCAGTACTGTTTGCAATCAATACATTACAGTTTCAGATACTAAGGCACCAATCATTGTATGTCCAATAGGAAAATACCAGGAATTAGACAATGATTGCAAGGCTAATCTTGCAGATTACACCGCCATGGCATATATCAATGATAATTGTGGTGTAGCGAGTATTGTACAAAACCCTCTACCAGGAACTTCATATTCAGGAGAACAATTTGTTTTTACTACTTTAACCGCTACCGACAACTGTGGTAATTCTGCATTATGTTGGTTCCATGTTTTACTTAAAGACGTGAAGTCACCTGTACTTCAAAATTGTCCGGCTAACATTGTGAAAAATACCAATACTGGAACCTGTCAAGCTTTAGTCAACTGGACTGCACCGACTGCATCAGACAATTGTGGTTCTGCTTATATTACTTCAAACTATCTTCCAAATACCGTCTTTCCAAAAGGAGTTACCCTTGTAAGTTATATAGCCACTGACAAAAACACCGGAGGCAATTCTTCTTCCTGCAGCTTTACGGTTACCGTAATTGATAATGAAAAACCTAAAATTTCCAAATGTGCCTTAACCAGGAATTTAAATGGTTGTGGTACCAGTGGAATCACAACACCAGCATTTTCAACATCCCTTGCTGTATCCAGCAAATCAGTTTTTGAAAGTGCACCAAATTATGGTTTGGTTTCTGACAATTGTGGTATTGCAAGTGTGACGTATAAAGACATAGCAACCGGTAGTTGCTCTCAAACTATAATTCGAAAATGGTATTTCACAGATGCCAGCAATAATATAGATAGTTGTACACAACAAATAAATGTTTTAGATAACATCAAGCCATCGATCACCTGTCCTGATAATATCCTTAAAAATAATGCAGCTGGTGTCTGTGGAACTAATGTTCCATTTTCAGCAACTGCAACTGATAATTGCGGTACGGTCAATATAAGTTACAGCAACATTCCAGGAAGTTTTTTCAATGTCGGCACGACCGTGGTAAAAGCCACTGCGACTGACCTTTGCGGAAATACATCAAGCTGTAGTTTTAACGTACAGGTGAATGATACAACAAAACCAAAAGTTATGACCAAAAATGGTACCCTTTATTTAAGCGCTTTAGGTACAGCTTATCTTGATCCGGCCCTCATTAACAATGGAAGTTTTGACAACTGTGGTATAACAAATTATACACTATCAAAGATATTATTTACTTGTTCGAATATTGGAAGTAATATCGTTACTTTAACGGCAACAGATGCGGCAGGAAAAAGCGGATCAGGAACTGCAACTGTAACAGTGCTGGATACCATTAAGCCTGTTGTAAAATGTAAAAATGTAAGTATCTATCTGGTCAACGGTTCAAAGACGATTTTGGCGAGTCAGGTTACCAGTACATCGTCAGATAATTGCAGCCCTTACACACTTGGACTTTCAAAATCTTTCTTCAATTGTGCAGATATGGTAAATACAACCATAACGCTAACGGCGACTGATAACTCTGGAAATAAATCCAGTTGCACTGCGGTCGTCACTATAATTAATAAACCTCCTTGTCCAAACATAAACAATTCGAAGAATTCTCATGATGAATTTTATGAATTGAATTCCGAAATTTCTAGTGACAATGGAGGAATACACAACAGAACAGATTTGCCTGAAAAAACCAATACAGTTACCGTTTATCCAAATCCTACGACAGACTTATTTGTCCTGAAAGCAGAACTAAAATCTGATGATAGAGTACAAGTAAAGGTTTTTGATATTTATGGAAAACTTATTGAGCAGATAAGCAGAAATTCAAATCTCCTGGAGGAAAGTTTCGGAAAGGATTATAACTCCGGAGTTTATTTGGTTCAGATTAGTCAAGGAGACTGGACAAAAACGATTCGATTAATTAAACAGCGATGATAAAATATTTTTGTTAAACCAAAAAGCCCCTTCTTCAGAGGGGCTTTTTTTATTTTGCATAATCTGAGAATTGTTATTAGGAATTATTTGAGATTTATTGAATGGATTAGCTGCTCCTAATGACAATTTTGGGATAAATACTTTTAACCGATGTTGTTTAATTAACCTTTGAGCGTCAGATTTGCAATATTGATTCGAAGATAGTCCATTGTAAAGTTAATTTATCAATGAACTTAATTTTAGTACCTTAAAATTTCGGTAAAAAGCGTCCTGTCTTATCCTTGTACATTTTATAATCCGGGTATTTTGTCAAGGTTATATTTTCACTAAAATCAGAACTGCCCTGAAAAAGTACCATTAATAACAAACTTCCACAAATAGACCAATTAAGCCATTGTCCTGACGAAATGGAGGGAATAAGATAAAAAAATATCCACATAGCCTGCTCTGCAGTATAGTTTGGATGACGTACCAACTTCCATAATCCGGTATGGGTAAATCCCTTAGCATAATATGGGTCTATGACTTCATTAGCGCGTATCCGCCGATATTTTTCAGTCTGATAATTCCATTGTTGCTGATCGGCAATTCCCTCTATAATTATAAACAAAATACATAAAGCTCCGAAGATGTAATCATAAAATTCTAAATTCAATGGCTCTGAATTTACAGCAAACACAATGGGCAGGGTAAATAATAGTATCAAGGCATTCTGATACAAAGAAATAAAAAACAGATTGAACAAGCTCCATCTCCATTTACCCTTCAATTCAGGCTTGGCACGCAGAATGGCCCAACGATAATCCTCTTCCCCACTCCAGAAAGGCCACTTATATGCACCCCTTCTGGAAAAATTATACGTAAGTCTTATTCCCCACAAACTTACCAGTATGGCCATGAATAGTATTCTTGGTTCCTGAACATTCCATGCAATATTCCAAACATAAATAAGTGGAAGAATGCTCCATAACTTGTCTACCTGACTGTAGTTACCGGTAAGCTCACTAAGAGCAAAACAAATCAACGCACTTGCTAAAGCGATCCAAACATTATGGTACAATAATTCCTTCTGCAATGCATTCAAGGGCTGTCCATAGTGAATACAAACATAGGGAACCACCAGGATGGCAAAAAGTAGAATAATAATTGTCTTAAGCATAAATTTGATGTAAGATGGCAAAAGTAAGTATAAACCAAGAATTGTCCTTAAGCATCAGTTTATTGACAACAGCCCTTGAATTTGAAAAGCGTCTGAAAAATTCCCGAAGGAGAAATCTTACTTTTTTATAATTCAAGTTGTGCAAAAAAGCATGGATTTTCAATAGCGATTGTCATTAGGATTTTTTCAATATTTGTGCATTGGATCTACTGCTTCTTGTTTCAATTTTGGAATAATATATTCTATTCCTAAAATTAGCCTCATTTGATCGGTAAATACACATAATCATCAATTGAAACTTTTCTCCATAAAAATCTCTATTATTAGCTCATTTGCCAAATTCCCAATGAGATAAAACCATCATATTAAAATTCCAAAAGATTTTTATCGATCGTTTGATGAACCATGCTAGTATTTAATCCAAATGCGAGTTCACCTATATGAATTTTATTGCCTTTTTAACCCGCTCCATTCTCTAACCATCTAAATTACTTATCCTTACTATCTTTGATCTGATTAGAAAAAATAATTTGATATGATTAGGGTAATTCTTGTAGACGATGAACCAATGTCTTTAAAAAATTTAGAATTCATGTTACATGAAGAGGGATCAGGCTTTGAAGTTATAGCAACGGCTACCAATACAAAAGATGCTGAAATCAAACTCAAATTGCTAAAACCGGATGTATTATTTCTTGATATCGAGATGCCCAATGAAACCGGGATTTCTTTTCTTGAACGCTTGAACAATTACGATTTTGAAGTAGTATTTGTAACTGCATATAACGAGTATGCGGTGAAAGCATTTAAATTAAATGCACTGGACTATATATTGAAACCAATAAATCGACAAGATATCAAACATTGCATTCAGCGAATTCAAGAATCTTACACCTTGCGTCAGACGTTCAGAAATTACCAACTTAAAGAAAGATTGCTGCATCTAAATGCACATTCAAACGATAAATCCAACCCATCCATCATTTTGAGAACAAAAGATAATATCGAAATTATTCCCTATGACAATATAATTTACTTAAGTGCGGATGGTGCTTACTCTATTTTTCACTACCTCCAGAATAACCAAACATCAGAAATTATGATGAGTTATCCTTTAGCATATTATGAAGAAATACTACCGGTGGAATTTTTTCTTAGGGTACATAAATCATACATTGTAAATAAATTATTTATAGAATCACTTATACGAGATCCAAATTATTATATAATTACAAAATTTCAAACCAGGATTCCAATTTCAAAGAGAAGGGTTTCCCAGATTCTCGATAAATTATGAAAAAGATCATTTACATTTTTGCCCTATTCTCTTGCTTTGAATCCGCTTCCCAGAACATTGAGATACCGAACAAAAATTACTCCGTTAAAAACAATTTTTTATCAGATAACATCTACTGCATTTTCAGAGATTCCAAGGGACTCCTTTGGTTTGGTACTGACGCAGGCGTACTGCAATATGATGGAAGTAACTTTAGACTATTGACAACCAGGGAAGGGATGCCAGATAATGAAATATTTAATTTTTGTGAAGACTATTTTGGCAGAATATGGTTTGCAACATTTAATGGAAATATGGGCTATTATTATCAAGGAAAGTTATATAATGAAGATAATTCAGAAAACCTGAAGATTAAAAACCATCCAACCTTTATTTACTATATAGGAATTCAAGCTGATAGCTCCATTCTGTTCTTTTATTTTAACAGCGACAAAATATCAGAATATAAAAATGATCGATTCAAAACCAATACTTTAAATATTGGTAGAAAAAAAAATGAATATATCCATGCCATTTCTAGAACAAATGAAGATGAATATTGCATTTTCACGAATGAATGCAGAACTTATTTGAAAAATGGAAGAATTATGAATCGCGATACGTTTCATAAATCCAATTTTTATGCATACAATAAGAATATATTTGAAAGAAGAGTGGATAGCCTTTTTGTTATCCATCAATGTAACGATCAATTCATTGTAAAATTGGATAATAATATAATAGTGCCATATACCTTCTTTTTAGAAGATTCAACTCACTTGTTTGCAGGCACTGTTCAGGGATTATATGAGATTAATCCGTTGCAAAACCCTTTTCAATTTAACAAATATTTGAAAGACTGTAAAGTTTCAAGTATCAACAAAGATATTGAAGGGAATTATTGGATTGGAACGCTCAATAAGGGTGCATACTTTATTCCTAAAAATTATAGAAAAATATCTTATTACAAATTAGACACCATTAATAAAATAATTAATTTTTCAATTCTTAATAATGACATTATTCTCATGTCTGATGATCAGAAATTGTACAAACTGTCGAATAATGGAACATTAAGCCTCTATCTTGATTTTCGAAATAAAAATGAACCAATAATAGGAAACACTAAATATTATTCTGCCATTTATAAAAATAATATCGTACTTGGGGGAAGTTACAATGCATTCATTAATCTTGAAAAACCAAACACAATGAATTCATGGAATGCTTCATCCAGATTTTATTGGAGGGATTTAAACATATATAAAGATACCATTTATGGTCATACGAATTATTCTATAGCCCAAGCAACCATTCAACAGAATTCGGATCTACCATCTAAACTAAAAATATCCCACGAAGTCAGGTATTTCATTCCGGAAGACCATCAAAGGATATTTGACATCTCCCTTTATAACAATCAACTCTGGGTTTCAACGAGCAGCAACTTCTATTATTTTGATGGACATAAATTAATTCAAAGTCCTTTAAATAAATATAAATCATTTAAGAAATTTAATTTTTACCGTGATATTTTAGTTGGGATAAGTCATGACAATAAAATTTATTGCGGCAAGTTAAGCCCGTCCAAACAATTTCAATTAAAGGAATTTGATCCCGAATGTATATGGATCGATATGAATTACATTTTTGAAAATAGGGTCTTACTGAGAAGTGACAAGGGTTATTACATTCTTGATTGTTCCAATGATCAATTTAAATTATCTCCTACTGAAAATGTAATATTACCTAATTCGCCAATAGAAATAGTCTGCGATAGTCCTTATGTATATTTTCTATCAACAGAAAATGAAATCACAAAAATAAAATATTCAGATATTCAATCCACTCCAATTCCACCAATTCTAAATATCATATCTGTTAGCATAAATGGCATACAATCGGACTATACGCGCAACATTGAAATTTTAGAGAACAATTGCGAAAATTTTACAATAGATTTTACCGGAATTGGATTTAATCGCAAAAAAATAAACTACCAATATTCCATGGACGGTGAGAATTGGACGAATCTTGATGTGCCTAAACTTATATTGATACACCCAGAATCCGGGAATTACAAAATAAGGCTTCGATGTCGGAGCGACAGTAGTCCATATGGTCAGGTCAGTCTGGTCAACCTTGTGGTGCTTCCACCCTGGTATAGAAGTATATGGTTTATAATATTTTCATTAGCATTTTTCTTTTTGTTGACAAGATATATAGTTCGCTTTATCATCCGAAAAAATCTGGAAATTAAAGAGCAAAAACATGCTGAAGAACTAAAATTTCAACATGCTGAATTTAAGGCTTTGAATGCATTAATGAATCCGCATTTTGTATTTAACAGTTTAAATAATATCCAGTACCTGATTAATAAAGGTGATAAAAAATCAGCCAACGAGTTCTTAAATACTTTTTCACTTCTTATACGTCAGAATATTGAAAACATTAAACAAGAACTTATTTCTCTCGATAAAGAACTTAATCTGGTAGAATATTATCTTCAAATTGAAAAATTAAGATTTCAAGATCGCCTGCAATTTGTTTTTAATATTCAAGAGGATATAGAATTAGATACCATCATGATTCCACCACTCCTCATTCAACCCTTGGTTGAAAATGCTATTAAACACGGAATATTTCAAAATCCATCTGAAATCGGCCAGATCTGGATCACAGTAGCTGAAATTCAAAATCAATTGCTCATTCGCGTTTTGAATACACATGGAGAAAATTCCAGAGAATTAAGCCATAATGGTTTAAATCAAAGTCTGGAAAATATTCAATCCAGATTGAAAAAACTTGAATTTGTTCATTTAAAAAAATATTGTCTTGTCATCAATCCAGAGAGCACTTTTGAAAATAGAAAATGCTTCGAATCCAGAATCATCATAGATCTATGACCGTTTATAAAAGATTCTGCCCTTTCCTCAAATACAAATAGGTCGGTTATCAAATAATTTTTCATACGTAAGAAACCAGTTTTAAGGTCTAAAGAACCACATTAGGTTTGCCTTATTATTAACAATTAAATTATTTCAACTATGAAAAATGTATTATTATTTCTGATGCTTGTATCAAATTCAGTGTTACTAAAAGCAGGAACGACTTACCTGCAATTGACTTGTCTTATTGAAGGTTACTACATTGGTAATGCCCAGATGACCCCTGCTGCAGTTAATGAAGGATGTGCCTGGGCAGTTCCAGATTTAACAGACCGGGTATTGATCCAATTGAGAAATGCAACGGCTCCGTATGCTATTGTTGGTCAGGCTATTGCTAATTTACCAGTAACTGGAGTAACCATTTCTGTACCAATTACTCATTCAAAACTTCAATCGGGCTCCTATTATATTGTTGTGAAGAATACCAGAAATGCTGTAGAAATATGGTCTTCACATGCTGTCGGCTTTACACTTGGCCAAACGACATCCTATGATTTTACCAGAGATCCAGCGAATACTTTTGGAAACAATGTCAAAAAAGTTGGTGGGACTGCTCCAGGATATCCGCTGGGCGTTTTTGCAATGTATTCCGGTGATGTCAATCAAGATGGAAACATTGATCTGATCGACGATCAATTGATGGAATATGCCGTTACACATTTTTTAACAGGATGCGTAACAACAGATTTAAATGGAGATGGCAATGTTGATCTATTGGATTTGGCGATATTTGAGGGGAACCCATTGGGTGCTTTCATTGGCGTAAAACATCCATAACAGGTCTGCATCGTATTTCAATTTTATTTACAATGTTAAAAAAATAAATGTCATGTTTAAAAATATAATTATTCCGATTTTGGTTGGATTGTCAACCATGACTTCAATGCTTGCATCAGAAATTAATCCCCATGCATCATTCGAAGTAAAAAATATCAGTATAACTCATCAATGGATTGAATTTGATCTTTATATTAAGAATGATGGTACAAAAGAATTACTACTTTCAGCTTATTCGCTTGGCTTAAATATTCCAAAAGATGCACTTGAAACCAATTCTATGAGTTTTATGTATATCGATCGATCTATAAGCCAAAATTTAGAGCCACTTAGCAACATACACTTAAAAATTACTACTTCAAAGGATAAGTATCATTTAGCCATAAGCGGTTACCCAATTGATTACATCAATAGTCCAATGCTACAAGTTAACCAAATGGAGAAACTTGGCCGTTTTAGAATTGGAAATATTGAAAAGTTTCAACATTTCAATTCTCAGTCATTGGGCATTCAGAAATTTTTTCAAATTGGCGGCATTCAATCAATCTTATTAGCTTATATCGGTAGTGATGGTACAGCCACAGCCATGTCTTGTGGCAAGGGTATGTTGGAAGCTCAGGTAGACAAAAATATCAGAGAAGAAAATCAATTAAATAGGTTATCCTTTGACTGTTATCCCAACCCGGCTTCAGAATATATGATATTAAATATTCCGGTAAACACCGATACGAAGGCGGAATTAAATATATGTGATCTGGAAGGAAAGCGAATAATTACTTCAACGCTGGCTTTGATTAGAGGAAATAATAAAAGTAATATCGATGTCAGTATGCTATCCAGTGGCATATACTTAATAGAAATTTATTGTAACGAAAAAACTGCTAAAAAGCTGATAAAAATTCTTTAATAGAAAAAAACACCAGAAGTTATCTTGCCGGGTTGATTTGACATTGTAGACCCTAGTTTAAATGTTAATAACAACCCGGCATTTTTTTCATTGTTCCCCTTTTGTAGAATCGAACTATCTATTTATTTGATGGATTATCCCTGAAGGAATTTCTTAATTAAAATCTTACAAATTGCTTTTTAACACTTGTTCCAGTTCATGGGCAGATACCACACCTGATTGTCTCCATTTAACGACCTTATCTTTAAAAATCATCAAGGTAGGTACTCCCATAATCTTATACTCTTGGGCGATCGCTGGATTTTTATCTACATCAATTTTAATTATTTTCACGTTTTCGCCAACCTTAGATTTTACTTCCTGAAGAATTGGTTTCATCATTTTACAAGGGCCGCACCATTCCGCAAAAAAATCTATAAGCACGGGTTTATTGGTATCAATTATTTCCGAAAAACTTGACATTAGTTTATTTTTTTAGTTACATTAAATGCAGAGCTTTCATTTTCATCCTGCTCGACCCTGTTAGTTGGGATTCCTGTATAACAAGCTCCTGATGCACATCCAAATGAAAATAATCCCATTGAAGCAAAATATAATCCGATTAAAACGCTTAACCACTCATGGTATAAGACTGATTGAATAATAATAAGAGTACCCATTCCCAAAAACAAAATTCTACGCCAATTCCAACCTGTCAGTATTCTATCTTTCATATCTAAATATATTGGTATGTACCTATTAATTTAATTTTTCATTGATTTATTTTAAAGTCTGAAGCTTTCAGAATTAAAATATCCGATGTTCTTTGCCTGTATACACTATAATTTATGATTAAGACTAGACCATCCACCACCATTATAGACTTCCGCGAATCCTGATTTCAGAAGTATTGTCTTAGCCATACCACTCCTATTTCCCGATGCGCAACAGGTAATTACCGGACGATCTTTCTTAATTTTGGACAAATTCGAACTCAAAATTTGTAAAGGAATATTTACCGATCCTTGAATATGACCAGCTTTGAATTCACCCGAAGTTCTTACATCGATAATTTGTGCACCTTTCAACATTAATTCCTTATAGTTTACCTTTGGACCTAAACCCAAAATTGATTTTAAAAATTTCAACATCTTTCTTTTGTTTATTAAGCGTTTAAATTACTTATCCAACTTCCTCCGTTCGAACATTCAACGCCAAGATTTTTCAAAAAATTCACAGCCTGGCCACTTCGGTTTCCGCTGGCGCAACAGAGTACAATTGGTTTTTTCATTGCTTTGATTTCATCAACTTTTAAGTGTATTATTTGCAGAGGAATATTAATACTTCCCTGCACATTTCCCGTACTAAATTCTTCCGGGGTCCTTACATCAATTATTGTTTTCATAAATTTATTTTCTGCTTTCAATTTTAAATATTAGTAATTATTTATTATTATATTATAGCATGGTAGTCGGACATACATACGCAGTCACTGGAAATGAATTACTTTTTTTAATGGCCTGAAATCCACCATCAACATTGATCAAGTTGTTATAACCTCTTGCTTTTAAAATAGAGGCAAATGTCATCGATCTGTAACCACTGGCACAATGAACGTAATATTCCTTTTTAGGATCGATCATAGCCATATTTTCATTGATATAATCTAATGGTATATTGACAGCATCGACGAGATGTTCTGAATCAAATTCACTTTTTTTACGGACGTCGATTATGTTCATTTCCTGATGATTCATTTTTCTATGAACCAATTCATCAACTTTAATATTCGGAATTTTATCCATCGGTTTTCCAGAATTTTGCCAACTTTCAAAACCTCCATCGAGATAACCTATACAATAGTCGTAGCCTACTCTGGCCAATCTGGTAATAACTTCTCTTTCTCTTCCTAATTCAGCGACAATGATTATTTTCTGTAGAACGTTGGGAACTAAAGTGCCGACCCAAACCGCAAAATTTCCATCAATCCCAATATTTATAGATCCTGGAATAAATCCTTTAGCAAATTGCTCTGAACTTCTCGTATCAATAATAACAACATTCAAATCCTCAACCATTAGCTCTAATTCTACTGCACTTAAGGCCTTAGTTCCTCTTTCCATAACCTTTTCTATGGAATCATACCCACGAATGTTCATCAATACGTTTTGTGGAAAGTATGCGGGTGGTTTGGTTAAGCCTGTCAACAACTCTTTAATAAAATCTTCTTTACTCAGTCCTTCCCTCAAGGCTGAATTGATACGCTTCTGATTTCCTAAGGTGTCGAAACGCTCTTTACTTAAGTTTTTGCCACACGCACTTCCAGCCCCATGTCCAGGATAAACGATTAAATCATCGTTCAATGGCATAATTTTACTCCGAAGTGAATCATATAGATAAGCTGCAAGTTTTTCCTGCGTAAGATCAGCAATTACATGTTGCGCCAGATCTGGCCTGCCAACATCTCCAATAAACAATGTATCTCCGGTAAAAATGGCTTTTTCTTGACCTGCTTCATTAATAAGAAGAAAGCAACTGCTTTCCATGGTATGCCCAGGAGTATGCAGTACTTTGATTTGTATATCACCTATTTTAAAAATTGATCCATCTTCCGCACTGATCTTTTCAAAACCCGTATCCATTAAAGTTGGACCATAGACAATTTTTGCTCCGGTTTGTTTTGCCAAATCAACATGTCCCGAAACAAAATCTGCATGAAAGTGTGTCTCAAAAATGTACTTAATCTTTGCATTTCGCTTATTAGCCAGATCAATATACGCCTGAACCTCTCTCAGAGGATCTATTATTGCTGCTTCACCATTACTCTCAATGTAATAAGCTCCTTGTGCAAGGCAGCCGGTATAGATTTGTTCTACAAACATTTTATTTTTTTTTAAACTATTCTTAGTGCAAAATTATAATGCGCTTATATTCTACTTGGTTACATTTGTTACATTTAAAAACTACCTTCTTCGAAGGTTGATTTTTAATGTTGAACGGTGAATATTATTTTATTCACTTAATTTAAGCTTCATAAGGCATTCTTTCTTTCGGTTTTCTTATTTTTGGTTATCTTCTTTTTTAACTGATGAAATACCCAATAAAGAAAATATCGGACAGAAATTTAAAAGTGCCGTTATCACCATGATTAAAGCTATAAAACCAAACACCATGGCCATGGTCCCTGTAAGAACTCCTGTAAAATAAAGGATTGCAATTAAAAAGGCAATACCTAGTCTGATGTACCGATCGGTTGAACCAATATTCTTTTTCATCTTTATAATTTTTATGCAAATTTAAGATATAACTATCCTTTTATTTGTAACTAATGTTACAATTCCCTTAGTAATTTAATTTGATTCCTGTAAAGGAGTAACTTTTTATCGGCTTCCAATGCTTTAAGCAGGCGGCTGATGACAACCCTGGACGTTGCCATCTCCTGTGCAATTTGTTCATGAGACAAATTAATTAAGCTTGAGCCGGTTGCTTTGGATTTTTCTTTAAGATAAAAAACAAGTCTCTCATCTAATTTATGAAATGCCAGTTGATCAATAGTTTGCAACAATTCATTAAACCGACTGCGTATGGCTTTCATCATAAAATGTTTCCAGCTCGGATATTTAATCATCCATTCATCCATAAACCGATTGGGAATAAAAAGCAGTTCAGCATCCGACTCTGCGACTGCCCTAATTTCACTTGGAAACTGCTCCATACAACATGTAAAAGTCATCGCACAACTCTCATTTTCCTGCACATAATATAACAGCAGTTCTCTCCCGTCTTCATCATATCTGGAAACTTTCAATATCCCTTTCAACAGGATGGGTATTGATCTTACCGTTTGACCAATATCCACAATAATATCTCCTTCCTTAACCAAATGGAGCTTAGAATTCTTTTCAATTTGCTCAAGAAGTAAAGGTTCAAAACTGTTGCGAAATTTTTGGACGAAACTACTATCTACCATACAAATTTTACTTAAAATCAAATTGCAATCTATACAATGCTATTTAATCCCTAATGTTCAGCTAAGTATACGAAAATTCTGAATTTCTTGAACCTGAACGTTTTGAAATAATGGTCAAGCAACACTCCATTTTTTTCATGAAAGCGAAGAGCATTAGATAATGACTCAGAATCTACCTATGCTTTGCTGTCCACATCCATCAAACTATATCCTATGAAAGAAACAGAAAATTAATCATACACTATAATCCAGGTGATCTTGGAAGCCTTTACAATAAAGTGCAATAGCTGAATTGCAGTAACAAATTGATGTTAATCCTATTCTTATTTCCAAATGTAAAACTTAATTTTTGGAGAATATGGGTTCTGCTTTTAAAAGTATATGGTGTCCTTCATAATTGGTATTCGAAAATTGAATGATTTCTATTGATACAAAACAAGCTGCTATTGATAAGAAGCAGATTGAACGATTCCGGAAGGCATTGAAAAAGGATGTCAACGACCTCAATTTAAGCGATAATGGCATGGAACAAATGGATATGTTTCAAAATCTTATCGCTTCTACCACCTGAAAATTCAACAAATAATAATTCAATCTCCGAATAAAAGAGATGAATAATCTGTAATACATCAAGCTACTTGATTGATATTTACATAACGCTACAGGTCAAACAATTGCTACCAATAGAAGGAAAGTTTTACACTCTTTTCAATCTTCTTCCTTTTTAATTTGTGGAGGGATTAAATAATACAATACCGGGGTCACCAATCGACTTAGCAAGGTACTGCTGATTAAACCTCCGATCAACACGATAGCCAATGGACTGATTAAAGGCGAATTTTCTAAAACAAGTGGCGTCAATCCACCAATTGCGGTCAATGAGGTAAGTAATATGGGAAGAAATCTTGTTTCTGCACCATCCATTACGGCATCATACAGGCTCATACCATTTTGCCTTAATCCATTGGTATAATCAACCATCAGAATTGAATTTTTTATTTCAATTCCAACAAGAGCAATGACACCAATGGTCGCTACAAAAGATAAAGTTTCACCAGAAAGATATAAAGCAATCAATGCCCCAATAATTCCCATAGGGATAACGCTCAAAACAATCAAGGTTGATTTGAATGTTCTGAACTCTAAAATTAAAATGGCCAGTAAACCAAAAATAGCTAAAATAATTATTGTTTCAATACCTCCAAAGGATTCTTCTCTGGTCTCTCTTACCCCAGCAGCTTTAATTCGATATGCTTCGGGTAACTGAATTTCGCTTTCAATTTTTTTCAGGATGTCTGTGGTTAGTTGATCAACATTGTAACCTTCTTTTGCAAAAGAACTTACCAAAGCATACCGCTCTTTGTTGAAATGCCGAATGATAGAAGGGGAAGGACGCATCTCAATTTTTGCAATGCTGCGGAGTGGTACCAAATGTCCTGAAGCAGATGTAACTTGAATCTTCTGAAAGACCTCTAATTCATTGTCTGTATTCTTAGGAATGCTCACCTGAATTTTAAATTCATCGCCTTCTACATCTCTAATTTCACTCAGCTGAATTCCTGCAATGGCTAATCTAACCGTTTTGGCAAGTTCTGCTCCATTTAATCCAAAAAGTCCTGCTTTCTGTTTATCAATTTCAACAACAAGATCTGTTTTTTCATATTTTAAATCATTCCTAACATACATGGCTCCTTTTTCATTCCGAACCAGTTTTTCAATTTGCGAACTTAATGATTCGAGGGTATCTAGATTATTTCCTAAAATTCTTATTTCTATTGGCGCCGTAATCGGAGGACCTTGCTGGAATCTTTTGACTTCAATTTTTACCCCTGGTATTTGAGCCAGTTCCTGACGTGTCTGATTTGCAAACGCAATGATTTCATGAACCGGGGCATGTTCATTCAGATAAACAATTATTTGTCCAAAATTGGCAGAATTTTGTTTTTGAAACTCATTGTAATAAATTCTAGGATTACCTTTTCCGGCATTGGCGCTTATATGATCAACCGCCGGCATCGCCAATAATTGTTGTTCAATCTTCCGTACTACCAGATCTGTATGATGCAAATTGCTTCCAGGTTCTGTTTCTATATCAATGGTGAGTATGGGTTTCTCTGATTCCGGAAATAAGCTAAATCCTAATCTGGGAATCAATAACAGTGAACTAAAGAAAATTATGGCCGCCGAAATCAAAGACCAGGCAGGATGTTTCATGCACCAGATTAAAAGTTTTTGATAAGGCGCATTGATATACTTTTTAAATGCATTGAAGAAAAAATTTCCCTCTCCATGACTACTTTTTTCATGGGCTTTGAGAAAGATAGAAGAAAGAAATGGAATAATCGTAATGGAAACAAATAAGGATGCCAAAACAGTAAGCATAACGGCCATAGGTAGAGATCTGATAAAATCTCCTGAGCCTTCGGGCAAGTTGGCAATCGGTAAAAATGCAAGAAGCAAGGTGGCTGTGCAACCGACTATGGCCACCATTATATGATTGGTCGCTGAGACAGCTGCCTGCCGTGCAGTAATTCCTTTGCGCATATACCGTTCTATATTTTCGACCACCACAATACTATCATCCACAAGCAGACCCAGCGCGATAACCATTCCAACAATACTTAATTGATTCAGCGTGTACCCCAAAGTATTTAATAAAAAAAGTCCAATACTTAAGGACAATGGAATGGAAATCATTACAATCAACGACGCGCGACTTCCCAATGGCAGTAAGGTTAATAAGACCAGAAAAATAGCAATAGTAAAATCTTTACCCAATCCTGTCAACCTGTTTCTCACCCCTTTCTCCTGATCAAACGCATTCTCCAGCGTAATTCCCGAATGCATATGCTCCTTAAAGTTTTGGATGACCGTTTCAATTTGCTTTCTTACCTGAATAATATTTTTCTGATCTTTCATCGCAGTGATGACCCATATTGCTCTTTTACTATTATATCTTGCTATGTGATTTGCTTCCTGATCCTGATAATAAATATCTGCGATTTGATCCAATCTTACCATTTTGCCATCTTTGGTGGCCTGGACAATGGTTGATTTTATTTCTTCTATATTTTTATATTCTGAATTGGTCTTAATGTTGTACTTGCGATTTCCCAGATCTATGTCGCCACCAGGAATATTGATATTATTGGCTTGTATTAATCCCATAACCTGATTCAAACCCAATTGCATTACTGCCATTTTATCGAGATTCAAATCAATGTGAAGTTCTCTGTCAGGAGCGGCTTGTACTTCGACCCACTTTACATCTTTAATTTTTTCCAAATCTTTTTCTAAATCTTCTGCCTGCTTTTTAAGAATGGACATCGGTACGGTATCCGAAATCAATGCAGTCTGAAGAATGGCTACGTCACTGCTTGCTGCGCGCTTAATATCCAATTTCACAATACCTTCCGGCAATTCTGGTCTTATCTTATTGATCTCCCGGATGACATCATTATTTTTGGATTCGACATCTACACCATAATTAAATTCGGCAAGCATAACTACCAATCCATCGTTAATGGTTGTATTAATTTTTTTAACATCGGACAATTGATACAATTCTTCTTCAATAGGATCCGCTATTAGTTTCTCCATATCCGCTGGATTCGTTCCAGGATGAACCACCACAATGGAAAAAATAGGCGCACCAAATGGAGGATCCTCACCTCTCGGCATATTGAATAATGCATTCCATCCCAATACCATGGCGGCAACAAAAATGACTAATGTGAATTGCCAGTTTCTGACAAAGAATTTATTAATTGACATGATTGGAAATTAAAAAATTTAAATCGTTATTGAATTACTGTTTACCCACAGGATCACCTTCTTCCAGGTACATTGCACCGGTAGTTATCACTTCAGAGATTCCTTCCAGTCCTTTGCTGATTTCAACAAATTCACCCATTAATCTGGAAATATTAAGTTTGATTTTTTTAGCAAAACCATTATCATTAATGAAGACATAGGCCGTTGTTCCATTTGACTTGATCAATGCATCGGTTGGTATAATTTTACCTGGAGCATTTTTCTTAATAAAAATATTAAGTTTTGCCGTTAATCCTGCGGCCAGTTGTTTTGGAATTGTTTTGAATTTGATTTCTACATCAAAGGTTCCACTGGCATTTCCTCCCATCGCAGCAATATCTGAAATGTAGCCGCTGTATTCCTTATCCGGATAAGCATCGAGACGAATAATAACCGAATCATTTTTACTAACCTTAGCCCAATCCTGGTCGATTAATCCGGCTCTGATAAGCCAATCGGATTCTGAATTCGCCAATATGGCAAACACCGGAATTCCTGGTCCGGTTATTTCTCCTTCATGTAGGATTTGCTGAATAATTTTGCCGTTTATTGGTGATCTGATTTCACTATACGTGCGGTTAAACCGTGCAATGTCCACTTGCTTTTTTGCGTATTCGTAAGCCGTTCCAACATTCTGCAATTGTTCAAGGGTTGCAACACTATCCTTATATAGATTGCTTACCCTTTGCTGATCCCTTTCAGCTTTATGAAATGCTTCTTCGGCCTGTTGAACCTGAGAATTTATCTCGTCAAGCGCTAACACTGAGAGCAACTGTCCTTTTCGAACCTGATCTCCTTCTTTGACATATGTTTTGGCAATGACTCCTCCGGTTTTAAAAGATGGCTTTGAGTCGTGCTCGCTATATACAATACCGAGTACTTCAATCTGACCACTTTCATGAAATTCCTGAACAGCTGCAGTCCTGATCTGACTAACAAAAACTTTAGATGATTGATCCGCAGTGTTTTTTTCCATGGGATGTTTACAAGACATTATGGTTGAAACACCGACAAGGTGTAGCATTAGAATTAATTTATTTTCCATAGTTTAATGTGTATTATTGTATTGAATAAGTAGCATTAGCGTAAACATACTCGGCCCATTTAACCCAGGCTGTATTGACTGCTATAGAATGTTGCAATCTGCTTTGAGTCCATTGATTTTGTGCATCCAGTAGTTCCAGATAATTGGCCGTTCCTTGTTTGTATTTCGCAAAAACTTCCTGATATAATCTGGATGAGGTTGATATCCTTCTTTCATAACTCATCGCTTGCTGAATCGCTGTTTGCAGATTTCGTTTTGAACTTTTGCTCTGAAGGTTCAGGAGTTCTGCCGTAGCTTCTTTTTGTTCGTTCAAGGATTCTATTTCAGCAGAAGCGAGTTGGGATCTGAACTGGTGTTTTTTATGATCGTACAAGGGTAATTCAATATTTAAACCCATTAATGCGTAAGGAGAAAACCCAAAATCAAATTCCTGAGATCCGAGATCCAGTTGGACGCCTATTTTCGGATGGTAAAATTTTTTTTCTTTAAGTTTGGCAATATTTTGCATTTGAATGCCAAGTTCGATTTGTTTGATTTCTTCCCGCACCGTAGAAAGCTGTTCATCCACCGGTGGATACAGTGTAGAAAGTACATTTTCCAATTCTTTTTCTGTGAGCGAATCTCCTGTTAAATAATCAAGGTATTCTTTAATGTTTTGAATCTGGGCTGTAAATGCGGCCTGCTGAACTTTCGACTCTGATAACTGATCTTCTAATCTCAATAAACCAGAAGGTAATGCTACCCCGTTCCGAATTAAACTATTACTGGTTCTTATCGCTTCATTCAGCAGACTATCCGATGCGATGTATATTTGGAGGGCAGATTGTGCTGCATTCCAGTTTAAGGTGGAAAGCATTATTTCTTTAGACAATAATCTTTTAAAAGAAATAATTTCCAGCGCTTTCATATCCACCAACTTACTTTTTAATTTCTTATTGATGCTTAGATCCGGATAGTAAATCACCTGACTGATTCTGAATCTTGCATCGTAAAAATTATTAGGAAGAAACATTTCACTGGAATTGCTGATCTGCGGAAATATCTGGCTGTTTGTAATTTGATTTAAAGTTGAATATACCGGATTTAAAAGATCTCCTACCGGCACGGAAATCGATCTTCCACCTTCAGCTAAGGAATACTGAATGCCTAAGGAAACAGAGGGTCCAAAATTTGCTTTAGCTTCCAGAAAACTTTTTTCTGCACTTTTCAATTGAAAATTTTTGGCTTGAAGCATATGATTCTGAGCCCAAGCCTTTTGTACCAAACCGTCAAAATTTTGTGCAGAGATCAGCAAGCTGTTGAAAACAAAAAATAGAAGAAGATTATATTTATACATGTTATTTATATTAACACTGTTTATTAATTATTAAAAAAATTTATACCTTGAAAATAGTCTTCAATACCGATTCTAAAGTCTTGTTTATCAATACCTTAGAATTATTTTTTTCGACTATATCCAGACGATCGGTCATGGCAAGGTTGACCAAACCATGAACCAGACTCCAGAGGTGGAGAGCGAGGATTCTGTCTTCCAATCCTTTTAGTTTTAACTTTTGAATGGCTTCAGAACAGGTCATGGTCAAGAAATTAAACATTGCCATACCCTCATTCCAATCTTCCATACACTTTTCAATGTGCTTCATCGGTTTATCTGAATTAAACATCAGATCATACCAGTCCTTATTTTCCAGTCCAAATTTTACATAGGCCGCCCCAATAGCATGAATTCTTTCTACAGGATCTTGTTCCGCAAAGGCAGAGACCATATATTTATTCATCAACATAAAACCCATTTCCATCAATTCATGGAGTATGGCATCCTTATCCTTGTAGTACAGGTAAATGGTTGCCGGACTATATTCAATGGCAGCTGCTATTTTCCGGATTGAAAGACCTTCCTGCCCTTCCCTGAGCAATATTTTTTTAGAGGCATTCAGAATCAGTTCCTTTAATTCTTCTTTCTCTCGTTCTTTTCTTTCTGCTAAGCCCATGGTATAAATAATTACAGTGCAAATATACTAAACAGTGTTTAGTTGATGTGACTAATTTTACATTTATTTTATTATAATGTATAATAATTTGTTTATTAGTCGACTATAGTATTATGACAATCAACCCAAGACATAGCCAGTCTTCACCGGTCCATGATTCACTTAAACAAATTCAGTGCAGAGCTCATGTCATGAAGTTAGGAAAACAAACTTCCTGCCAGATAATTATCTTAGCAGGCACCACGCCCCTAATTTATTGAGCTGCCGACTTCCATCGCTCCAGCTTTGGTATACCGGATGCAAAGAACCGCGCCAGAAAGCCAGGAAATCCCATTTCTTTCATTTTGCCAACGACAAAGGTTTGCATCTCACTGGCGGTCATGTTTGGATTTTTAAATTGCCCGTTCTCATAACAATAAGCGCAATACTTTCCACTTATCGATCCATCGGCATTGCTTCCTCCTCCATGTGGGGATTTTTTTAATGGCATACCGCAACTTTGGCAATTTTTATATTTCTGTTCCATATTGATTTTAAATTGATGATTAAATTTTTAAAAATTATAAATGAATTGTTTGTAAATATAACTCGTTTTCAGAAGCTTGAGTGCAATTTTAAAATGAATTTTCTAATTTTAAGTACCGTTGGCTTATAAATAATATGTATTTTTCCATCAAAGTTTAACATGAAACAATACATCTACCTTCTGACTATAATTATTCTTTTTATACATTGTTCAGAAAAAAATTCACCAAAAAATGTATATTCAATCCATGATCTGGCCATGGATTATGTTCGATTAGGTTTGGATATTGGAAGGTATGATGAATCTTTTGTCGATGCATATTATGGTCCGGATTCTTTGAAACCACTTTCTCCCAAACAAGACCGGTTTCCAAAAGACAGTTTTCTACAAGCGGTCCATAAACTTCAGGAAAAATGTTCACTTCTCTCGAAAACCTGCGCAGTGCCTTCATCTAAAAACAGATTAAACTGGATGGAATCACAACTTCGTGCCATCGACAGCAGAATTAGGATCTTCTCCGGAGAATTTCAATCGTTTGATGAAGAATCCAAAGAACTTTTCGATGGTAAAGCACCACATTATCCTGAATCTCATTTTCAAAATTTAATTCAACAATTGGACAATATTCTTCCGGGCAAAGGAAGCATACCGCAAAGATTTCAAAATCTTTCCAATCGATTCATTATTCCACAAGATAAACTCGACACGGTATTTAAGCTTGCCATTGCCGAATGCAGAAGAAGAACCATGGAACATTATACATTACCCGCCAATGAAAATTTTAAGTTAGAATTTGTGAACAACAAACCCTGGAGTGGTTACAACTGGTACAAGGGTAATTATCAAAGTGTCATTCAAATTAACACCGATTTAAAAATTTTTATTGATCGTGCCATTGATGTGGGCAGTCATGAAAGTTATCCGGGACATCATGTCTACAATATGCTCTTTGAGAAAAATCTTTTCCGGGATTCTTCGTGGATTGAAATATCAATGTACCTCTTATACAGTCCTCAATCATTAATTGCAGAAGGAACCGCCAATTATGGTATTGATGTTGTATTTCCCGGAGATGATAAAATTAATTTTTGTAAAGAATTCCTACTTCCGTTAGCCCATCTTGATACGACAGGAATTAGTAATTATTTTCAATGCTTATCCATCAGATCTCAATTGAATTTTGCGAGAAATGAAGCAGCCAGATCTTTTCTGGATCATACTATGGATTCCACTTCTTGTGTGCAATGGATGATGAATTATTGTTTGATGAACGAGGAAACAGCCGTTAAAAGTTTGCAGTTTAT